>MDSZ01223399.1_pt1 | contig 25860 bp, 38 predicted proteins | sample 811201 | NCBI WGS metagenome assembly MDSZ01 (sample SAMN05326647, study PRJNA326480) | marine metagenome | isolation source: seawater | place: Indian Ocean: North | collected 2010 | reverse complement strand
AGACGTGACCTCCAACTCCGGTTACCTAGCCACAGGAGAAGGCCGAATATCCCCAAATCCGCGGATAGGTCGATGGTCGACCTAATCACGTCGTGGTTACTCAGCAACGCGTGGTACACTGTGTATACCTCGTCCCTTATGGTTTGTGTTACCATTAACAACGCCCCGTAGGGCGCTACTGCTCAATAATCTATACACAAAATGAAGTTATTGAGTCAGGGAGGGTATTCTCCCTCCATTAATAGTACGCTAACCACTATACCGGTATCGTACATTATTCGTCTTCTTCTGACTTTTCCACTACTTCGACCCAATTCGCTGGTAGGGATATCTCAGGTACATTCTCCAATTCCCCTAAAGACCAGTAGGTATCGAAGGTGTTTGAATTGCGCATCCTAAACTTCTTCTGGAAGATGAATTGGGGCTTCCTATACAGGAGAACAGATAGCCTTCTCTTGGATATTCCATCTGTGTAGTTATCTACTATCCAGTCCTTTATCTGCTCTATACTGATTACCTCTATATTTTGCTCTCGATATAGGTGGAAGCATTTCTCAATGCGTCCTAAAATCTTCTTGTGTCGCTTATTGCTCTTGCTCAATGCTCGCGTGCTTGTCATTATTCCTCTTGTCCGTTGTCGTTTTTGGAACCGTCAGTAGATAGTGATTTACTACCCGTCTCACGGTCTTCCATATTGGCTCATCTGTTAGGGCAAGACTCCTAAGCAAGTTTTTCTCACGCTGGTGTATGCGTTGGTTGCTAAAGAAGTCCTCCCGTGCCCTCTCTCCCACGGCTTTCGGACGTATGGGGACTATATCAGGATGACTATTCATAGTAAGAGTAGAAAAGCATTCAAATAACAAAGAATACTGACACTGTCTGATGAAGTCGTACGAGATAGACATTACACTAGGGGTTGACGCTATGCATGAGGAAAGTGCATTGAACAAGATTAGGAGTTTCTTGAGCGCATTGGACTTGAAGAAGAACGACAAGATATTCCTTGTTGGTCCGGAAGAAGATGAATTAGAGGACGCGTTGATTGACATAGATGAGGATATCGACTTTGATGATGACGGTGAGGGACCAGAATTGTCAATAGAAAGCGACAGCGATGACTGGGATGAAGATGAGGACTGGGATGACTTGGTGGATGAACCTAAGAAAGAGGAACCACCAATTGAATCGCAGGAAGGTGAATCTCCCACGCATGCAGAAGAGGAATTAAATGAAACTGCACCCACAGAAGAGACAGATGAAGATACCCCCGAATCAAATCTCGCCTCTAGTGAAGAGGGTGAGGATGAACCGGAAGTTGAAAGTGAGGACGACAGCGACGACTCATCCAATGAAGAGGCTGAAACAGAAAATGAAACAGAAGAATCTGAGGAATCACCAGAAACGGGCACAGAAGATGAAGATGACGATGAGATATCCGAGACTTGGTGGGATGACGCTGACGAGTGGGACGAAGAAGACGAGGATTGAATGAGATGTTCATTCCAAAACACCGCAAGTTGTCAAAAACCCGCCTTGCCGAAGTATTGCGTACTCACGCCCTATCTCTAGACCAATTACCACTGATTAAGATAGGTGACAGGGCTATTCAGGTGCTACAAGAGCAAGGAGTTGAGATAGACTTCAACGACGTGATAGAAATCACAAGGAAATCGAAGACTGGTGGTGACGCTACCCCATATTACAGGCGAGTAGTGTACTGAATGACCCAGTATAACTGTTATACCGATGCTTCTACATTGAAGCACTTGGATATCCCAAGGTCCGGCATCGCGGCCGTGACGGTCAATCTAGATTTCAACAGAATGGAAAAATCAGTAGCACAATTCCTTGACAGTAGTAACAACATTTACGCAGAATTGCGGGCAATGCACCTAGGTATTTCGACTTGTCTCAATTTACTATGTGAGGATGACCTATTGCGAATCTGCTCCGATTGTCAACCAGCAATAGACATGGTAGAAAGCGGAAATAAGGTCAAGAGCAACGAAACTAACCGTATTTTGAGTCGAATCGACAAGAGTATCTCATACATTCCCTGTGATATCCAATTTCAATGGGTGAAATCCCATTCTAACCACCCTGCCAATGACTTCGCCGACATGTTGGCATATTCCCATGCACAGGGCCACCCTTATGACGACTAACCGTGTGGGTATATCGTGATGGAAGAAGAGTTGGAGGTACGGCCACCGCCACCTACGTTCTATTGGTATTTCACTTCTGAGGATTTTGATGAGGACGGGAATCTCAACCTTGACCTTAGCAGTGGGCGCTTAGCCCATAAATGGGTACCAAACAAACTAGCATCAGCAAAGCGATTCTTGTTGCATTCAGACGATGCGGTTGGCTTACGAGCAGTGGAACCCATGTACCACGTAGTCAAACTTTCAATTGCAGACTTAGTAGATGTGACTGCTAAGTATCCTCAAGCGATTCCCGAAGGGTATTCTAAGTCTGGTATGGTCATCAAGATACCACTCAAGATTAAGTTGACCCAATCACATCTACATTCTAAGGAATATCAAGAGGGGGAGATTGACTCCTACTATGCGGTCTCAGAATCCTCTCTCCAAGTACGGGAATTTCAAATTAGCAATTTAGAGATGGGTTTGCTACCTCCAGAAGAGATAAGGCAAATGTCATCGGTAGAAGTAATCCAGTATGACACAATCGGACAATTGACCAATAGAGCCAAATTTCACCCTATATTTGGTGGGATGCATGACCCACACATGGGTTCTTTGAATCGCGAGGACCCATGCTTTACTTGTGGGGTCACAGCCAACCCAGATTCTGCAAAAGGCTCATGTCCGGGCCATTTCGGGCACATAGAGTTACCAGTACCTATACCCAAGTTGCTGTATCTGGGTAAATCTCAGGCGGGGCCTATGGCTAGCAAGACCAAGCCCATCTTGCACATATTGAATTCCGTATGCCATCATTGCTATCGGATAAGAGTCCCAGAAGAGTCAATCAAGCAAATCTCAGGGAAGGTAAGCCTAGAATTTGAGTTGGGACGTAGGAACGCAAATGCCTACACAAAGGTCAGGAACATTGTCGTCGGTAAGATAGTCAAGGGTGGAATGTGCCCTCATTGTGATAAATTCAACAGTGAGGTGGATTTCAGGTACACATACGCCAATTTCCTATTGGTGACACCCAATAGTCCACCTTATGAAGAAGATGTGAAGTATTTTGACAACTCTAAGGTACATAGCATCTTTCAATCCATCTCAGATGAAGATTGTTGGCTCTTGGGGATGAATCCCGAGACTTCCCGACCAGAAAACCTGTTCTTCACCACTATGCCCGTATCCCCTAATACAATACGCCCATTGAAGCAACGCGGTGATGGGCAGTGGGATTTGGATGACCTTACCAAACTATACCAAGAGGTAGTATACTGGTCGAACGAGACTAGGAGAAGGAAACTAGGTGAGTCAGCAGGGTATAGAATAGACGACGCGATAAAGAACCTATTCTATGCGGTATCTAGGGTAACGGACAACCGAACAACCTATATTGGCTCAGGAGGAAGTGCGGATAAGTTGGGCTATGAGGGTAGTGTGAAGAAAGAGTCGTACAAGGGCGTATTCAACAGAATGACTGGGAAGGAGGGTAGGTTCCGCCATGATTTGCAATCAAAACAGGTGGAGAATACTGGTAGGTCTGTTATCAGTCCAGACCCTAACCTCGCGATAGATGAAATCGGAGTACCGTTATCGGTTTGCGAGAAGGTAACGTTTCCGGAGATAGTAACTAAGGAGAATATCAAGGAGTTGAAGGGATATATCGATAACTTCCACAATGATGTGTTTCCAAGAGCGCTTGGTATCTCTTACACGAATAATGATGACATTACCTCATTCCGTAGACACTGGGATTCGGAGAAAATTGAGAGGACTAAGGACTCTTTGGAAGTAGGAATGAGGGTCAAGAGGCAACTCATTAGGGGAGACATAGCCCTATTCAGTCGTGCACCTCACTTGCACAGGCAATCGGTCATGGCGTTTCGCATTATACCCATAGATGCCAAGGGAATAACGATGAATCCTACGGTTTGCATACCATTCAACGCAGATTACGATGGTGACCAGATGAACCTACACTTCTTGCAGACTATCGAGGCGAGGGAGGAAGCAAGGAAACTGATGTTGCTGACCAACAACATCGTACATGCTAGGTATGGAAAACTCACCGTAGCCACCGACCAAGACCAAACTAGTGGTTTGTACCTACTTACACATACCAATATGCGTAGGGCGAATGAGTGGGATGCAAGAAACGGAATCGGATTCACTGACTACGGCATTCCCTACTTTACAAAGGAGAAGGTTATCGCCATTTACGGAACCGTTTACAGTCAGATTCGGAGTGGTAAGGAAAAGGGTACTAATAGAACGATAGAGACCCTACCAGAACCAGACTACATGGGTCAATTCTATACAGGCAGGGCTGTATTCAGCCACCTTTTCGACGTTCTCGACGCACCGTACGTCTCCACCACATTCACAGGCAATACGCCCAATACAGACGAGAATGGGGACATAACGGAAGGCAAGGAGAGGATTATCATTGAGAACGGTAGGCTGTTACAGGGAACGCTGGAGAAGGATGCCTTCGGTGAGGGAGGCTCTTCAATAGCACCATCATTCATCTACCATGAGGGATATACACTAGGAATAGAGAAGTTAGTAGAGTATATTGAGTTAGTTACTAGATTAGGTCTATCTATACATATCAATATGGGATACTCTATTGGTATAGCAGATGTTGGGGCTAGTTCTAAGTTGTTTAAAGACACAATTGAGCCCCTGTACGAGCAATATGCAAGGAAAATTGCGGATATCGACACTGCATTCAGGAACGGGAAACTTACCGATTACGCGAGGAACAACGATATCGAGAACATAATGTTCGCCGATAGTGACCCGCTCGCTTACAAGGACATTCTGATTAACAATATCACCGATGAATACGATAAGAAGGTACTAGCCCCATTGGACAACGAGCAAGGCAGTAGCAATGCCATGCAAGTAGCAGTACGGTCGAAGGCTAGGGGGAAGCCCGAGAATACCCGCCAGATGGGTGCATCCTATGGAATGACAACCGTTGCTGGTAAGAGAATACAGTACGGAATGAACACCAACTTCCAAGGTATGGGTCCAAGGGCATTGCCTCACTTCCCGTTGATGAGAAACGGACGCGTTCTACCACTATCTCACCCTACACATTCTGGATTCGTCAAGAATAGTTACTCAAAAGGCATGGACCCACATGAGTATTGGTTCACTAGTACCGCCGGAAGGCGCTCTATGGTGGAGTCAGGAGAGGGTGAAATCAGCGATTCAGGTTACTTGGAGCGCAAAATGATACGTGCTTTGGAGTCATTAGTGGTCAATTCTAAGACTCAAGTCGTGAATACGAGGACACAAAGGGTCATTTCCTTTAGAGTAGGTGATGATGGTCTATCTCCATACCACATACGCGGTAGTGCAAAGGAAGTTAACAAAGATGGTTACACTCTTACTTTACAACCGCTTAAGTTTCAGTTTAGATGTAAGCATGGATTCCACTTGGAAGAATTGGTCGAAAATGGCATATGTCCTGATTGCACGAAGGGGTCAGATGTAGAATACTTCCGTGAAACGTTTAACGTCAAGAAGGAGGTTCCTGTCTCGGCTCCAACGATAGATGAGATGGTCAAAATTCTTGAGCGACGAGAGTTGTACAAGAAGGATTTGACCACTATGTCGAAACGCATGAGGGAGTTCTTTCAAGACAGTCTTTGTCGACCCGGAGAGGCTATCGGGGCATTGGCTGGACAGTGCTTGGGAGAGCCTGCTACACAGGCCGCGCTAAGGACGTTTCACTTCGCCGGAAAACTCACTGCTACGGGCAATGTTTTGAGGGTAAAACAGATTGTTGAATCACCTCTATCACCTCTTCAAACGCAAGACCCAAATCCACGATTATCGGGGTCCAGTCATGCTAGCCCCAGAACCATAATTCGGCTCAAAGAGGGCTTTGGTAAGACGGAGGCGGAAAAAATAAGGTCTTTGCTTACCTCAGTGACTGGTGAGAATTTGATACGAGTTATCAAGTATGATATGCCTGCAAACGTGATGAATATTTACTTCGATGAAGAGAAACTATCCCTATACCAGATAGACCGAAAATTAGCCTTAGAACAGTTGAAATTAATACTCAATTTTGGTACTAAAAAGGGTATGTTCAGATACGAAATTATTGATGATATGATAGCAAGAGATGGGCCTACTCCAGTTAGTATCCAGTCACCAGATTCCGGTGGAATGTTACTTGCCAAGAACCTAGTTTACAACGGAGTGTTTAACGGGGTTCAAGGTGTCACGCAGATGGTAATTCATGGTCCAGAAAAGGATGAAAAACACGGAAGATGGCATCTAGAAGTATTCTCAGTTTCCAATCAAATGTTAGAAACGGCAATGTCATTAACTAGGTTAGTTGATGGTGATTTACTAGAGACAAATAACCACAAATGGGTGTTCAACAACTACGGATTGGAGGCCACATTGCATAATATCTACACGGAATTGGATTACCAGATGAACATTACAGATGGTAACATAGGGGAATACGACATGCGATACATTCGCACAATGGTCGATGCGATGGGGGAATTAGGTGAAATCCAAAGTCTTGGGCCGTTCGGATTGGGAGTGATGGCAAATCCAAGTATCATAGCAGGGGCTTCACTTGAAAGGATTCGCGACCCCATTACCGCTGGGTCTGTAATGGGCAATTCAGACCCTATATGGGGTGTGACTGAATCTATTGCTATTGGGAAGATACCCTCGCTCGGGGATTATTCACAATAGTAAAGAAATTCTTGTACCAGTAGTACTTTAACGTGTTATAGAGTACCTCTTGTCCAATGGTTTCCCCCAATGTTTCATACAGGTGGTATAGGGTGAAACTTAAGCGGTCTTCTAGTCTAGAGTTATCTTGACTCTTAATCCACTTGCCATTGACATACACCTTATTGTCTAAGTCCAGTAGCAATTGACGCTTGAAGCGGTTCTTTGTGTCCCGATAATGGCATACTCGGCATATTCTCCCCTTACTGAGAGTAATGTTACCATCAATCTTCTTGTCTTGGCGACTGAGAGTGTGAAACGAACCACATACCAGACACTTGACGGTGACCTTAGTCCCCGATTCCCTCAAAGTAATCCTCCACCCTAAATCGTACTCTATTATCTTCGATTGCGGCTTTATCATACCCAAATGCAGTCAATATGCTATCCATTGATGCCAGTAGATTCTTATCAATCACCTTATCGATATCAATCTCGTAATCCTTAATCTGTTCCACGTCTTGGAATGCAATCATACCAGTAGAGGGAATCCACGTTGGTCCATCCTTCACATACACCGTGTAAAATGAGTCCCCTTGCTCTATGGGTGGATAATTTTCATCGGATAAGTGAATATTGTACCATCCCGCCGCTTTATGGAAGTCCTGCAATGTGGATAGATAGGAGACATTACTAACGCCCTCGGTACTACTGCCAAAGGTATAGTGAAAGTGCTTCTTTGCTATGTTAGGGGCTATCCTGCTGGCATTGTTAGGTTTGGGTATGGATTTACGAAGGCTCGCCCTACCGCATAGAGATTCTAATGGTATCTTGCCAGCCTCATAGTCCTCTCTTAGTTTTAATGCGTATTCCTTGAAGTTATCCAATACCAAATGAATCGGCTTTCCATCAAAAATGTCTATCATGGCTAACTTTTCTGCTTGTTTACCAATCTCCGGGGTTTTTCTTTGTTTCATCTTAAGCCCAGTGACCTTCAATCGAGACTCTATATCGGCGTTCATGATTTCATTCCCTGTATCGGGTTTCCAAACATATCTACCAGCATATCGCTTCTTAGTAGACATGACCATTCTATCGAGAACCGCTTCTGTTTCTACGCTGATAGCATCTGTGTTAGCATAGGTCTCTAAATCAGCCTGCATGTAAGCGGTTAAGTCCTGTCCGAGTTTATCTGCTACTTTACCGGCTTCTTCGGGGTCTAGGTCATCACCAACCCCCACGAAGATGGAGTCTGTGTCTCCATAATAGACCTTGAAACCCCATTCCTCAGCCTTCTCTACTATCTTCATCAATGCCTCACGCCCTGCATGTGTGATATTCTCGGCTATTTTCTTCTCATACCATCCGAAGTTAGTGGCTCCCGTTATCCCATATAGTGACGCACGCATCCGTTTGACTCCTAATTGCGCCGTGTCCCACTTGCGATATTCTGTTGATTTCAACCCGTGCGAGGCTAATGCGGCCTTCCGCCTTGCTTTGTATTCGCTCCGCAATTCATCCAATTCTAGGACGATAGAGGGTAAAATTCCCATCGGTTCGCGCTTAAATCTACAACCTTTTCCTTGAATAGTATCCTTCATTACTCCTCTTCCTCCACGATTGTCGTATAATCGATATTTTTCGATACGGTCATGGCTGGGTACAGACCAGCGTAGTCTATTATTGCCACATTCTTCAATAGACCCACACCGCCTCTCTCTTCTGGGTCTAGCACCAAGGCACCATCATAGTCTGTACCACGCTTTATCCATGCGTTAGTGTCACATATCTGCTTAAATGGGGCCTTGCGCATCAGGTATATTCGTCCGAATCCAGTAGCATACTGAGTTGAGACGAATGAGCATCCACACAATTGTTGCATCTGCATGTGCAAATCGATAACATTGAATTGATTCTCAAGTGCAACCATCAATTCTACGTCCCTCCAATTGTAAAAGAGGAATTTCCATTCATCCTTGATGTAATCTTTCGCCCAGAAATCCGGTTTCCAGTCGGTCTTACCACGCCCGAATACCTGCATTCCTACGTTATCCAAGGACTTTGATGGTAAAGGCTGGGAAGTAGTGTCCATGTAGACCCGACCGAACAATTCTTTCAAATCTACTACGATACGACCTACGATACATTGTTCCTTATCACCATACTTTCCATATTGCCTCTCGTACGTATTAACTGGATGCATGAATCTCTCACTACCTATGGAGGAAGGCGAGAGTTTGTCAGCACCGACCCCAGTAGCCTCTAGTCTGGTGTACAAAGTGGGTAAGTCATAGAAGCCGGAAGCCCATGCTAGAAGCATGTCAGGGTCTATCATGTCTAACCATTCAACCCAATCCTGTAACATGTCCTTCTCATCATCGAATTTTCTGACCTCGACAGTATGACCCTCAAACTCTTCTGTTGTTGTAACTGGGGTGATTTCTGGATGCTGGAACCATTGAACGTACTTCTCGGAATAGTTATCATAGCACCCAATGGTGTTAATCTCTTGATGACCTCTATAATCATGGCCATCCTTATCCAAATGAGGGTATCTAGGACTCTCCTCACGCGTAAATTGTGTTGATTCTAAGTCAAAGAACAGTAATCTAGGCTTATACGCAGGCAAGGTCGATTTCTTATCCAGCAAGTACCTGTCTCCGTAAGGTACGTCCATTTCAAACAAACCGTTAATGTCGTGTCGCCTCTCATACCCATGTGGAACAACGTCATGATTATACTTGCGTTTGAACCATCGCATCTGGGTTGGTGAATCGAATTCTACTTTCCATAGTGGATTACCCTGCAAATCAACAGCATCGGTCTTCTTGATTAGTGTAGCACCACCAGTGCGCTTTACTGCATCCTCGACTTCGTAAACCTTGAGGTTACGATAAGCACGCGGGAGATATTCTGGTAAGCCTCCATTGCGCTCATAGACGTTATGAGAGTTGACAAACCCGTATGGTTTGAAGTCCCTTACTATTTCCTCTCTCCTAATCCAATTGCCCTTGTCATCCTCTTCACGCCACCTTAGAACCAACACACTACTATCCAGTGTATATTTACCATCTTGGGTGGGCTTTCCTCCTGTTATTATCATTTATTTGCCTCCATGTGTGCTAATATCATAGTGCTTGTGTGCCCTGCAAAGCATCCGAAGCCACCATCAGTGGCCCGAAACCAAAAATTAGTGGCGGTGGTTTGGTGAGTGTGATTAGTGGTAGCATCTTCAAAGGCACAGATAGGGCATTGTCCATGCCTATACCCGTCAATGTTAACCTCACTCATCCCCACTATTCTATCTAGGTCCAATGCGGCGGCATTCTCAGCGGCCCTACGTTGATTCCTAGCATTCTCCGCCTGAATGTCCGGTGGTGCACTCCCTGTTTCTGCGGCTTCCAGTAGCCTTTTGAATAGGCGCAACTCTTCGCCTGTGCGGAAGTAAACTAGGCCCTTACGAACATCTCGGTTAACCAATGAGTACGTTCTATTCGTAGCGCGCACGTTACAGTCATGTAATAACTCAAGGTAGTCGTGTACGGAGATGTGCTTAGACTTCATAGGATTTCTACTGCTACAAACCTAGTTATTATACATTTCTCAACCATTGGTTCCAGTAAATTCTGACCCATCGTCGGTATCTGAATCCGAATCTCCCTCAGAATCCTCGGAAGATGCACCAGTTACCACATTTTGAGCCATCTCTACCGTTGAAGTAGCGGCAGTAGCCGCCATAGTACCAGCCGCAACAGTGGTATTTACTATCCCTTGAGTCGCTTTCTGTGCTATATCGAACATAAGATGGCCCTTTCCTAGACTCTCATCTTCATCATTGTTCCTCAGAATCTCCGGAACACCACCATTCAGAACATCTTGAGCAATAACCCAAGCCTGTGCTCTAGTCAGGTCTGAATGTCCGGCATCCTTGAGGATATTTCCTATCACTGCCAATAGTACGTCATATCCATTATTCGCAAAGTGCTTGTTTACAGCATCTAACCATTCTTCATCAATCGCAACTTTCTTCCCAATTCCGGTCCAAGATTTCTTCCCAGAATAATCGTAATAGCGCTTATCGCCCATGTAACGCCCAGTATTCTTTGATATTTAACTGTCATCGCCAACGAAAATAATCCTTGCTTCTGCTGGGGGGATAGTAATTTCTGCATTTTTGTTAGCAGTGTTGACCAGTTTGCGTATTTCTGTATCCAACTTAAATTCTGGGTCTATCTCAGTAAGTAAGTACGTAGCGTTATCCCCAAACATCTTGGTTAGAATCTCAGCGGTGATGGGATTCTTCATAGCCCATGCCTCCCATCGCTCTTCTGACGATTCGGTAAATATCACAAGATTGTCCGCATAATACTCAACAACGTCACCACATGACATTCTCTTGCGAGCAAAATCACGGTTGTTAGACATGAAACCCGTACTATTCGTAGGGGTGATTCAACTTAAGTCCGCCGATTCAACAGGGGTTGCACTTATACTGAATGCATCCAGACCGGGTACAGTTACCTCTACATTGGAGTACTTCTTTGATGAAACTACGATAAGTGGGTGTTCATCCCTAGGATTGATGTATGAGAGTATTAATTCGGTATCTTCATAGGCCACATCGGCAATAATTACCTCTCCATCACTTGTCTCCATCTCGGTGTATCCTACACAATTTACCCTTCCTCGTATCAATAGAGTTTGGACGAATCGACCGAGGAGTGCGACCTCCTTGGCCAGATTAACAGTGTTTGTATCCGCGTGCACGGTAAGTGTTACACATGAACCTAGTTAATGACCCTTTCGTCTAATAGTGAGTTAAGAAACTTACGTTAAATCGCCCATTATTGAGGTACTTATGGACCAACCTAAGCACTTCCTCTTGGTCTACGCCATCTTCTTGGTAGTATCCAATACCCGGAAAATAAACTGACCCTTTATCTGTAACCCGCATAGCCGCCATACTCTTGAGTCCCTCTTCTATCCAATCGAGTTTGTATGCGACATTGTAGGCATTGTGACAGCATATCCATAGTATCTTCTGGTTATCATCTAAGTCAGAATAGATGATATCACCCTTTCCTACCCCCTCTTTTACAATGTGCATCATGTGACTATACTCTAGGGGATAGTAATCTCGTATAGAGGTAATAGGATAGTTAGACATGGAGTCTATCTGAGGGTGTATAGGACAGACTATGACCCCATCAGTACACAGGTGTAGTTTCTTGTTGGTTTCAACGAATATAGCCAAATCTACTCCTCTTCGTCTGTAAATTCGTAAGTGAAGATATGGGATAGCCATCCCTTGTAGATGTAATTGTTCACTGGTACGGTAACTTGACCCATAGAATTCAGCGGGAATATCTCGGAGTCAGGGGTATAGGGGTCTTCAACGGACTGCAATTCCGAGAAGTGGCAGAATTGTGCTGATTTGAAGTCTATCACGTGTTCATCCATCTGCATTAATTGGTTCCTTAGATAGACCACGTAATCGTCTAAGACGGCCTGTGGAGGGATAGCCATGACGAATCCACCGGGAAGTTTGTGCATTATCAAGCCCCCTTCTAGTATGGTAATAGGTAGGTTCCTATTACATGCTACGCATGAGCGACCTACATCTTCGGCATGTATTATCGTCTGTTCCCCACTTACAAAGCACAGAATCGATTCCTCGTTTTTCGACCTCATTTGTTGCATTTACATCACCTTCTGAACCATATTGAGGGTCCATATCCAATCTCCGAAGCATAGCAATTACTGATGTATTTGTCTGGAATACAGGTCCCATTCTGACTAGGCTTAGGCTTCACAATATTGCCTCCCATTCGTAAGCATGTTCCTCCCCATCGTCATCTACCCACAAACCCTCGTAGAATCTTTGATTCTTTAGTATGTCCCTTATGGTAGTCCAATTCCAAGGCGTTCCCTTTCTTGTAGGGAACCCCTGCGCATCAAGGAATTCGGCGATTTCCTTGTAATTGTAGCCGTTATCCTTGGCCTTGAATATCATAGATACTACCTTAGATTCTTCTGTATGCTTCTCTAGTATTCCTGTATCAGCATTACTCTCCGTTCTCTTCTTCTTAGATAGATATCCATAGGGGGGTCTACCCATCCACCTACCCTGTCTCTTGACGGCCTTGAGTCCCATACGGGTTCTTTCTCTTGTCATATCTACCTCCAATTGAGCCAATGAGGTCATTAACCGGAATATGAACAACCCCATCGCACTGCTAGTGTCAATGTCAATGTCAATGGCGGCGAAGTTTTTCCCGTTGTTGTGAAGGTATTGGGCCCATCTATTGGCATTAGCACTACTTCTATGGAACCGGTCAAGTTTGTATGCAACGCATATATCCCAATCCTCCATTGTCTCCATCATGGTCTCGTATTGCTTCCTATCCTCCTTCATACCACTGCCTACGTCACGATACTCGGCTACTACCTCGTATCCCTTCAATTCACAGTATTGCCTGCATCTACGCGTCTGTTCTTCAATCGAGCCCTCCGACTGATGGTCTGTTGATACCCTAGCATAGATTACCGCTCTCATGAGAATACCTCCCTATGACCACACATTTCACAAGTCATTATGCCCCTCATTTTACGCCCATTTCTCTTGAACGTTCCTTTACTGGTTAACTTCAATGAGTTATTACCACACATCAAGCACTTCATCCCTCTAACTGACATGTCTATCGCTTCCCCTTGTGTTTCAACCAATAGGCTTTCTTCAATCGAAAATACTCAGACCATTTCACTTTCAGAACCCCCACATAATGACTAAAGTTATGATAACTAATCCTATCACCGTGCGTACCCAATACATTTCTTCAACAGGAATCTCCGTCATCTCATAACCACTATCCTACATTTTCCTTCTCTCTCGGAGTAGTACTTCGACTTACCTAACTCCCTACCACAACATGGGCATATCATTCCTCTTCTACCCCCGCTAGGTCCTTGTCAATGGTTCTGAAATCTATGAATTCCATCCCCATCTCAACCTTCAATTGATTGAATTCACGTATCTTCTCCACTGCATCCAGATGATAACTGTCTGCCTTCTCCTTTAGTTTCATAATCTTCTGGTGACATTCGTTGGCTAGTTTGCGATTAACATCGACCTTTTGACCGTTCTCTATAATCTGCCCCTGTATCTTCTGTGCACGTAAAGCGGTTACTTTGACCTTATCATGCAGTTTGTTCTGCTCCTTGGCAACCCCAGACACACCACTACGGTTCCTGTTACCTTTTGCCTGTCTCAGAACCTCAGTATGGTTATCTCTCGACTGCTTAAGCAATCTGACACTCTTGTTCACCGTATTGCGCTTTACCTTCAATTCCCCAATCTTGGCTATGAGATTAGCCACGATATTGTTATACTCATCTCTTCTAGCCCTATATGCTCTTATCTCCCTATGTACATCGTCTCTCTTCCTTCTACATATTCGTATCTCTTTACTTAGTACCTTTGCTTGTTCTACTTGTTCGGTCTTCATTCTAGGTCCTCCGCACTCAATCGCTCTCCTTTACGTACTCTCATGGCGAGTACCAGTTTCCTGTAATCAGCAATCCTCATTCTCTTGAAACACTTCTTGCATCTCACCATCCCTGTCAGACTGTCCCAATTGACTATGATTGTCTCCATCTCGTACGCGTAGCAGTATGGGCATTGGTCGCCCTCGGGCTCCTCAGGTACCTTTGCCTTCCGTGCCATCACTCTTCCTCCTCCTCCTCGCGTTTCTTCTTGATGGCCAGTGCGTGGAACAAGCCGGACCAATAACTCAAGGTTCATTCCCCCTTGACGATAACCTAGTTTGAATACAAACTACGTTAGAGGCAATATCAGATTCTACCATTTTCCTATACCTGCCCTATTCGCCCAAGTAGCGTTAATGGGTCGGTGTAATCCCCTGTATATGAAGTAAACCGTGTAGTGTAAAGGTAGGGGAGCGAATACCGTCCGGTTTACGATAACGCTGGACCCTTTACATACCCCCTCAAATAGGCCCTAGGAGGCCATATACGGGGCTTACGCTAAGATAGCGTAGTTGTAGGGATACAGGAAGGAGAGACAACAGTTGGGAATAACGATTATCGGAGTTTTGGGAATGGAGGTCACCTGAACCCTACAATACGGCGAAGAGGCATACCCACATAAGTCACTCGTTCACTAACTAGGTTTCCCGGTAAACTACGTTCCCGACACAACCATTAAGTACCGACAACAGTAGCAGTACCCATGAGTCAATTAGAACAGACCATAGTGAGAATCTGTCGCGCTCTCCTCCGAGAGTTTGATGGAGATAATAGTGAATATGCCCAAAGCACGGTGACTGCTGTGCCCGACGAATTAACGTCAGAAGCGTCACAAGAAGTGCAGAAGGTTGCTGAAACCATCGAGAATGCCCTAGAAGCGGCTAAGCCCGAAGTAACTCCTCCCGCCGATGTAAAGGACGAGAGACTAGGCGCCGAGGTCACAAACATGGACAAGGGCGTCAAAGGAATCGTTGTAGAGACGAAACAAAGAGGATGGGTCGTAATCGAACCAACCCACACCATTGTTGATGGGGAGTGGGAGAAGGTTAGCAAGCCCAAGCCAATGTCCGTGCGATGGAATAACTGCATAGCACAGGCGGAGGTAACAGTATCTGAGGGAGTAGAAGGCGTTCCGAATGGTACCATTACAGAAGTTGTCATAAAGAAGGAGAAGGGATTGAACGAAACACACGGGGGAAAGTTAGCCACTCCCGATGCACCGGCCTTACACAACAAACACCTTGTTACAACAACCGATGCAGGGTCATACAGGATGACTACGGGTATACACGCAGGAAAGTCAATTCACGAAATCTATGTGGATTTAGTCGACGGAGAGGTATTCTTGAGATACCTTGCCAAGAAAACTAGCGGACTATACGGTGAAGAGGCCAAGAATGCGGCTAAGGAGTATCTGCTCTCACAGGGGCTTGAGATATGACGTTAGCCCAATTAGGGCGCTTTTGTGCGTGCGGGACTAAGATTTCATCACAGGCAAACAAGTCCATTACTCAATGTGGCAGGTGTGCCCGAATAGCAAGGGGTGGATGATTGATGGGGGTTTGGAGGTCATCGATGAAACCTTGTTGCATATGTGGAACATACGATGGTGTCAATAAGACAGGTGAGGTAATCACTCTACAATCGACCAGATACGGCAGTGTATGTCCTAGATGCGTCACTAGACTCGTAGCAGGTCATTTTGCAATAAAGGATATGGTTTCTGACTTGCTTTCCATTATGAACGGATTACCATTAAGGGTAATTGACGATAACAACCTCAAGGGCGTATTATCAAAGTATAAGGCTAAGTACCAATATGTATACGGAGAAAGACACAATGGGGTTGAAGAAGAATGACTATAACAGGTAAGACAGTGAGACAAGAGATACTAAGCGCGTTGGCCGATGAGAAGAAGTGCCTTGCTGGAATGGGGGTGTCTTCCACCTTAGAAAGACAAGGGCTTGCGATTCGTTCTAATTGTGAGGGTTGGATTGAGGCACTTTCGTACGTGTTATTACTGATAGATGAAGAAAAGGTTCCACAGGAGGGAGATGAATGAGCACTGATGAAGCATTAATTATGGATGAGGATGAAGACATAGGAGAATTGGAGAAGTGGTCTGAGAAGCACTTCGGAGAATTGGCATTTTGGAGAACGATAGCGGCAGGGGTTAATATCGTTCTGTCGACTATTGTGATAGCAAAACTATTCGGGTGGATATAATGGAAACGTTTCTAGGACTAGATATTGACTTATTGACGCTGTTCCTGTGTTTCAGCATATGCTTTGCCTTGTACCTTAATCTCATGCCCTTCGGCTTGATGGGTGGCAAGATATACGAAATAGAAGAGAAGGTCAATTGTATGCATGATACCATTCATCGGTGGGATGAGATGGTACGAGGCGTACAAGTAATGAACGAAGTGATGGAGTCCTTCGGCCAATTAGTCGCAGAAGGGTTCGATATGAATGACGACCAAGACGATTCTAAAACACTGTTTGAGGACAGGTGGAAATAAGATGTTAAACGAAAAAGAGCAGAAACAGCAAGCAGGAAATGAGAAAGCCCACAAGACTAGTTATGAATTGTGGAAAGAGAAGAGTGAGGTTCCTTGGGATGCCAAGGATTTGTTACCCTCTAGACTGAGCCATTGGGGAAAATGTCCAGCGTCATACGAATACTACTACATCGAGAAGATTCGTGGTGGGGACAGGGATTACTTCATGATGGGTAATATTCTCGATGAGATAGTTATGGAGGAATTCAGACATGATTTCACACAGGACATTGATGATATTGTCGAATTAGCGGCCAATACGTTGATGACCCGAATGACAGAATCTGAGACCCTTACCAAGAGCAACGGGGATGAGTACACTCTAGAAGACATGAAGGCTACTGTAATGGACTTCCGTACATGGGTCAGACACTTCCTAAGAGCATTGCAAGAGGGGCAGGATTCTGCTGGTAGAGCCGTACACCTGCCAGTTATTTCTGACTCCCAGACTGAGGCTTTCTGGACCGTCAATATCGACGGTGTTGACGTTAGACTACGAGGATTTGCTGACCTAGTGCATGAGGATGGGTCGGTTACTGACCTAAAGATGGCTTCACCCCTAGCGGCTGTAATGTGGACTGATGGAAAGGTAATGAGCGAATTGCAGTGGGTAATCTACTCACAGGGACTGAATACCAATAAATTCCGTTATCTCGTATTAGACAAGAAAGCCGTCAGAAGCGAGGGTAGGAGGGTAGCGGCACCATGCGAGGTACGAATCCTTTCCCACACCGTCTATCCCAAGGACGTCGAGAACGTCAAGAAGATGATAACCTCCTTCTTGAGAAGCACGGACTTCTTGAATGGGCATAAGAACGGTGTATTCCCCCCAACACCCCTATACAACGGAATAGCCAACAAGTTTGGCTCTAGACCAAAATCTCTACAATTGACACAGAATAACTTCTGTCAACACCTGTGCGATTACAAGGAGAGATGCTTCAAGGAACATTTCTCCGGTGACCACAGGATGGATGAACCCGAAGAGTGATTGCATGGGGGTAGCAGAAGACCACCTTCTAGCACTTATCAATGACGATAAGTGGGTAGAGTGGTTTGAGTCTAATCTGGAGAAGAAAGGAGATTGCCTCCTGTGGAAAGGTACAGTGGACGATGCCGGATACGGCCGATTCCACGTCAAGCGCCATTGTGAGCGCCCCACAGGTCGCAACTTCTTTGCACATCGAGCCGGTTATGCGATACAAACAGGTGAGATTCTAGAGCCGGATGAGTTAATTCTGCACCAATGTCATACTCGTCTATGTTGCAATTCCGATTGCTTTGAGATAGGGGACCACTATGACAATATGGATGACCTTAGAGCATCCGGCAACATCGCAGGGGAGAATAACCCCAAGTCCAAACTACACATAGAAGATGTATATGATATCCTAGAGATGTACCATGAGAGAGAGATGAGTATTAATCAGATAGTAGTAGAGTATAGTAACCTAGACATAAAGAAGGGTACGATAACAGATATCGTGTCAGGTCGTACTTGGCCTTCTATTTACGAAGATTTTATGGATGGATTTGAATGAAGAAAGGAGAAATGACATTATGGACCGCTAAGTGGTGTGGTCCCTGCAAAATGATAAAGCCACTAATAGAGGAGAAATACCCGAAGATTGCGATAAAGGACATAGATGAGCACAAAGGAGACAGACCGGATGGTCTGAGAAGCGTGCCCACACTGCAAATCAAGGACTCGTTACACTGCGGTGTTGGTGCAATACACCGAGCATTGGGGGCGATTAAGTGAGTCTAGGTGCGTTGTGGCCCTGTAAGAAGTGCAAGCAACACGTTCCGTTCCAAGAATTGAAGGCGGGGTTTTGCTGGAATTGCCAACCTAGGATGGGTTCACAATGACTCTTGCTGATACCATAGGGTGGTTCTGTGGCGGTATATGCGTAGTATACATGGTTGTGCTTTTGTACTACTATTGGATGGATTGGGGGCGATAAAGTGGACGTAGACGACCTATGGGAACGAGTAGAGGAAATTCTAGACCACTCGTCAGCGAGACTGATATTCAGGCTAGAGTGGCTTATCATTACAGGTACTCTACTATTCATACTACCTATGTATAATCTAGTCTATCATACTAATTGGTCTCTTGGGGAACCTATCCCGGGGGACTTCTTCTGGAGCCTAGCAGGGGCTTGTCTTTTGCTAGAATCAATCATAGAATTACGAAGGCTATTCAAGATTACAGGGCCATTGGAGGAGGATTTACTTGAGTGAGTTTACCTATGTAGTGCGTATGAATGGCTACTCTAACGACCATAACGGTTACTTGCTCTTCATACACTCGTCTGGAGAGCAACACTGTCCCTCTTGTGGTTTCAAGCAAACGCTGAAGGACATGTCCTTTTCCGTGACTAAGAACACCTTGAACGAGAGGGGAGTTTGCACTGGAGTATCATGCAATAGGAAACTACGTCATTTCCGACCGTCCTTACTAATGCAGAAACAAGGAGATGAATGGAAAAAGGTACCACTAAGAGATGCCTTTAGGGGTCATTCTCGGTCTTTCTCTAGAGCATTGCAGATACCAACCGCAGAATTCAAACTCAAGTGTTTGGACAATACTGCGGATTTCGATGCACTCTATGATAACGTTTCCAATATCAATTTCGACAAGAGAAACGTTGTCTTTCCTGCGAAGATTAACGATAGGAATTTATCCTCTATTCTCGATGCATACATGAACAATATCAATACACAATATTCACCAGATTCACCACAGATAGGCAGTATTTACCAACCCGCCAGTAGAGAAACGGTACAGACCCTTATTACTGATTGGAATAATGATACCCGACAGCGGTATGATGATGACTACCTGCCTAACCAAGCACCAACAACAGATAGGCGCTACGCGGCACGAAGGTTGGACGGTTTTTGTGATAACTGTGGTAGTAACCCTGCTACGTTCCAACTGAGCAGTGCACCTAATGACGGGAACAGTATCTACTATCGATGCAATACTTGTAATCACCGATATGATAGGGGTTCCGTTACTGGGTGGTTACGATAGCAGTTAAAGCATAAAGAAAGGAGTAGTATACATGCTGAGGGACCCGTTTGGTGACTGGGATTGGGAGGCAATCTCCGAATTACTATTCGGTATGTTCGTACTCGCTGTGCTTATATCACTTGTAGGTCATGTCGAGGGGGACTGGAAACAGCCTTGGGAAATGGTCGCTGGTGTACTGCATGACAACCTCACTATCACGCTCATAGTAACAATACTAGGAATAATGGCCTTATGGCACTATGAGGAATTAAGGGGAGGAGACTGAAATGGTGAAAGTAGCAGGGTATATTTACGGATGGAATAAGAAGAAGACGTTTGCTTATCCTTTTGACAAGGTGAGCAATTATCTGATTGCCAAAGCAAAAGAAAGAGAAGTAGTAATTGATGAGATATATGCAGATGGTTATGATGAATTACCTCAAGGTCTGGATGAGTTATTGCTGGATATAGGGAAATATGATGGTGTGGTACTCTATTCCCTAGAGGGATTAACAATGGAGAATCTCAAGATTCTAGCAAGAAAGCAACTGTTCTGTGTGACAGCACCGTGGTTAAGTGGGCGCAATACCGGCACTGAATTAAGTAAAGTAATACGGTCCAAGGAATACTATGACAAAATCAAGAGCCTGAACATCAGAATGGGAATCGCTCAATCTGACAAGGACTCAGGTGGTGCACCTTATGGGTACAGATACAACGAGAATGGCAAGTTAGAGGAGAATCCTGAAGAAATGGCTACAATAGACTCAATGCTCAGATGGAGAAGGGAAGGGATGAGTATAGCCGAGATATGCAAAGCAACCGGACTATTAGACCGCCGTGTCTATCGTATATTGAATAAGTGGTCGAAGAAAAATGTCTGAACAGGTAATTATCAATGATTTCTTTCGCCAATATGTCGATAAAGGATTCAAGTACATCAAGAACGCAGTGAAATTAAACCCACAACATACAGAAGAACACAGACGGACAATGTTTGAGGTCTGTAATACCTTGCTCAAGCATGATATTCCATTCTGGACTGAGGTTACTTTGCTAAATGGGTGTATTCCTGATGTAATAGCGCCTACTCATGTTACTCCGATTATCGAAGTAATGTCATCAGAAACGATAGAACAGTTTCATGAAAATAAAATGGAAGCGTACGTACGGAGCGGCCTGAACACAAGTCATTTGAAATTCATAGATGCCCATGAGAAATTCGATGAGGTATGCCTGTTTTAATGGGAAACGATTTGCTTTACGTGATACTATGAGTTACGATGAGAAAAAACCCGGGCATCATAGAGGGGTACCCACTGAGTCGCCCAGTAGACAAGAACAGATAACGTCCAGACCGAGACAGAAAGCAAAAGGTAATGTGATATCATCTCTACTAGGTAGTGCTCCACTGGAAATAACGGTAAAGATTCCGGATGAAGATAAGCGCCTATTGTCCGAAAGTCTCAAGGAAATGGCAGATAGGATGGATTTCCGATGGAAACGGACTCAACAATTGATTCTTCTTGGATACCTGTTAACATCTGGTAGTTTCATCATAACCAAATTTTTACTGTGAACGGAACCGTTTCTCTATGTTTGTAGCATAGTTTCTGACGATTGTTGTTTGAAACCCGGATACGTCAGTTCGTGGTGCTGTCCAACGACAATGTTAGAGTCGCCCTTCTGATTCCGAGAGTGATGAAAGGTAGACTGACTAATCCGATTATCATCAATGTAGGAGGAAGAAATTCACCCCAGTTAATCTGGACCTCCATATTTGCTAGGTCATCAACTAGTAAGTCCGGTCTAATCTGCATACTCATATAGTGGTGCAAAAAGTAAACCTACTTTAATCATGTGGTTACTTGCTCTATTTGGCCTTTGCCACCTTAATGAGCCCTACCTTTTCTGCGGCTAGGATAGGTAATCCAATAACAAGTGCGCCCACCTGTAACACCCTTGACGCATAAGCGAGGGCTACTCCTGCCACGATAACTCCAACGACAACCTGTTCTACCATGCCTTGTTCCCTCGGTGTGTAATTGACTATATTCTCGATTTCCTCAGATGTCCAGAGTCCCGCGGCTGTTAGGGCATATCTGACTTCGTCTTCCGTCATGATATACAAGTACTCATCGGGACCATATCGCATCGATACGGGTACTTGGTACATTGCTGGGGCTCTCATATTCTTCTGTACCCATTCGTGTCGATTGTCCTTATGATACTGAATGCTAACTTCACTTAGTCGATTCCAATTACCATCTTCATCGAATTCTGGATTTGGTTCTATGTGACCAAGTACTTTACCCTTCAGTGGGTGGTTGATGGCTGGTAGTGATGCAACCCTATGCCACTTGTTTCTCATGACCCCGCGATAAGGTGCCTGCTTTTATTGGTATCCAGACCTTTACAACAGACCCTTTACATACAATTCCGAATAGTCCCACTCTAAAGAGAGTCGGATTTCCTACTATTCCTCTTCATCGGGGACAGGTAGGTTGTTTCCGAACATTGGGGTGTAACCACTAGGGTTGGGAGACTCTTCTTCGTCAGTCTCACTATCTCCACTGTCATCATCGGTAGTCTCATCTGCTTCCTCCTCGATTCCTGCATTTCTTTCAGAATGCACCGCCTCATCCTCGGGCATATCTAGTCGTTCAAACTTGGTCGCTTCTGTAGCGGCCTTGACCCAAGTTGGTTCCTCTTCTTCCTCAGTCGAGCGCAGAACCCCACCATCCCAAGGCAAGCCATCTTCATTCTTGTGTTCCTTGGCCCATCTACTGTTTTTCCATGCAGTGGTTATGTCCTTCTCAACTTCTCCCCACTGGTCTAGCATCTCCGCACGGACCCATTCTAAGACCTGTTCTTCTGTCAAATCATGAAACTCCACGAAATGTTCCACATTGGGGTCTATTTTCTGCAAAACAGTCTTACCAGTAGTAGCAACGAAATCGTTGTCTTCTGTTCCCCACCGTGTTATCTTGCAAGTCCAATGTACTGTATGGACCACACCTTGTAGTCCGTACTCCATGTCACTTACTGACCATTGTGGAACGCGTTGTTGGTTGGTCGTGTTCCAAGAAAGTTGGGAATCCGACATACCAAATCACTTGGGTGGCGTACTATGTTGCTTCACAAGTTTGCCGAGTGCTGTCATGGGAATCTTGTTCTTTCCATTACAGAATGCTTTCCATGCATCATTCTCCCCACAATGGATAATCTGACCACCTTTGTAGGTCTTCTTACCAGCCTTGAGGGTATATCCATCTCCAGCCTCGCCATTCAATTCCAGCGCGTGTATTCCCATTTGCTTGTCGTGCCATAGTGCCTTTGCGGCCTGACTGTATGAAACCGGCTTCTTTCCGATGATTGCGGCTAGTTTGGGTTTTGGTGTTACTTTGTGTGCGTTCAGGTGGGATGCCTTCTTTGCCATGGTATCTACTCCTTGTTTTGGTATTTAACGGTTCAGTATTATGCGCCCCATACTCCCTCTAAGGGTGTCATAGTGCGACTAGTGCTGAATGCTTGCCAATCTACTGCTACTTCCAGCGCCTTTGCGATGACCACACCACCGAGTAGGAATGCACCGAGACTGTACCCGAGAGCACGGGTCTCGCTGGTCAAAGGTCCGTCATTGACGAAGAATGTAGCCATTTTGTCTCTTACATCATGCATTACCTTCCGGTCTCTACTCAAATCTTTCTCTAATACTCTCAAAGCGGTCTCCTTGGCTTCCAAGTCCCTTCTGAGAGAGTTTCTAGCCTGTATCTTTTCTGATAATTCGTAGGTAGAAAGCGTGTCATTGTACTCATTTATGTCAGCGGTCATTACATCGACCTTGTTCTTCTGACTTGCTATTTCCTTCTTCAGCACGTCTCGCTCACCCAGATTGACTTGATATCGGTCTTGTGCCTCCGTTGCCTTCTTGAGAGACTCGTTATTCCTTATCACGGCAGTATCGTATCTGTATTCATCTGACCAATAGCCATCCTTGAACTCAAAAGGGAATACATCGCGCCCAAGATAAGGGAATTCCTTCGGGTCTTTCTTCTTCAACCAGTCGTAATCAAAGCCGTAAGATGGTATAGACTTGTTTCTCCAGAACCATCCGTACTTGGGCTTTGTTGGTTTTAGGTGGTATTGCTGTTGCTGTTCAGCATAAGTGACTGCGGTAGTGCCTTCTGGAGCCTTGACTGCATGTGCCTCATGTTCCTCAGTACGCCACAAGTCTGCCCTATCTGCCTCTCTAGCCGCTTGTCTAGCGGCAAAGCGCTCATCAAAAATCTCCATGTTCCTAGCGTAGCGTTCGCTTTGTCTCTTGGCATATTCTTGCTTCAGCCTCTCAACGTCTTGTTGTTGAGTCAAGAAAGAAGCATCCGCATCCATCTGGGCTTGTCTCTCTTGTGCCAATATTTGCCTATCTGCCTCTTGACCGGCCGCTCGGGCTTGCTTCCTTGCAATCAGTTCCTGCTTCTCCTGTTCTTCTTCGTAGGCGGCCCTATTTGCCCTACGTTCTTCTGATGCCCTATCATCCTGCGCTTCCAGCATCTGTTGATGTTGCTCTTCCCTCGCGACGACACTTTCTACCCACGCGTCAGTGTCTCGCATAGGTGTAATTGCGGGCATCCCAGATGAGGGGTCGCTTTGTGCGGCGGTTCTGATTCTTTGCCTTTCATATGCGTCGTATTCCTGTGAAGTGAGTTTTCCTGTTGGTGCAATAGTACTCTTTTGCTCTATCGGTACGCCTTTTTCGTAGACTATTCCTTGGCGCAAAGCCTCCCTCTTTGCAGTATAGGATTTCCTTTGTTGGGCTTTTATGCGCTCCTGCATTCTCTTTCCCTTTTGCAGAAGCGATTTGTATTTTCGCTCTTTCGCTAACGTTTTCCTATCTGCCTCTTGACCGGCTTTTCTAGCCATTTGTCTCTCATATCGCTTTCTATTGGCTTTGCGTATTGCTTCAGTAGAATCCACCGGAGAGTCAGGCCAAGTTGCTACTATGTTCGGGGGTGTCCATCGTCTCATGTAATCACTTCGTAGATAAGTAGTATAGTCCACCCACTACGACAGCCGCGGTTAGACCCTTCTGGAAATTGGCGTCCTTGGTGACTTGTGTCATCGTCACCTTGGGCTTGGGTGCAGGTTGCTCAGGAGCGGTCTCAGTTGGGACGATTTCCTTTGCCCTGTGGGCGGCATCATCAGCCGCTTCGTAGGCTTGTTGCTCGATAGAAGTCCTCTTCATGGTCGCAGTAGGCTTAGAACCACCTGAATAGTATGGATTCGACTTCTCGTGTGACCATATTACCTCAGTTTTGACTGGTGTAGGTGGGGCCTTAGTCTCGGTCTCCTTTATCACGTCCATGTAATTCTCGGAACCTGAACTGGTTGTCGCATCTCCACCCTCTCCCTTTGGGGTGGCTACTTCTGTCAATGGGGCGGATTTCTTCCTCCCGTAGTCCATATCGCTCTCCACATAGGAGACCTTATCGGAAAATGCGGCTTTCGCCGTATCGTAATCAGCAAATGTATCGGTCTTGAGCACCCTACCATCGGAAGTAGTCACTTTCAAGGTATATGCTGTCATCAGTACCACCCCTCGGTATTACCAGCGAACATGGCATTAATTCTTTGTTGCCTTGGCGTCATGTGGGTACCACCCGTCTTTACAGGCTTTCCATGCCCTTTCACTATCCATCTAGAACCGAGGCTCTCAAAGAAGCCCAGTGCCTTGCTTACGGGGTCTTTCTTCTCGGATACCTCTAGAGTAATGACAACGTCTCGTACTACCTTCTTCAAGGGCTTCTCGCTTTCGACCTTAGTCTCCTTGACTACCTCTTCCTTCATCTTCTCGCGAGTGGCGATAGCCTGCTT
>MDSZ01145975.1_pt1 | contig 25873 bp, 19 predicted proteins | sample 811201 | NCBI WGS metagenome assembly MDSZ01 (sample SAMN05326647, study PRJNA326480) | marine metagenome | isolation source: seawater | place: Indian Ocean: North | collected 2010 | reverse complement strand
TTTTTATTGCATTATATTTATTTACAATATTATCTGTTGGAATTAAGAAAATAAAAGATGATTGGCCAACTTATAGATGTAATCCAATTGTAATGCCATTTGCATCTGTGTTTGGGCAAGACGCTGTTTCTAACTTTACGTATTGTATTCAAAATATGCAATCTAATTACATGAATTACTTATTAGAACCTGTTCATTATAATCTTAATGTTGTTGGTGAGCTTGGTTCTACTATTACTAACGCATTAAACTCTGCAAGAGCATTTATTAATAATTTAAGAAACTTTATATCATCGATCATACAAAATGTTTTTGGTGTTTTCTTGAATATATTAATTGAGTTTCAGAAAGTAACAATGGAACTAAAAGATATGATTGGAAAAACTGTAGGTATTTTAGCGACTCTAATGTATACACTTGAAGGCTCAGTTTATACAGGACAAAGTGTATGGAATGGAGCACCTGGGCAAGCTGTAAGAGCACTCGCTGGATTTTGCTTTCATCCAGATACAAAGATGGTTACTAAAGATGGCAAGAATTACAAAATATCAGAACTTCCACTCAATTCAACATTAAAGAATGGCGCAGTTGTTCAAAGTGTTATGAAATTGTCAAATGTTAAAGCCGATGGTAGTCAAAGAGAGAAAATGTTTAAGATTAAGTATGGTGAAGATGGAGAAGAAATATTTGTTTCTGGTTCACATTTAATTTGGGACCCAAATGATTTAGTATTTATGCCTGTTTCTGATTATTCAAATAGCTGTATCAAAAATAAACATCCAGATCTTTGCAAAGAAGTTGATGTAAAATGCGATGAATTAAGTTGTTTAATAACATCTAATCATACAATACCTATTGGACAATGGATTTTCCACGATTGGGAAGATAATAATGGTAGTCCAGCAAAGTCGCTAGAAAGATAATAGATATTATCCATAACTAATATATACACAATGGCTAATATCTATAAAGAAATCAATGAATTATATACAAAAAGCGGATATTTCTCTAGATACGCCGGCGATCTTTTAATAACTTTTATATTGTGTCTTACAGTCTTCGTAATTGTTAGCTATTTTAAAGTAATGAATGAAATACAGCCTATAGTCGATGATTGGAACAATCAAAAATGTAATCCATCTGTTATCCCATTTGCAGGATTGATAAATAAGCCAGATGGAACTACTGCTTTTGATTTTACAGCAAGCAATTTTGAAGTATGTACTCAAAATATTTTATCTGAGATTTCAAAGTATGCATTATCACCTTTTTACTATTTGATGAGTATAATTACTGAAGGATTTGATGATTTAGCAAATGCTATGAATGATGTAAGAGCTATGTTTAATAAAATGCGTAATACAATAAAAGATGTTGGCGAAGATATATTTGCTCGTAATTTAAATATCATGCTGCCTTTAATAAAAGGTTTTATGTCTTTAAAAAGTATTCTTGGAAAAGTACAAGCTAGTATGGTTGCAGCTGTTTATACAGTGTATGGTGGATATCTTACTCTTGATAGCTTTTTCGAGTTTACTTATGAATTAATTATTAACATTATGTGGACAATTGTTGGAACTATACTTGGATTATTTGCTGTTGGTTGGATATTTCCACCTGCATTAGCAGCTGGACTAGCTCTCGCCGCTTTTCTTGCAGTCTTATTAGTTCCTGTGGTTGTAATGATTGTTATCATGAATAATATTTTTAGTGCTGCAGGTATGAAAAGTCCACCTCCTGTACCTGGTTATTGTTTTGATGAAGATACTGGTATTGTTATGAAAAATGGTAGAAAAACAAAAATCAAAAATATAAAGGTTGGAGATGTTTTACATGATGGTAGTATTGTAACATCAATAATGAAGTCTACTTCCAGGGAAAGTGATATATATAAATTAAATGGAATTATTGTAACAGGTAATCATATGATTTTTAATAGTATGCGCGGATGGATAAGAGCAAGAGATCATCCCTCTAGTGAATACATAGATGATTATAGAAAAGAGTTCGTTTATTGTATAAATACTAATAACAAAACAATTAAAATAAAAGATTTGATATTTGCTGATTGGGACGAGATTGATGAAGAAGATATGAGCGATATTAGAAAAAATTGTGACTTTATTCCTAACAATTTTGATAAGAGTAATATTCATTATTATCTAGACGGAGGTATTCACCCTGATACTAATATTGATTTAGAAGATGGCAGAAGCGTAAAAATAAGTGAAGTTGATGTTAATGATATTCTTTATACTGGAGAGCACGTTACAGGAATTGTTAAGATTCAAACAAATGATATATTTGAGTATAATTCCGTTTTTATGAATGATGAAGTTTTAATTTCCTGTAGTAAAAATGTTGAATTAAGTATTAATAATTTAGGCAGTGATTTAGAGGATATTTCAATTCAAGAAATAGAAGCTCCTCAGTATTCTTATCATTTAATAACAGACACCGGGTATTTTAAAATTAATGGAATAAAAGTTGGAGACTATAATCGTTGTATAGATAGATATCTTTCTGAAGAAAATATTAGAAACAGTCTAGCAAAATGGTAATTTTTTATCTATATGTAATTTATATAAGATGGAGATTACTATCCTAGGAAATAAGCTTCGTGTTGAAATTATCGTTTTATGTATGTTAATTGGTGCTTTTATAGCATGTAACGTATGGTGCTCATGTTCTGGTGGTTTACGTGAGGGATTTGCTAGTGCTTCTCGCATAGGAGGTGCCGCAATTGGATATAACATGGGTCATGATGTCAAAGGCAGTTGGTCAAATCATCAACCTTCAAAAGGAGGAAACTATGCATCCTTCTTTAAAGGTCTAGAGGCAAACAAAGTTGGCGCAGTACCACCATTGCCAGATGGCAGACTTGATATGTTCTACATGAATGAAAGCAGACCTGAATGTTGCCCAAGCACATACAGTTCTTCAACTGGTTGTTTGTGTGAGACACCTGAGCAGGCAATGTACCTTAACTCTCGTGCCGGTAATCGTACTTTTTCAACAAACTATTAAAAAGTTTTACACATTTAAAACATCAATCTAATCCTTATAATTTTTATACTTTAATAAATATGTATTGGTATTTTATCTAATACATTTTTAAACTATTCATTATGTGTTGATCCTTTTTTCTGTAATCGTCATTCCACTACATTAAAATATCTCTCTATTGATAAGAAAAACTCTGCAAGTAGATTTTAATTTAAATAAAATACATTACTATTACTAATGGAAAATATTTTTACAAATATTTATGAATCTAGCTTGTGGGGAAATAATGAGTTTGATGATTATCCAGGTAGCAGTGGTCCCGGTAGTACTATAGAATATAATAAAAAATATATAGAAATAATAAAAAAAATTATTAATGATAATAATATTAAAAAGGTTGTAGATTTAGGTTGTGGAGATTTTAGAATTGGAAGGATATTATATGATAATCTAGATGTTCAATACACTGGTTATGATACATATAAAAAAATTATTGATTATCACACAACTCAATATTCAGAACCAAAATATACATTCAAACATCTAGATTTTTATACAAATAAGGAAAGTATCATAGAAGGAGATATGTGTATATTAAAAGACGTTTTACAACACTGGACGACAGAACAAATATATGTATTTATGGATTATCTTAGAGAAAGTAAAAAATTTAGATATATCTTATTGGTTAATTGTTGTTATCAACAATTAAATGATCAATCTTGTGAAACAGGAGGATTTCGATGTTTAACATGTAATTTATTACCACTAAAAAAATATAATCCCTTTAAAATAGATAATTATAATACCAAAGAGATTTCTATTATCACAATATAATTAGTTTTTTAATTGCACTCTAAGTAATAGATTATTAAAATGAAAAAATTGATTTAAATAATCTTTTTTTAAATAGTTCATATATGAGTCAATCTAAAATAAGTGATTATATATCCGTTACAAAAACAAGCGATAATATGGAAGCAAAAGCAAGTGATAGGGTAGTAGATAGTACTATAACATTTACATTTGGAGATGCTGGAGAAAATCATGCTGGCATGCAAATGATAGGAGAGAAATTATCAGCAGGACAAGGGTTTACTACTGATAATCTGCAAAAAATAAAGGAAAATCTTGAAGTTTATGGGAGGGAATGTGAGCTTTATAGATTAAATGAATTAGTAGAAGATGAGGTTTTAAATGAGTTAGGAAGAAATGGGTTTGATGACGCTTCAGTGCTAGTTGTTAGGGGTTTTGTACCAGAGACTATAGCGGACCAACTCTATCATAATCATAGGAAATTGAGTTGGGACACTAAATATAAGTGTACTAGGAGGAAAAAAGTATTAAACAAGCATGCGAGGAGCAATTTAGTATATAGTGATGTAGGACAAGAGGCTGATTATGAAAATGCAAAAGGGACAATTGTCTCGTGGAGTCAGGTTCCCGTACTCAGTCATATGAGACTAGCTATAGCTGGTATGGGTCAGTGGTGTGATAATAAAAGTACTAATTTGATATGTGAAGGTAATAATTATCACACACCTAGGAAGACTGGTATAGGATGGCATGGCGATACGGAGCGCACTAAAGTGATAGCAATTAGGGTTGGAAAGAGTATGAGTTTGTGTTATAAGTGGTGGAAGAAAAATAAGAGTAGAGGAAAATTATTTAGTATTGAGTTGAATCATGGAGATATGTATATAATGAGTGAGAAAAGTGTAGGTAATGATTGGAAAAGAAGTAGTATTTGGACATTGAGACATAGTGCTGGTGCAGAAAAGTATACAAAAGTCACAAAGTAAGTATAAAAACAAAAATAAAAAGATTATTAGTGTGGTGACAAAGATAATAATTTTTTGATTAACATTAATCAATTAATTATTTAAACATACAAATGTCTCCAGAACTCATTTTGGTCACCCTTTTTAATCAATTTATCTACTATTTCAGTAGTAACCGTCATAGGAAACTCTACTTGAAGTGCCATTTCACTTTCAAATAAATTAGTTCCTGGTGTCATTAGTCTATAAAGATTTAATTTTGTATGAATTATTTCTAGACATCTTTTAAGATTTCTAACACCTTTTTCACCTTCTGTACTATGATCGATCATATATTTCATTACATCATCAGGAATAATAATGTCTCCTTCATTAAACTTAACTTGTTCTCTGATTTTTGGTAACAGGTAATCATTAGCAATAACAATCTTTTCTTTTGCATTATATCCTTTTGTTTCAACACGGTACATCCTGTCCCTCAAAATTGGATTAACTTTTTTTTCATCATTATAACTGAATATAAACAGTGCTCTACTCAAATCAAAATCTAACTCTGAAAAGTATTTATCATGGAACTTTGAGTTTTGACTTGTGTCTGTTAAATGAGTAAGAATACCAATTATTTCTTCACCTTTTGGCGTATCACTAACCTTGTCTAACTCATCAAGGAAAATCACAGGGTTCATACTTTTAGATTGCACTAGAATATCAATTATTTTCCCCCATGTTGATCCTTCATAAGTATAGGAATGACCTTCAAGGAAACTAGAATCTGTAGCACCACCAAGAGCTAAGAAGGCAAAATCTCGCCCAAGAACCTTACTAATTCCCTCTTTCACAATAGTAGTTTTACCTGTTCCCATGGGACCCTTAATTGCAATAGCCGTACCCATAGCCTTAGGATTAGTAATCCATTGACCTACCATTTGCATTATCTGCAATTTTACGTCATTCATTCCATAAACAGCACTATCTAACGTTTGTTTTGCATTTTCCATAAATGTTGCACATTCCTGTGGACCATTATCATGTAGTGTAACAGGTAGATTTTTATACTTTCCAAATGGTATTTGCATAAATGTATCAACCCATTGTTTTATTTTATAATATTCTCCTCCTCCGGGCTCCATATACTTTAGAGTATTTATCTTTTTATAAGCTACTGCTTTATATTCAGGTGGTATATCAGCGTCTAGAAGAGTAAGACGATATGGTTTTTCAATATGACAATGTTCCATTACAGCGGATAACTCTTGAAGAACTTTTTTCTGTTCGGTTAAACTAAGCTTTTCTTTAAAATATTTAAGATCATTCATCATGTTCTTTTCTTGCATTAATTTGTTGAACTCTCTTGTATTTTTCAAGCGCAATTTCTTATCTTTCTTTTTTGTATTTTTCTGAATACCTTTTTCAGCTGTCTTTAAAGTATTAGATAAACTTTGATAAATTACGCTATCTTTTCCTTCCTCTTTTTCAGTTTTTTCAAGTAAAAGTTTCATCTTTTCGATCGCCATTCTGTTTTCAGGTGTATCATCCCATCTTTTTTTCTTCTCTTTACTTTCATTCGATTCATTATCTTCTTCTTCATTTTCGTCTTCGTCTTCTGGACTCTCTTCTTCGTCTGATAATAGAGCATCATCTTCTTCTTTTGATAGACCACTACCATTAAATACAATATTGAATGAAATAGGGCCACCCTCAAGTTGAGGAGCTTCTCTCTCATCTTCTGCTTCATGACTATATTCTTGTGCGTATTCATCTGCTAACCTCTGGATTTCTTCCTCCTCTTCATTTTCACCTTGGTCAGAGTTTTCAATACTTTCTTCCTCATCATCATGACTCTTTCTTTTTTTAGTTTTTTTCTTTTTGTTTGTTTTCTTTTCCTTTGTTTCAAGAATAAGATTCTCAGAAGGTTCCTCTTCATCACTATCTTCATTATAATTGATTGCTTTCTTTACCTTTCTTTTTTTTCTTCGTCGTCTTCCCTCTTCATCTGAGTTTTCTTCATATCGTCTTCTTGATTTTCTTGAAGGTGTAGCTTCAGCTCGTTCTTGTGCATATTTTGAAGGAAATATTTTTGCTAAGAAATTACGGTATTCTTTCATATCAAAATCCTCATCATGAATATGTTCATCACCTGAAGTGTAGTCTGAATCTGATTCGGAGTCTGAAGATTCTATACGAGAATAAGTCCTATCTCTATTCTTCTTCTCACGTAGGTTATACTTGTGTTTAGATTTACGATTATCTTTTGGCATGCTTATGTGTAATATGCTTATTATTCTAAATCAATTTCAACGTTTCAATTTTGTGGGTATCGAAGTTTTATTATCTATAAAAGTTAAAAAATTGATTGTATAAACAATCTAAATATTATTCGCAATATATAAGAAGCATGTCGCAACGTACAAACGGAACAATTAGGAAAAATAAGGCTTCGAAAATTATCGGTATACAGTTCTCTATATTGTCTCCTGATGAGATAAGAAATGGATCTGTTGCTGAAATTACAAGCCGTGATACATATGTTAATGGAAATAAGCCTGTTATTGGCGGTCTTTTCGACCCCCGTATGGGCGTGCTTGAGCCTGGTATGATCTGTCCTACTGATGGTCTTGATTATATGCAGACTCCTGGGTATTTTGGACATATTGAGCTTGCTCGACCATTGTTTTACATTCAATATTTAACAACAATTATGAAAATACTTCGATGTGTTTGCTTTAAGTGTAGCAAACTACTAATAAGTAAAGAACGCTTTAAGCATGTTCTTGATATGGCGGCTGAGCATCGTTGGTCTTTTGTATTCAATGAGTGTAAAAAAGTTGATAGGTGCGGTGATGAAACACATTGTGGTTGTGGCTGCAAACAGCCAAAAAAGATTAAGCGTGAAGGATTTGCTACACTTGTAGCTGAGTGGTCAGCTATCGACGGGCTTGATAGTGAACAAAAAGATGCACTTACACTTACTCTTACACCTGAAATCTGTCTTAAAATCCTACGTCGTATCTCTGATGAGGATGTAAGTTTTATGGGTTTCAGCCCTCAATGGTCTCGCCCAGACTGGATGATTTGTCAAGTTCTTGCTGTACCACCACCTGCTGTACGTCCCTCTGTAAAGCATGATGCTCAGCAAAGAAGTGAAGATGACCTCAGTCATATCTTAGTTAATATTATTAAAACTAATAATACTCTACGTGATAAAATCCAAGGTAATGCTCCTGGACAAGTTATTAATGATTGGACTACATTACTTCAATATTATACATCTACACTTGTAGACAATAAGATTCCTGGTGTTGCTGCTTTTGCTCAACGTTCAGGACGTCCTCTAAAATCTGTTAAAGAGCGACTCAATGGTAAACATGGTCGTGTTAGAGGTAATCTTATGGGTAAGCGTGTTGATTACTCAGCTAGGTCTGTAATTACTCCAGATCCAAACTTGTCTATTCGTGAGCTTGGTGTACCAATTAAAATTGCAAAGAATATTACTAGACCTGTTAAGGTTAATGAGCGTAATATGGCATTCCTCACAAAACTAGTACAAAATGGACCAACACTTCACCCTGGTGCTAAGCTATTAGTAAAAAATAGTGGAGAAAACATCTATCTGGAAAATGTAGATCGTGAATCAATTAAGCTTCAAATTGGAGATATTGTTCATCGTCACATGATGGATGGTGATGCTGTTCTATTTAATAGACAGCCTACTCTACACAGAATGTCAATGATGTGTCATATCGCCAGGATTATGCCTAAGGGAGACACTTTCCGTATGAATGTTGGTGATACTAAACCTTACAATGCTGATTTTGATGGTGATGAGATGAATATGCATATGCCTCAAGATATTGAAAGTGTTTCTGAGCTTCTAAATCTTGCAGCTGTGCCTTGGCAAATTATATCGCCAGCAAATAATAAATCAATTGTTGGTATTTTCCAAGATTCTCTTCTAGGCTCCTATCGCATTACTAGAAAGGATATTAACTTTAGTCCACGTGAGGCAATGAATCTACTTATGGCTTTTAATAAAGTAAATGTTGACAAACTTCCTGTTGGTGAAACTATATCCAGTTTTGATGTCTTGTCACAGATTCTACCTCCTCTATCACTCAAATACAAAACTAAACAATTTAAGGATGATGATGACTTCTCTACTGCCAATAGTGTTCTTGAAATTGAAAATGGTGAGTATGTTAGAGGACAACTTGATAAAGGTGCTCTTGGCGATGGCTCTAAAGGTCTAATTCATCGTATTTGTAATGATTATGGAAATATGGCCTCAGCAGATTTCATTGATGATATTCAGAATATTGTTACAGAATACATGAAAACTTCTGCTTACAGTGTTGGTATTAGTGATCTTATTGCCGATGATGAAACTAATCAAAAAATTGCTGATGTTATCACCAGTAAAAAGAAAGAGGTTCAGTCTCTTATTGACCAGACACATATTGGCATTTTCGAAAATAAGTCTGGTAAGAGTGATGAAGAAGAGTTTGAAACAAAAGTCAATAACATTCTTGGTAAGGCACTTAATCAGGCAGGTAGGATTGGTCTTCAAAGTTTGAGCGAGGACAATCGATTTGTTATTATGGTTAAGGCTGGATCTAAGGGCTCTGAAATTAATATTTCACAAATGATTTCATGTCTAGGACAGCAACAAGTAGATGGTAAACGTGTGCCATATGGATTCGAAGATAGAACACTTCCACACTATTCTAAATATGATGATTCTCCTATGGCTCGTGGTTTTGTTGAGCACTCATTTATTGAAGGACTTACACCTCAAGAGCTATTCTTCCATGCTATGGGTGGTCGTGTTGGTCTTATTGATACAGCTGTTAAAACTAGTCAGACTGGTTATATTCAGCGTCGTCTTGTAAAGGGACTTGAGGATATCAAGGTTGAGTATGATATGACCGTTCGAAACAATAAACAGAAAATTATTCAATTCTCTTATGGTGATGATGGATTTGACACTGTTAAAGTTGAAAATCAGTTCTTACCAATCACCAAGATGACTCTAGAAGAAATATATGAACACTTTCAGATGCCTGGTGATGAAAGTAACTCTGCATTCTCCACTTCATATACTAAAGCTGCTATTACCAGAATGAAAAAAGACAAGAAAGCAATTGCTATAAGATCTAAGAAAATGATCGATTATTTCATAGATATGCGTGAAAAGGTTCTTATGAAAGTTTTCAAAGGACTTGATGATTCTCGTATTCATATTCCTGTTGCATTCTCATACCTTATTAAAAATGTTCAAGGTCAACAATTCATTAATGCAAACTCAATTGTAGATATTACACCACATGAGGCATTTCAAATTATTGATTATGGAATGGAACAACTTGAAAATATTGCTTATGTAAAACCCACTGAGCTGTTTAAGCTTGCCTACTACTACTACCTTTCACCAAAAGAACTTCTTATGATCAAGCGTTTTAATAGAAAGGCATTGACTGCTCTAATCGAGCTAATTGTTTCACAATACAAAAAGGCTATTATCGCTCCTGGAGAAATGGTTGGTATTATTGCAGCACAGAGTATTGGTGAGCCCACTACACAGATGACTTTGAACACGTTCCATTTTGCAGGTGTTGCTAGTAAGTCAAATGTAACTCGTGGTGTTCCACGTATTGAAGAGATTCTATCACTTTCAGAGAATCCTAAGAATCCTTCATGCACTATTTACCTTCTACCAGAAGAGCAACGTGACCAAGAAAATGCCCAAAGAATTATGCATAGAATAGAGCACACAAAGCTTCGAGAAGTTATTAATTCTATATCTATCTGCTTTGATCCAGATGATGATTCCTCTTTAATTGAAACTGATGCAACACTTATGTCTCAGTATAAGTCTTTTGAGGATATTCTTGATGGTTGTCTTGAAGAAGATAAACCTGAGGAAGACGAAGAAAAGTCTAAATGGATTATTCGTATGGAGCTTAATGCAGAAGAAATGCTTGATAGAGGTTTGAATATGGATGATATTAATTTCGCAATTAAAAATGCTTACCGTGATCAAGTATCATGCGTTTTCAGTGATTATAATGATGACAATCTTGTATTCCGCCTCAGACTGAACAATGTTCTTAAAAAGAAAAGTGCTAAGAAAGTAGATCCTCTTGATCAACAAGACGAGATTTACATGCTGAAGAACTTCCAAGATCAGTTGCTTGATAATCTTGTACTACGTGGAATTAAGAATATTGATAAGCTTATTCCTCGTAAGATTACTGATACTATGATTTACCAAGACGGATCTTACTCTAAACAGGAAACATGGGTACTTGATAGTGTTGGAACTAATCTTATTGATCTACTAAGTCTTGATTACATTGATAAATATCGAACTATCACTAATGATATTCAAGAAATCTATCGCACTCTAGGTATTGAGGCTGCTCGTCAAGCAATCTTCAATGAGATTTCTGAAGTAATTGAGTTTGATAATACATATATTAACTATCACCATTTGAGTATTCTTTGTGATAGAATGACTTGTGCAGATAAAATGATTTCCATCTTCAGACATGGAATTAATAATGATGACATTGGTCCTATTGCTAAGGCATCTTTTGAGGAAACTCCAGAAATGTTTCTTCGAGCAGCTCGTCATGGGGAATTGGATCCTATGAGAGGAGTATCGGCTAATGTAATGTGTGGTCAAGAAGGTTTGTTTGGTACAAGCGCATTCAATGTTGTTCTAGATACAGATATGATCAGTAAGATAAAGGCTGAAACTATTGAGTTTGTGGATGCTCAGAAGAGTATTGAACAAGCATTCACTGGTCTTAATGTAGCTGGAGATCCATGCTCTGTATCTAACCTGACTATTAATACAAATATTCATAGTATCAAACCAGAAGATGCAGGTGCGGATGATGATTACAATATGGATTTCTAAAAAAAATAATTTATATAATATTTTTTACACTATTAAAAACATATTATGTATTATATTAGCATGTACAGTAACAAATATAATAGAGTAACTAAATTAAATAGAAGTGAAATAAAAATATTTAATAAAACTGATTCTAATCCTACCTATGGTGAATTAAAAAAATCGGGATTTATACAGTTAACTTCTTATTTACCCAATAATTTAAAATCATTCTGTGACTTAGGTTCTGGGATTGGAATTGTAGTGAAATATGTTGCAGACTTAACAAAACATTTTACTACAATACATGGAGTAGAACTCTCAGAAGAACGTTATCAGGTTTCATTAAATCTAATGAGAACTATTAAAAATAAAGTTAGAAAAAAACAAGTTAAAATATTTCATGATAACATTTTATCATTTGACATTTCTAAGTATGATGTATTATACATAAGCAATCTTTGTTTTAATCATAATTTTAATAAACGACTAGCTAATAAGTTAGACAAAGAGTGTAAAACAAATTGTATTATTTTTGCTAGTCAAGATCTAATAATTGAGAGAAATCATATAAAAAAACAATTTCCTATTGATCAAAGTTGGGGAAAAAACACACAAATGTTTAGATATGAACTTATAGAATAATATTATTTACTTATTTTATAAGATGGGTTATGGTTATGGAGTTTGGTTAATAATTGAAGATGATGACTGGATAAAAACTACACATGTTCCTCATATAACCGTTGCATGTTTTATGACATACCAAGATGCTTATACTTTATATAGTGATATTTTGGATATAATGATGACATCACATTTTCAAGTAGATGTTGTAAATGAAATAGTTGATTTTGATGAAAACGTATATCCTGATGATAATAATGATCTAAAAGCATGGGGTTACAATATAGATTGTGATTTTTGGAGTTTTTTTAAAGCTCTATCACTAGTGTATAAATGTAATTTTTCTTATGAACCTCATACAACTATTGAATATAATAGTAATCCCGACTTATTTACAAAACGAAAAGCTCCTATAACCAAACTAAATTGTAAACTTGTAGTTGCAAATATTAATAGTAATAATCCGGATGAATGGAGAAAAATATAATTAATTATATACAAATTATATTTTTAGTTGCCTTTTTCTGCGACTTTTAGTTTTAGTTTCTTTTTTAATTTACGAGGTCGTCCTCTTTTTTTCTTTTCTGCTGGTGATTTACTACCTGTTGCAGTTTTTTTAACTTTCTTTACTACTTTTAATTTCTTGCGACGTTTCTGTTTTGGTTTCTCATAATTTCGTAAAAACGTTTCTACTGATGTATCTGTGAGCTGTTTATCAATATCTCTTCTGAAACCTACAGATAATAAAGTTGTATCTATTAATGCAGTAGGAGGATTTCCACTTACTAGTAGTCTAAACTTTGGTACTATATTTGGTCTTGATCCAGGAACTTTAATAAAATAAAACTCATTTGATACATCACTTGGTGCCATAGCCACTAATATAGGTAAGTTGTTTTCTAATAGTTTTGTACCTGAATAAAAAATAAGTGGGATTTTAAATCTCCTGGCTAAAATCCAGAAATCTAGTAGAGTAGCATAATAATCTTCACTCATTATCATATTATCTATAGTAATTTGACCTGCCTGTAGTTGCTTTGCCATTGTAGACTTTCCTTCTGCTTTCAATACTTCAATTATAGAAATATCATGCTCTTCATATAAAGATAAATATTCGTCAGCTAATACTTCTTTTACATCATTGTAAGTGTAATTTTTGTCAGTATCTTTATTATGTATTTCAAGTATTGTCATAAATGTCTCAAACGTACAGCTTCTTGGGATATCAGAAAAAACTAATTCTTTACTTGCAGAAGGGAATACTTTTTCCCATTTACCTGCTACTTTTGATATTGTTGGCTTTGGACAACTACGCTGTTCTTTTCTTTGTAAAGCTTTTTTATCTTTAACCTCATCTGAATAACTTTGGCTTTCTAATGGCTCAGCAGTTTCATATGTATTATTTCTTATATAACTATTTTCACTCATAGGTATTAAGTCCTCAAAATAATCTTGCGTTAATAATGACTGTAGTAATATAATTTCATTATCTTTAAGATTATACTTTACTTCTGAGAAAGAAAGAAATGCCTTAGGTTCAAGAATAAAAGATCTTATTCTACTATATCTTACAAGTTCATCTGCTACTTGTCCATAATACTTTGCTTCGTTATTATCTCCACTAATAAGGTTGACTTCAGGAATTAATAATACACATCCTTCTTCTGTTGTTACACAATAGGCTTTCTCCTTACATTTTTCATCATTATTTAAATAACAGTTTGTTACCTCAGCAATTTGGCTAAGTGTAGATTCTTCATAAATTGAAAATCTAACCTTATCTCCTACTAATTCTCTCAATTTACTATTTATAAGTCTCAATTTATACATATAAGTCTTTAAAGGATCATTTATTATTTCTTCTATATTTTCTCTCAATCGTCTGTGTTTATATTGACCTAACATCATTCTTATTGTGTTTCGAAATGTATCAAAGAAGCTTGTTTCCAATTTAATCATTTTAATATAATTTTCTCTTTCTGTGTCTTTACTCTTATCTGTTAATGATTGCTTATTTACATTTATATAATCCATGTTCTCTAATACTTGTAAGTCATCTCCAAACGTGTCTTGTATTGGAGGATTTACTGGAACAAATTGATTTGTTTGTGTAATAATACCTACTATTAATCCATCATCTTTGACTTTCATAGCAGGCTTGCATGGTATTTTTTTTGTAATCTTATTAACATTTGTTAAAAATGTTTTTGTTGTTTGATAAGAGATTCCTTGATATGCATCAGTCCAAGTGTATCCTGACTTATCAGGTATTGGAGGAGAAGGAAAACATGGCACTAATCCTGACACACCCTTTTTATTTGCGATAACTCCTATTATCTTTCCACTGTAGTTCATTAGTTGAGATTCTATTGTATATTTCTTTAATTCTAGTTGATAAATAATAGATTCAAGAGAGATATTAGTCTCAAAAACATAGGTTTTTGGTAAACTAGGTAAAGCACCACATTTCTCATTTAATGATATTTTAATTGTATCTAACACTGATTTTAGATTTGGTAATAGACCTTTGTACTTTAAACTAAAAGTTCTACTTATTGAGTAAGCTTTACCAGTATCTTCATAAATTATAATAGGTTCATAAAGATCATCTATTTTTATCAATATACAAGTTTTTTTATTTACTTCAAAAAAGGAACTACTATAGTGATTACTTGGACACAGAACATTGACATTGCTTGTTATATCATCATTTGCTATTTCTAAAATCACAATATTTAATCCAGATGGGAATAAATTAGGATTCTTAAAGCAAATTAAATCCCATAAATACTCATAACCGATTTTTATATCATCGTTTTGCAAATAACTCCTGAAGTTTTTGTATGAACGAACAATTTTCTTTATTAGGTTTAATTCCTCTGGATTTGATTTATTTAATGACTTATATATCTTTGTTTCTCTGAACTCTTCAATATTTACATTTTCACTATTGTCAAATATTTCTACTAGATTTCCATTTTGCAACTCCATGTAAAGATCTAAGCTTAGAGCATTTAAAAATTGTTGTTTCATTTGTTTCACACTTGGTATTAATTGATTATTATATTCTGAATAAACACTTGCTATTGCAGCTACGAAAGATTGATTGATATTATATTCTACACCTGTTCTAATTAAACATGGATAACCTTTTCTAATGTTTTTGTTTGTTGAACTAATTTGGCATTTTTCATTATCAGTATGTAAAAACTTTTGAATAGATATTGGTAAATAACCAAATCGTTCCTTGTCTAAAGGAAATCTTTCTGGTCCAAGAATATATTCATCTATTTTTGCTGGCGTTGCTTTTTCTGCTTTCAATTTTAGTTTACGTTTCTTTCTTGTTTTTGTTTTTTCTTTACCTACTTGCTCTTCAACTACATTATCATCATCAGTTTCCTCATCTGCTATCTCGTCATCTGGCAGTCCTCCATCACATTTTTCTCTCATACGTCGTTGTTTTGGTTTATTCCAACTTGAAAAACAACATGGTATACACTGTCCTCCGGGATGTTTACTTGGTTCCATAAATCCGGGATAATTTTCAATGTAATTACCCTCTTTGTCTGTATGATTTAATTTAAAGATTGCTTCGCCTTCACCAACACTAGAAGCTTTATCAGGTATTAACTTACCGTAATCTCCACTATCAACTTGTTCTTGAGTTAAACTAACATTATCTCGTAAACTCCAGTACTTAGGACATATATAATAATATAATTGACCATCGGACTTGCTCTTATATGAGATTGCATTCTCATAAGAACCTGCATGATCTCTATCTATTTTTTCTTTTTCCTCAGGTGTGAGAATAATAGGTTGTCTGTAGACAGTTGATCCACAACTTCTTGAGTATGATTTGAAACCTTTTGGTACATTTTTTAAGAATAATTTTGGTTCTCTTTCCATTAAACGATCTTGAATTGGATTAGGATTTGTTAAACTCATTCCTGTAATATCTCTACCAATAGCATCTTCTGGTGTATCAGCACCACCTAATAAATGCATTGCATGTCCTCCTTCTTGTTCACTATCATCATCACTCTCTTCCTCACTACTTTCATCATCACTACTACCAACAAGCATATCTAACAACGCATCTTGTGCTTCAGCATCTGGTTCTTCTTCTACTTTACCAAATATTGCTGCTTTTACCTGTACTGGTTCTTCTGCCTTCGCAATAACATCTTCTTTTACCTCCACATCTTCGACTTTCTTACCTTTACACAACTGTTTAATTTTATCTTCAGTAACTAAGGTATCAGATGTATCTTGAGTCATTATAAGCAATGAAGTAATATATTTTGGAATAGTTTCTAGATATCTTATATTATCAATTTTTGACACCGTAACTACAAGATTAGCTTCAAACTTTTCTTTTATCATTACGGTTTCAAAACCAGGATTACTTTTAATTTTAACTCGTCGATTTTTAAAAGCAGCTTGAACAACTTGTTGTCTTGATACAAAATCTGCGAGTTTACTTCTAGCTTCACCTATATCTTTTATACCAAAATTATCTATTAATCCTTGTATTACTTCCAAATCTCTTGATCCATTATTTAACATTTCAACAATAAAAGCTTCTTGTGCGTCCATTTGATTGTAGTTTGCTACTCTCTTAAATCTAAGTAAAGCACCATTAGTAATGTTATCAGATATTACGTTGAAAACAGATGACAGACATTTTGCTAGACTACGAAGATTCATTTTCTTCTTCATAGGAGCTCTCATAACATAATCTAAATTACTAATGCGTATGTTTTCATCGTTTAAATTAGTAAAACCTCTCATGTTATAGCCTCGTTGAGATAGAAAGTTTTGTATAGTTGTAATTGTAGGGTTACAATATTCTTTTATTAGATCTTCTACTTCTTTTACTGATAATGCTCTTGGGAAATCTGCATTTATTATTATTGATCCATTACTTGTGAAATTAACTATCATTGTTGTAAGTGTACCTTCAAATATATATTGAATATAAATTGAAACTTCCTTTGACTTTCCAATATTTTTCATTAATTTAAAAATTGTTCCTTTTGATAAAAATGGTATTTTCTTTCCGTTTGTAGCAGTTTTATCTGTATAAAGTCTGTATATTTTCTCTTGTCTTTTGCCAGGGTTGTATTTTATAATTGGATTTCTTTCTTCGGCATGAATTAATTTGAAAACTACATCTAATGGTAAATTATAATTGTATTCTGGTTCAATCTCTACTGATAAACTTCTTATTCCACTTTCTAATGGTATAACCTTTCCCTTTTTATTGTATTCAATGTCATAAAAAAGATTAATATTTTCTGTGTTTACTTGCCATGCTTCATTATCAATCATTTCTTGTGTTTCAGCATCTAATTGTGCTTTTTTACTTAGATACTCATCTAAACTTTCAACCTGTTCAGACGTTAAGTATGGATAATATATGTCCACTGTAGATTTTTCTGACAGACCATTATCTCTAGCAAATCTTAAAACATCAACTGCATGACAAGCATATAAAGTATTTGAAACAATAATTGGTTTATCCATTAATACATTTTGGTTAGTAGTAGTTAATAATTCTTGTGTATTTCTCTCAAGAAAATCATCATAAGCTATTGCATCAAAAGGATTAACTGTAAAAGGATAAGTTTTTTCTCTGGCAACAAACTTTTGTCCTATTGGTATAGAAACATCATATTCTCTGCCTTCCAAATCAAGTGATATTATATCATCAAAATCGTAACTTTCTTTATCTTCTATTCTATCGATGTTTTCATAATTAATATTTAGCAAAAACTGTATTAATCTTGTTCTATTTAGTTCTAATTGATTATCTTGTGTTAATACTTGATAGACAGTATTAGGATTTAATTTCTCTCTACTTTTACCAAATAAATATAAACCTGAGTAAGTTGCTTCTTTACCAATAGCTGCTCGTAAATATTTTTTTTTGATAGTTTCAATTGTGTCATCTAAATGTATTTGATCTGGAACAAACATAACTTTGCTTCTATCTTTTTCAACTTCAATGAGTTCAAGAGGAGAGAAAATATTAGAAAATAATTCATTTTCTGGTTCTAAATTGAACAATGCTGCAATATCAATATCTTCTTTTCCTACTAATCTCTCCCCGATAAATACATAAATAGCTTCTATTTCATTATTAACTGATTGAAAAATCTTATATATATCAGACATTGTATATAAAGATAATGTGATTTTATTCTATACTATATGAACTTCAAAATAATTGTAGCAGCAACCAAAAAGTTCGGTATTGGATTTAAAAACAAGCTTCCATGGCGTGTTCCTGAGGATTTAAAACACTTTTCTAAAACCACAATTGGTAAAGGAAATAATGCAATTATAATGGGTAGAAACACATGGGAAAGCATTGGTTCAAAACCTTTACCTAAACGTCACAACATCATTGTTTCAAGTACAATTGAAAAACCAGAATATGAGAATGTAGCAGTTTTTAAAAATCCAAAAGAGGCATTTAATTATTGTAATTCTAGCAGATTTGATGAAACATGGATTATTGGTGGTGAAAAAATATATGCTCATTTTATGGATCCTGCCTCCATTGCTTATAGCAGAAAAATAACGGATTGTTTTATGACTGTAATACCAGGAGATTATGAATGTGATACGTATTTTCCAATAAATCAATTTTGGAGCTTACATAAGACTACAAAATTAGAAAATACGGATCTTGAGATTAGAAATTATAAACCATTCTTGGTTTAAGTATAAGCATATCTAATTAATTTTTTATATTGAGAATCTAACTCTTTAAGAAATAGTATGAAACATATAAATAAATATGTAAAAAAGTAGAAACCTATTATGATAAGAGTGCTATTTTCCATTTATAAAAGTAATAATTTTTTTTTAAATGGAATTAATAATCAAAGTATGGATTATCAGTTATTTGCATACCACAATAATTTTTGGGATTTTTCTTGTAATCAACTGGTGTGTAAATATTTATTTCTTCTGCTACTTGCAGCAAAAACTTAAAGTTTCTCCAGAACTCGTCAGTATGACCTACGCTTTCACTTGCTACGTGTGCAAGCTCATGAATAGCAACAAACATTAATGTATTATCATCTATTAGACCTCCTTTTCCATTTTTATTATTATCTAAACAAAATGCTAATTTCTCACCTTTATTTTCACTATATGCTGTAAATTGACTTGTGGGCAGAGTTTCTTGAATCTTTTTTGGATTAAAACCTTCTTTTAGTCTTTTTACATTACTACGAGTTGGATATTTTTCATAACATTTATTTACTAGTAATTGCATATTCGATGTTGCTTTTGCTAGTTTATCCGCAGCAAGCTCTAATTTTTGTCTCTCTCTTACACAATATTTCTTACCATCTACATCAGATATTATACATTTTAAATGAAAGTAATCACTCTCAAAATATATTTTTACACATATTACTAAAAGTAATCCTATTAATAGATATCCTGTAACTCCTATCTTCATTATGCTTAATAAATCGTTAGATTTTAAGTGATACATTTTAAATAACGGTAATTCTTATTGAAATATTAAGTATTCAATAAGAGTTTTAATTTATTGCTTGCCACAGCCAATTTCAAGAGGAACACGCATGAGATCAGGCTCAATAGTGGTGTTCATCCAAGGACTAACCTTAGTTGTTGGATTAGGAGGCTCAGATCGGAGCTGCAAGTTAGCATTGCGAAGAGATGAACCTACTGTATCAATACCAGAGTGGTATCCAGCTTTAAGGTGGTTAACTTGGTTAAAGTCACCACTTCCAGCAGGATTCAAGCGTGCCCACTCACTGTTTTGATCTTTTGGTAGAAGCTCAGCAGGGTTTGGTACGTTACCTGCACTGCAGCTAGGAGGAAGACCTTTTGTGGACTCCATTCCACTTACTGGAGCATATTGCTCGTTAGCACCTTCAGGGGCAGCTGGTTGAGCATTTCCTCTTTGTGCAGCGGCCAATGCTTGGCCAGTTACTGCACGTCCACCGCTAGTCATACCATCCTGTGAACCAGACTTTTTCTGAGAGTAATTGTAAAACAGATAAATTATTGCTACACCAGCAAAAACTGCAAGTATGTGATGAGCCTTGATTTGTTTCTGTAGTTCTTTTAACAGCTTCATTATATATTAAGTCAACGAAGAAAAATTTTACAACTCAACAATTTTTATACTTAAACACTTGTTATACCCGCCGTTTCATTTTCATTAAAATCAAACTCTTCATCGGAATCATCTAAATCTTCTAACATATATTTTGTCTTAATCTGTTTAGCTTCTAAATATGCTTCTAATGCTACTTTTCTCATATGTTTTGCCTTTTCTCGTGCAGCTTTGTAGATTTCATAGTATACCTCGTTAGGTCTTTTAAGAGTAATAGTTTCTGCATTATCCTTAATATTCAACTCTACTTCTTGAATACCTAATCTTGGACTTAGTTCATCTTTTACTTCTAATGTTATTTCTTCTAAATCTGGTAGACTACCATCTGTTAATGATGATACTTTATCTTCACTGTCATCTACACTATTTTCTTGGTCCTCTGTTACCTCTGCATTATCTAAATTATCTAACGACAGTTCAATTTCTTCAAGATTATCATTTCCTAAAATAACATCACTTTTTCCTGAAGTTTCTTGTTTATCAACATTTTCTAAAGTAATTTCGTTTTCAGGTTCAATCTCTGTTTTAACTTCAATTTCTTGGGTAGATTTGGTATTTTCCTCTAATGGTTCACTCTTAACACTGTTTTCTTCGTTTTCAATTTCATCACTATCTGTTGAAACTGTTGAAACTGTTAAATTATCATTTTCTAATGATTTTTCCAATTTAAGATTTTCCATAGGTATTGGAGATCGTCTTTTTATCATGCAACTTTTATTAAATGCCATTTCTTCTTTCTCTTCTAAAACCATTATTTGAATTAATTTTAATTCAACATCAAAACTCCTAGATGTAAACTTTATGCCTTCTATTTGAATTAATGGAATCATTAATGTTTTTGTGGGTATTGAATTGCTATCTACTATTCTTTCATTTTCATCATAAATATGACATTTTAGATTACCATTTCTTCTAGACACATCTATGTATGTTCTCATCAAGGCTTTAGAACCAGATTTGTAAAGTCTTACTAAAGAAGACATCATTGTTTCGAGATCATCTTTAGTTAGATCATTTGAGAACCATAAATGTTTTTTAGTATCAATAAGGTTTTGACAAGTTTCTTCTAGACTTTCTACCCATTCAGATAATTTTTCATCAAAATCTGTTTTATCATACATCAAATCACAATAAGTAATTCGTTTTGTCTTAACTATACCATTTTTCATATTACATTTAGGAAGTTGCAATAATATAGGTCTGTTTTCAATTGTTAGTTTTGTAAAATATGACCCGCCCCCTTGCATTGCTTGAGGCTGTCCTAAAACCATTTTATCAAACGGAAACTCTTTGTTAGCTTCAAACGTAGTCATTGCATAATTTAAACACAAAAAATATAAGATTGAAACTAATTAATTTTTTGAAGTACTAAATTAAATGGAAGGGAGGATAGCCGATGCATGCGTTTCAATACTTAAGAGAGAAGATGTTAAAAATGAACTAAAAGGTCTTCTTTCCCCTTTAATTGATTTAATATTAGTAGATATTTATCCTTATATCTATCTTTCTTTAATATTCGTTATAATTAGTTTCTTACTTCATTTAGGAATTTTTGTATTACTTCTAAAAAATAAATCATTTTTCTCTAAGATTTCGTAATTTTCTAAACCATATATATAATGGGCAACGATAAGCAAACAACAGGTAAAGCTCCTGCAGCACATGATCATGCTGTTCAAGGTGCTTCTGAGATCATGGATTCCAAAATGAGTGGAGGCCGATACAGTCGCAGTAAAACAAGAAAGCATCACAAGAAGCACGCTAAGCACGCTAAGAAACATGGTGGCAAGAGCCGCACACACAAGAAACACTCTAAGAAACATCACAAGAAATCCCACAAGAAACACGCTGGACAAAAGAAACACGATAAGCACCATGGCAAGCACGGTGGACAGAAGAAATCTTGTGGTCATCATAAGCGCGCTGGACAGAAGAAACAACACAGGAAGAAGGGTGGTTCCGTAGTTGCAACTGCAGCTCTTCCATTCGGTCTTCTCGCACTTCAGAAGTTCTTCCAGACCCGTAAGGGACGCAAGGACCTTAAGAAGGCATCCAAGAGTGTTCGTAAAACCGCACGTAAGGTTTCCCGCACTCTACGCAAAGCTTTGTAAATAATCCATCTCAATAATATTAATTTAATTAGTCAACATTATTGAGTTAAACAGTATAGATACATTGTGTTATAAAAATATATAATGAGCGATTTTCAAGAAAGTATTAAGGCATGGGTTGAGATTGATAATGAATTAAAAGTTCTTAACACTAGAGCCCGTGAACTAAGAGAAGAGAGAAAAGATATTCAAGAAGAAATAATGGAATATGTAGAAACTAATAAATTGTCAAATGCAACTGTCAATATTTCTGACGGACAACTTAAGTTTGCAAATGTGAGACAACAATCAGCACTTACTTACACTCATGTAAAGAATTGTCTAATGGACTGTATTCAAGATGAAGAAAATGTAAAAAAGATAATGAAATACATTAAACAGAAGCGTGAGGTTAAGTATATACCTGATATTAAAAGAAGCTACAAAAAGGATTAAATAATAAAACCTATTTGTAATATATATTATGTCACATGAAGCTTTTGGTGTAAATGATTTAGTTATTTGCGATAAAGGTGCTGGTAAACTTGTTGGTGGTGGATTTAATTTAAAAGATGGTATGATTGGTCACTCAGCAATGACTACTACTAATGAAGATAATACAAACAAACAAAAAGGTGGTTCTGCTATCATATCTAGCTTAAAAGGACTTGCTGTGCCTGCTGGTCTTTTATTTTTACAAAAATCTATGCAAGATAAGTATTATGAGTTTGAGAATAAAGACACTGTTATTGATGATAATCTTTATGATAAACTTTATAAAATGGCAGCAGAAGATGATAATTCTTCAAAAGATAGTAAATCTTCAAAAAACTCTAAAAAGAAAAAAAGAAAACCAACTACAAGAAAAAAGAAAACATCTTCTAAGAAGAAAGGAACTAGACGTCGCAAATAATGATTTTTAAAAAAACTTAAAGAAAATTATTCAAATTATATTGAGAGCGACGTGGCGCAGTGGCTAGCGTGCCGCGCTCATAACGCGGAGGTCGGTGGATCGAAACCACCCGTCGCTATCAAAGATAATTTTATTATATCGAATAAAATTATCAAAAACTTATATTACGCTCCAATTATTATGATTAAATGGAGAAACTTCTATTTGTTCTAGCTTACCCTTCCAATAATCTACACGTTTATCAAACTCAATTTCTCTCATTGTCTTTGGGTACTGTGGTGCCATTTTCATTGCTTCTGCTTCTTCTTGGGTAATCTTTGGTTTATATCCATAGCAATTTATTCCAAAATTAACATTTGGATTAGAAATATATCCTCCATTTATGCCTGGTCTACCACAATCATGTTCATGACCTTTAATTTTTTGTAGGTTTGCCCATTTATCATACTGAGTTGGATATAATGCCATTTGGCCATCAGACCATCCATAACCACACCAATCTGCTCCTTTTTCATATGCTTCCTGCATTTCTTTTACAGTAGCTAAACGTGCACCGTAAGCATTGCATATGGCTTTTGCATTTTCATAATTATATTTGTTGTCTGGAATATGGAATACCTGTTTACTTAGCATTATTTCTGGAACTGGTGCATCACCTCCTGACATATCACCATCTTCTTGATCTACTACAATATCAATTTCTGGCTGAGCACTAAATAAGTTCTTAATGCTTGCCGTAATATCAGTACTGAATATGTATGTCATTCCATTCATCAACACTAAAAGTACAAATACACCCCATAATAGTACTTCTAAAAATACTATACTTTTACCTGCACTCATTGCTACATCTCCTGCAGATTTACCATTGGCCATTCCTAAACCTGCAAATAATGCATAATAAGCTATTATTACTACTGTTAATACTATAATTACCATTGGGTTTGTTGCCACATCATTTAAATAATTTGTTGTATATGGCACACCTGTTATTGAGTTCATGTTAATGTCCATTGTATATATGTATCACCTTATTTTTTTTTACGATAGAACAAGCAGTATGCTTGAGGACTAACTATCTGATTTTGATTTATTTTTGTAATACTTTGATCATTAAAATTAAACCATTCATTATTTGCTACACGTATGTTTGCGGTATAGTGACCTCCCATTGATCCACCACTATGATTACATACTCCATATAACTCATAAATATAAGACGACTTGTTATATCCATGAATATATTTTGTAAAATCTACTGAGTCCAACTCTGTAGCAACCATTCTACCATCTTTTCTTCCTTGCCAATTCCATCTTTTTAAATGAACAATTAAAATACTAGGCAAACTCCAAAATACCATTCCTTTATCAATATCTTGTTTAATGTCTTTATCTTCATTGTACCATGCATTATCGCCCTCCATTCGCTCTAATTTACAGTATTCATCTAAGCACTGGTTTATTGTTAATACTCTATTTCCTTCAGGTAGTGGAACAGACAGAACAAAGAATGGCTCAGGTCGCACACTTAAATGTTCTCCAGTGTTTACATCTTGTATTACAGAAACATGAATACCATAAAATAATTTTACTATCTCAGAATAATCTTTGCTAAACATATTAGTCATCATTTTGTAACATTCTTTTGCCATTATATCTCTATCATTTTTTACACTACCAGTAATTGTCATGTCTACCTCTCTAGAAATTGAATTATGAAATGCATCTATTAAAAATAAAAGATATTCTTGAATATCATTCTGACTATAACCTGTAAATAATTCTATACCTTTTAATGCTGAAACTTTTTGTACTGCTTTCACAAATCCCCATGGAGCTATTGTACAGTTTTGACTCCACATCATTTCTCTTAGCTTATCCCACTCTATCAATAAAACAGAATCTGGTTTTTTATTCAATCTATTTTCATATGTTTTCTCTGCTAAAAAATCACTCAATTCATATGTATGTGATAATATTTGCAGCAGCGAGTTCATATAACACGTATTTCCTACGTTTGCTAGTCCCGTCATCCCCTTACCTTGATACTTAGATTTCAGTGATGCTGCCATTTCTATATAGTAATATTACCGACATTCTATTTAAACGAGTTTATATTATTTTACCTTTATTATATATACATGTCTATCCAAAATTGCTGTAAACATAATAGTAAATCTAAAAAATGTACTAGAAAAAGTGACGGAAAAATATTTAATCTTCCAAGACGATTTACTAGAAAAAAATGCAAACGCGGTATTAAAGGATTTACCGCAAGAAGCTCATGTGCACCATATAAAGATTGTATGAAAGGTGGCTCTAACAAAAAACATTCTGCTGTTGCAGTTATAAATATGAACAATATTAAAGGTATTGTTCGTTTTACTTCAA
>MDSZ01152915.1_pt1 | contig 25880 bp, 27 predicted proteins | sample 811201 | NCBI WGS metagenome assembly MDSZ01 (sample SAMN05326647, study PRJNA326480) | marine metagenome | isolation source: seawater | place: Indian Ocean: North | collected 2010 | reverse complement strand
CTTTCATTTAAGCTTAAAGAAAAATATTTTTTTTTCTTTGTTAAATAATTCTGATTAGTTTCAATTATTTCAGAAGGTAGTACTTTAAAAACATTTTTATAAATAGTAAATGGAGCTGGAATATAACCTAGAACAGAATAATAGAATGCAGCTTTTTGAGAGATCTTAAGATCAATTATATCCATTGATTTTATTACCTTTAATTCAGAACCAAATATTAATTTATTTTCATCTTTATAATAAAATAAAGGTTTTTCACCAAATCTATCTCTGGCAAAATATAATTTTTTTTTTTTGGTATCCCAGAGGGCAAAAGCAAACATTCCTTCTATCAATGAAAGGGCCTTTTCTAATCCATATCTAGAAATTAATTCAAGTAAAACAATCGTATCCGTTCCGTTTTCAAATCTTATCCCAAATTTTTTTTTTAATTCCTTTGCTCTGGCTTTAAAATTATAAATTTCTCCATTGAATGAAATTATATATCTTCCACAAATTGATTTCATAGGTTGATTACCCTTATCAGATAAATCTAAAATTGATAATCGTGTGTGTCCCATATATACACCATCATCTTCAGAAAACCAAAATCCCATAGAATCAGGTCCTCTATGATAAATTGTTTGAGTTATTTTTTTTAATAATTTCTCATCAACTTTGAAATTTAAAAAAAAGCCAGAAATTCCGCACATAAACTTTTATGATCTCTTAATTTTATTATAACTTTCCATCAGGAAACGAATAAAAATTATAATCAACACAGGATAAATAGTCATCAAATATCTTGGTGTTGAAACGTTTGTAAAGCAGATTGATAGAATGTAAACTTGTGAAAGTGAAATATAAAAAATATCATGAATACTAATTGAATCTTTGGCTCTAAAACCTACTTTAATGGTTATTATCAATGTCTTTATAGATAAAATTAAAAATAAAATTATAAAAAAAAACTGAACTATTTCTAACAATTTACTACTTGGAAGGTTCATTTTTCCTGATGATTTTTTCAATTTCTCGTACATCGGAATTTCTTGTTTACTGTTAATTTCCTCCAAATACCTTACTTTCGATCCAATTGACCAAATTCCAATGTAGTGGTTTAGTGATAGAGTTATATAATCATAAAAGTTATTTTTAAGAAGAAATAAAGCTATATTTTTGTAATCATTTTTAAGTTTATTTTTATTCAAACTTAACTTTTTTACTGATAATAAATTAAAAGTTTGATATTGAGCAACGACCTCATAATCAGCCATTAATTCTGCTCTTAAAAATCTATCCTCAACTTTAGACAAAAAATTATGAACATTTGAAAACTCATTTTTTGTTGCATTTAATAAATCTTTAAGTTCGATCGGATATTTAGAAATTATAAATGAATCTTTCCCTGATAATAAAAATAGTTTTCCAATAATTGATTCTTTTAAAATAGTACTCCTTTCATCAAACTTTTTATAAAAGAATAAATTTTCTATTAATATTGGAGTTAATAGAAAAAAAAATATAGTTAAAGATTTTTTTAAATTCTTAATTGCTACAAAAGAAAAAATACAAAGTATTATCGTTACTACCATTCCAATAGGTTTTAGAGTAAAAATCATGCCACACAGAACTCCAAATGTAATTATGTTTAAATTACTTCTCAAATAAAAAAGATTTATTACAGCAAAATTTATCAAACTAAAAAAAATGGCGTCTGGGGTAACTGTTTTTGAAAATGAGGTATAGTAGTAATTAAAAACAATCAGGGAGTAAAAGACTATTAGTCCAAAATAATTAATTTTACACTTCTTTAAAAAAAAACATAACGAGATAATACTAGTGCTCAACAAAAGCTTCTGAAAAAAAATGATATCAACATTAAAATTTGCTAAAATTCTTACAATTATCGAGTAAGTCATAGTTCTGTATTGAGCCCCGGATAAATATCCACTACTATCTGGCTGGATTCTTTCAAAAATTGAAGGTGAAAGATTAATTAAAAAAAAAGTAGATACTAATGTAAGAAAAAAGAATAGTAGATTTTTGTATTTTAATTTTTGATAAAAGCTTTTAAACACAATTTGTAAATATCCATAACATAATAAAAACTATTATGTAATTAAATTTACAATTTAATTTATGAAATGATTAAAATATAATATTTAATTATCAGATACTTTTAAATTATGTTTAATTATCTTCGAAACATTCGACACAATAATAGAACTAAAAATTTTTTTATATGGAATTACCTTGGGTTAATATATAGGTTAATCATTACTTGGATCCCTTTTAATTTTTCAATAAAGCAAAATATTACTCCCAAATTTACATTTCATTTACATGCTAGATTTGCTTTTAGTAATTTCAGGGAATGGGGTAATAAACACAATAATTTTTTTAATACATATATATCCAAAGCAAATAAAATAAAATGTTTTTTTGATGTTGGTTCTCATATTGGAATTGTAACTCTTCCTTTAGCAAGAACAATTCGTTCTGGAGGGAAAATTTATGCATTTGAACCATCTAAAAATAATTTATTTTACCTTAAATATCATCTGAAAAAGAATAACATTGAAAATGTTAAAATAATTGATAAATTAGTGACTTCTAAGAATGATCTTAATTCTTTTTTTTATGAATCTGGAGTCCCAACGGGAATGAATTCAGTAATACCAATTAAAGAGAAAAAAATTCTAAATCTTACAAACGTTGAATCAATAACTTTAGATGAATTTTGTTTTAAAAACAAAGTTAAACCAGATTATATAAAAGTTGATGTTGAAGGTTCAGAAGTTGACCTTTTAAAAGGGTCTAAAAGAATTATGAAAAAATATCATCCAACTTTTTTTTTAAGTTACCACCCATCTCATATTCAAAAACTTGGTTATACTGAAAAAGATTTGTTTAAAATATTAAAGAATTTTAATTATAAAATTTATGATAATAATCTTAAAGAACCAAAAAAACTCCGTAGCTTAGAATATTTAATTCTTCCAGAAAAAGTAAACCCTAGGAAATTTCTAAATGTTAATTAAAAAATTAAAAAGTATTTTTGAAATATTAGAAACTAGAGGTGCAACAATTCTTTTAAAATCAATTAAAAATTACTTAAAACTAATTATTCAAAGGGATCTTTTAAATAGAAAAGAAATAGTCTGTAAAGTCAATAATTATAAAATGAGTTTACTAACAAATGATCGTGGTATATCAAGGTCGTTAATTTTATTTGAAACCCGTGAAAACGATAAACAATATATTCTTGAAAGTATAATAAAAAAGAAAATGAATATTTTTGATATAGGGTCTAATATCGGCTATTACACAATTTTTTTAAAAAAAAAAATAGATGGAAGTCTCCTTGCTATAGAACCATCAATTGAAAATCTTACTTTGTGTAAAAAAAATTTAAAAATAAATAAAATTAATACAAAAAAAATCTTTTTTTTAAATGCAGCTGTTTCAAACCAAAATTCTTTAAAAAAACTATATATTGCAAGGCAAACTAACTTGCATACATTAAATCCAGAGGGATCGGCAAAAGATCATTTAATTGGTGAGGTTAGAAAAATAAAAACCTATTCTGTTTATTCATTAGCACAAAAATATTTTAAGCCTGATTTGATACGAATGGATGTTGAAGGGCATGAATGTGAAATAATATCAGGAATGCTTAAATATATTAAATCAAATTTTTTTAAACCACATATTTGTTTTGAACCTCACATTTCATCTTATAGTAAAAAAAATAATTTTGCTAAAATATTAAAAGAGTTATTTAAACTTGGTTATTTTACTAAACTTATTTCTTCAAACGCAGAAAGTGGATCAAAAAGAATTTCCAAAATCAGTGCACAAAAAGATCCTTTCACGATACTTAGTGATGGAGAAAAAAGAGGGATTTTTAAAAATATTAATAATGAGGAAACCATTAAAATTTTAACTGAAATTGGAGGTGCTAGGACAGTTTTGTTATCTCCCTTCAGTGAATCATAGCTTACTTCCTAAAAATTATTTTTTTCAAAACTCCAAGCTTATTAATAAATAAGTATAATTTTAATTATAAACTTTCATAGCTTTATAGCTATTAATTTGACATATTTTTAGTTTATAATAATTTAATATTGTATAATTCTCATTAATTAATCGCACATAGGAAATATGAATTTTTTTAAGACTCTTGAAAAAGATTTTGTTAATATAGCAAACTCCATATCACCTGTAGATTATTCAAATCTTTCAGAAAAAATAAAAAAGATTAAAAATACGAAAAAAATAAATATATGTATTTTATCATCTTACACTACAGAAATTCTTAAAGATTTTATTGTTGTTCAGCTTGCCCAAAGAGGTATAGCATGTAACTTGAATTTCTTGCCTTATAATTACCTTGAACAAGAAATTCTAAACGATAAATCACTTATCTATTCCTCAAAAAATGATGTTATATTAGTTTTATATTTATTTAATGATTTCATTGACGAGAATTCTAAGAAAATCAGCAAACCTAATATTACAAGGATTTCAAAATCCATTAAAACCATTCAGAAGAAATCAAAAGCAAAGATTTTTATATCTAATTTTTTTCAAACCCAATTTTTAAACTATGGTGATTTATATGCAGAAAAAGAATATTCAAAAGAATCTTTAATCTTAGAATCAAATATTAAACTTTTATCAATGGTAAAGAAAAAGATAAATGTTCATATTTTAGATTTGAAAAATGTTATTTTAAGGCTTGGAACTAACAAGTCGTTTAACCCAAAGCTTAATTTTTTTGGAAAAGTTCCATTTTCAATTAATGCACAAATTGAAGTAAGTAAAGAAATAGCAAAATTTATTAAAGCATCATATTTTACAAATAAGAAATGTTTGGTTTTAGATGCTGACAACACTCTTTGGGGAGGAATTGTTGGTGAGCTTGGTTTTGAAAATATAATGCTTTCGGAGTCATATCCTGGAAATACTTTTAAAAATTTTCAAAACTACCTGCTAAATCTTCATCAAAGAGGAATAATTTTGGCTCTTGCAAGTAAAAATAATTTTGATGATGTTAAAGATGCACTTTCAAAAAATGATGATTCAATTCTTAAATTAAATCACTTTTCTTCTGTAAAAGTAAATTGGGACGAGAAGTTTATTAACCTACAAAAAATTTCACATGAGCTTAATATAGGTTTAGATTCAATGGTTTTTTTTGATGATAGTCCTTTTGAAAGAGAACTAATAAAAAAAAAATTACCTGAAGTTACAGTATTAGATGTACCTAATGATTCATCCAAATATGTAAATATAATAGAAAACTCTGAACTATTTGATAGCTTAATAATATCTGCTGAAGATAAAAAGAGGAATAAACTTTATTCACAAGAAAAAAAGAGGAAAAAATTTAAAGAGAACTTTAAAGATATGAATGGTTTCCTAAGCAATTTAAAGATGAAGGTAAAGTTTTATAATATTGATAAAGGTAATTTACAAAGAGTTGTACAGTTATTATCAAAAACTAATCAGTTTAATTTGACAACAAAAAGACACAGTGAAAGTGATTTAATAAAAATGTTCAAGAACGGAAGCTTTGGGTATTCTATGAGATTATCAGATTGTTTTGGGGATAATGGGATTGTGGGTGTAATAATTATTTCCCCGTTTAAAAATAGTTGGTATGTAGATACTTTGCTTCTAAGTTGTCGAGTAATAGGTCGAAAGGTAGAAGATTTAATGTTATCGTTTATAATTAATAAAATTTTGGAAAAAAATAATTCAACAAAATTTAATTTACTGGGTGAATATATTAAAACCACGAAAAACCAACTTGTTGCTGATTTCTATAAATCAAGAGGTTTTAAAAAAGAACACAAATTTTGGAAAAAGAGTTTTTCAACGCCAGTTTTACCTCCAAATTTATTTAAAATAACTAAATAAAATGAAAAATTTTGAAAAAAAATTAATAAAAATTTTATCACAAGTTTTAAAAGTAAAAGAAAGTAAGATTAATAAAAAAACGAATCATAATGACATAGAAAGCTGGGATTCTCTTCAACAACTAAACCTTATATCTGCACTCGAAGTTGAATTTGATATTGAAATTTCAGTTGAAGAAGCTTCAGAAATGTTATCATATAAAATTATAAGTCAAATTATAAAAGAAAAAAGAAAAAATGATTGAAATTGGTAAAGAATTTTCAACTGAGCTTTTAATAAATAGAAAAATTATTAAAGATTTCTCGGTTTTTTCTGGTGACTCAAACCCAATACATTTAGATGAGAAAAAGGCTAAAAATTTTGGGTTTAACAAACCTGTTGCCCATGGAGCAATTTTAATTGCAATAATCTCAAAAATGATAGGCAAACAAATTCCTGGCCCGGGAGCTTTGTGGTTAAGTCAGGATATTTCTTGGCTAAGTCCGGTCTATGTTAACGATTTTTTAAAGCTAACTATAAAAATAATTCATTTTTCAAAAGCTAGTAAAATTTTAACACTCAGAACCGAGGCATTTAAGGATAATAATTTAAAGGTTATGAGAGGAGAGGCAAAAGTTAAAATAAATGAAATAATAAAAAAAGAAAAAACGAATCCTATATTAGTAAAATCCAAAAAAATAAAAAAAATTAATAAAAAACCTCAGATTCTTATTACAGGTGGTACGGGTGAATTAGGATCAAAAGTAGCTAAAAAACTCATAAAAAGTGGGTTTAATTTAATTCTTACTTACAATAAAAATAAATCTAAAGCCTTAGAATTAAGAAAAGAATTTCATGACAAATTTAAATCTAGTTGTACTATTATGAGGCTTGATCTTTCTAAAAATTATGATGATGACATTAATAAACTTAGTAAACTTAACATCACTGCACTAATACACTGTGCAACAAATAGAATCAAAGAAATAAATATAAAAGATATAGATTCAAAACTTTTCTATGAAGACTGGGTAGTATCATGTAAGTCAAGTTTAGATATTATTGCTCAAATATTACCAAATATGATAAATAATAAATTTGGAAGATTTATTTTCTTCGGTACATCTGCAATTAAAGATGAAGCACCAAAAGGGTGGACATCCTATCTTATGAATAAACATTCGTTATGGGGACTTGTGAGAAACCTATCACAAGAGCTAGCATCTGATGGAATAACAACAAATATGATTTCACCATCATTAATTGATTCTGAACTTACAGAAAATATTTCAGATAGAATTAAAGAGTTAACGGCTCTGAAAAACCCCTTAGGTAGACTTGCAACAGGCAAAGATGTAGCAAATATTGTCAATTTTTTATTACAAGAAGAATCAGAGTATGTGAACGGTCAAAATTTGTTTTTAACTGGTGGATAAAACTAGTGATAAAGATTAATGATGCAAAAATAACGCAAAAAGAAGAAATAAGTAAATTTCTATCAGAAAGTTTCAATCAAAATATTACCTCTTACCAAAATATCTTTAGATATTATAAATTGTTTAATGAAAAATATTCAGATTCCCCTCCCCCAGGTTTTACCCTCACAAAAAATAAAAAATTAATAGGTTTTCTTGGTTTGTTATCACATAAAATTCAAAACAAAAAAAATTTATGGGCACTTAATATGACATCTTGGATAGTTAATGAATCTTCAAGAGGAGCTGGACTTCAACTTATTCTAAAATTAATGAAGTTTAAAAATTGTATTATTACAAACTTTAGCGCTAGTGATAATGTTGAAAAAATTTTACTAAATCTTGATTTTAAAGAAATTGACGATTCTGAATTTATTTTAAAAACGTACCAATATTTTATTAATGGAATTACAAATTCCAAAAATTATTTAGTAGGTAAAAAAGCTATTGAAATAATTAAAAATAAATCGCAACAAAAAATTTTAAGTGATCATTTTTCTATGGGCTGCAAAGTCTTTTCCATTTTCTATGAGAAAGAAACAATTGGACTCATTTTTTTAAATTGTGGAGAGTTCAGTCAATTTATTTATGCCTCAAATACTAATTACATAATGTCAAAAAAATTCTGGTACAAAATTTGTTTTATTTTACTGGTACATTTTAAAATTAAGAAAATAAGGGTTGACTCAAGGTTTATACACAGCGCCTTAGGTAAAAAAATAAATAAAAAAAAAACTTTTATCTACGCAAAAAACTTTAATCCCAAAACTATTTTTAGAATATATAGTGAACCAATACACAAGTATGGTGAATTTAAGTGAGAATAGTTCAATATTTAAGAAGTTTAACTAATAAAAAATTAGATATTAAAATCTTTAAAAAAAAACATAATTTTTATCAGGCAATTAAAATTGTTAATACAATTGGTTTCTCAAGATTCACAAGTGAAAAAATAGTTTATGAAATACCCCAAAAAAAAAAAATTATAATTCTTGCTCCACACCCTGATGATGAATTAATTGGAGCGGGAGGTACATTAATTGAAACCCTTAAAAGAAAATGCTCAATTGAAATTATTTATTTGACTAGTGGAAAAAAAGAAGAAAAAAGAATACGAGAAAAGGAGCTGAGAGAGGTTTGTGATTTGCTTTCAGTCAGGTCTCATGTGATAGGTGGTATCGCAAATAAAAAATTAATTGGAAACAAAAGAATTTTACAAATATTAAACCAATTTAAACCACAAATAATTTTTATCCCATTTATTCTTGACGATAATCCTGACCATAAAAAGGCAAATAAATTATTTTATGATATTAGTTCTTTATTAAACAAAACCAATCCGTCAATAAACTATGAAGTTTGGTCTTATCAAGTTTATACTCCATTATTAGTTAATAGAGTAGTTGATATAACTAATAACATTAGTAAAAAAGAAAAATTGATCAAAATTTATAAATCACAATTCAAATCCAGAGATTGGGCTCATTATGCAATTGGTTTAAATGCTTGGAATTCTAGGTTCTTAAAAAGGAAAAAAGGACCATCATGGGCAGAATGTTTCTTTGTTCAGTCTAAAAAAGAGTATGAGAAATTTTGTAAAGTCTTCTTTAACAAATCTAAATACTTTTAAATAAAAATTGAAATCTTTTAGCAAACAAATTACCTGCGGACCAATTATATGTATATTTCAAAAAGTTATTTTGACCATTTTGTGCTATTTGAATATATTTTTCATAATTATCAGCTATCAAATCAAGAATTGAAGATAAATTCTTAAAATCCCAGTCAGTATACATAACAGTTTTGTTTTCTTTATAAAAATTTGGCCAAGTAATCATATGCTTGACAGAGGGCTTTAAAAGAATTCCACCTGCAAGAAATCCCTCATAATCCCTTAAAGAAATTTCTCCAAAACCAAATGGTGATATAATAACTTTACTTCTTTCCATTTCTTTAAAATACTCATATCTACTCAATTTCTTTAAGTCTATATTAATTTTTTGCGATAATATTTTTCTGTGGTACGAAATTGTGTTTCTAGAATAGTTAAGTCTAATTCTTAAAGATACTTTTTTAATCCTATCCATATTTGGTTTGTTATTAAAATTACTAAAATTTAATAATTTTAGTGATTTTATAAAGCCAAGTTTGCATATTAATTTTTGTTTATACCCCCCGATGAAAGACCAATCATTGAAACAAGAATTCCAGGCAGTTTTTATTTTGAGGATGTCTTTTTTTTTTAGTTTTTGGCTAAAAAAATCATCTTTATCTTTAACATTATATTTTTTATTATAATAATCTGTATAAATTCTTCCCCCATATAAAGGTTCAGTATATTTATTTGTTTCCTTTAGCATTTGATTTTTAAAATATACATCACAAAGATTTAAAAATTCATTAAAAATAGTGCCTGAACTGTCACTATTGTCATAAAAAATTAATTTTTTTACATTTTTTTTATTTTTTTGCATAAATTCTAAAAATCTTTTTTTTCTATCATCTGAAAAATAATAGGCGTATCGGCAATCAATGATAAGGTAATCACAATAAAATAGATTTTTATCATCATGATTTAAAAAGAAACAAAAATTAAAACCTAAATCATGTAAATCTTTTTCAAATTTAATTAAAGGAAATAAAAAAGAAATTCCGTTTGGGGAATCAATTCTACTCGTAAGAATATGAATTTTTTTCATACTAATGAATTACAATAAATAAGTAAGGATTTGATTAAACATAAGTTTTAGTAATAAATTTTTTTAAATTTTCTTAAATAATCACTCATACTGAATTTTTTCTGAGCAAAAGTATAGGCATTATGAATAATTTTATTTCTTTCATTTTTTTTTAAATTAACTATTTCTTTAATTTTTTTTTTAAAAGAATTTACAGAATCTAATTCAGCCAAAAAACCATTGTAATTTTCTTGAACTAGTTCAGTATGTGCACCAGATTTAGAAGCAAGTACTAAGGTTTTTGATATCATTGCCTCTATTATGACACGTCCAAAACCTTCATTCTTTGCTGGACAAATAACTAAATCACTTTGAGCAAGAAAATTGGAAATTTCATCAATTAAATCTATAAAAATTATTCTTTTATTTCTACTTTGTTGAGCTAACTGTGATTTTCCACCAATTATAAAAAAAATAATATTGCAATTCTGACTAGAAATTTTTTCAGCTAAATTTAAAAAAAAAGTAAATCTTTTCTGAGCGGTATTTTTTCCAACATAGGTTATTAAAAACTCAGACTTATTAATCTTATAGTGTTTTTTTATATCTATCTTTTTTATACTTCTTATCTTCTCAAATGGATTTCCAACAATTTCAGCACGGTCTGACATTTTTTTCGTAAAAGATTTTTTACAAAAATTTGAAATTGTAATTATTTTGTAGGATAGAAGTGAAAAAAAAATATTTCTCCTAGAATAATATGCTGAATGTTGATGCCAAATATGTCTCACATTATTGCAAAATGATATAATTGACCATAGGTAGTGCATTCTATTATCATTAGTGTGAATAAAATCAAAATTATAAGTTTTAAGAAACTTTCTAATATTAAAGAAATTAAAAAAAAAGAAAAAAATAATCTCTGAAATTTTACTTATTGGTAAGTTTTTATTATTTTGCCAAACAAAATATTTAATTTTTTTTTTTTTTTTAAAAAATTTTCCAATGGTCCATTTGTTAATAAAACAATTTTATAAGAAATATTTATTTTTTTTAAATTATTAATCAGATAAACAGTCGCTATATGACTTCCTCCAACTGAATCACCTACAAAAGGAAACAATATTTTTTTTTTATTTTGATTTAATGATTTTATTCCATTTTTCATAAATTCTTTCATTATCAATTATATCAAAATTTTTTTTAGCTTTTTTACCTAATTTTATAAATTTATTACTGTTGATTTCAAAATTTTTAAGAATATTAGCCAAATTGTTATTTTTTTTATTTTCATCCAAGATCAATGCACTTATTTCATGTTTTAAAAATCTTCTAATCTCAGAATTTGCTTTGTAAATTATAATTGGTAAAGAATAACTCATTGCCTCAAGTAAAACATTTGGCATCCCTTCATAATCAGATGAAAGAATAAAGATTGAAGCTTCATTATAATATTTTTGACTATTTACTTTACCAGGCATTATTATTTTTTTTGATAAATTTGGTGAAATCATCTTTCTTAAATTATTTTCTTCAGGTCCGGATCCAAGAATTACTAGTTTAAATCCTGAATGAGTATTTGATTGTATAAATCGTTTAAAATCATTTATAAGTTTATCAAAACGCTTTTGTTTGTGAAGCCGACCAATAGCAAGTAAAATCTTTTTTTTTTTTAATTTAAGAATTTTCGGTGATGAAATAAAATTTTGGATATAAACTATTTTCTTATTTTGAAATTTTGTTTTAAGATCTTTAAACGAATCTATTGAGTTGCAAGTAATTGCAGTCGCGTAATTATATGTAATGTTTCTTAAAACTTGCCAAACCATTGGGAGTTTCTGAAGGGAAAAGCTATTTCTTTCAGATATTATTATATTTTTTTTAAAAAAAAAGTTAGAAATAATTAAAATAACATTAGTTGTATTAATAAAACTAATAATTGTTGTTGGTGATACTTTTTTTAAAATTATAAAGATCTTATAAATTCTCTTAAGATTATTATAAATTGCTTGAAAATAGTTTTTAGATTTAATCTTGCTATCTAAACTAAATCTTTTCAAATTTCTGTTTAAAGAATAGAAATCATTGTCTTTGTTGTCTAAAGTTAAAATAGAAACATCATGATTTTTTGCCAAAAGCTTATTTGCTAAAATTACTATATTTTTTTGGGCTCCACCTTTTTCTAGGCTATCAATAGCCAGCAAAATTCTACTCATAATTAGGAATTGATTTTATTATAAATAATTTAAATTGAAAGTTAAATTCAGAACTAATTTATTTATTAGAATTTTTTAAATCTAAATTCATTAGCTACACTAGTAGCCATTTTTAGAAAATAAAAAAAATTTTAAATAGATAAACCTTTTAAAATTCAAAAATTTATTTTTTTTTTAAAAAAACACTTCCATTTTTAAAGTGAATTATTTCTTCACAAAAATTAATATTTTCTTTTTGGTGAGAAACCAAAATTGTAAGAATTTTTCTTTCCGTAACAACTTTTTTAATCTTTGCAAAAATCATATTAGCAGACTTTTGATCAATACCTGTGGTTGCTTCATCTAATATTAAAATTTTTTTTAGATTGTAAAATTCTCTTGCAATACCAACTCTTTGTTTCTGGCCACCTGATATTTGATTTCCTTTTTCTCCAAGTTTTTTATTAGCTTTTTTCTGAAATTCAAAGTTTTTGAGTCCACTTACTTCTATAGCTGATCTAAATTTTTTGTTGTCAAATTCTCTGCCAAACAAAATATTCTCCCTTAAACTCAAATTAAGCAATGCCATATCTTGAGTTACATAACTTATATCATCAAACCATAATTCATTTTTTTTTGTAGACACTCTTTTGTCATCAATAAATATCTTTCCTTTTAATATTTCATTTAATCCCACAAGTGAATCTAAAAAGCAAGTTTTGCCAATGCCTGAGTCTCCATAGATAAAGTATATTTTCCCAAATTCTAATTTTAAGTTTATGTTTTTTATAAGCTCTTTACTTTCGAAGCCAATACTAACATTCTCAAATTTTATATTATTTATAGGGTTAAAATTTTTTATTTGTTTTTTCTTTAAATTTTTTTCTGACCATTCATTGAATTTCCTAGAAATTTTTGAAACTAATCCATGGTTACTATTCATTCTTTGAATAAAAATTTGAAATTCACTAATTTTTCTTACTCCTCTCATTAGTAAAATTCCTGAAATTACTATTTCAGCTATATTCTCTTGAAAAACAGTAATTGATATTGTCAAATAAATTATTCCAGATAAATAAATTAAAAATTCATCAACTGATCTTAATAATTGTTTCATAATTGCAATTGAACTACTAAAATCTTTGATTGAGTCTTCTGTATTTTCAAGTTTCTTAAAAAAAAAGATTTCACTTTATGAATCTTAACCAATTTTAAATTTGAATGTGTCTCATTTAGTTCATCGCTAATTCTATCAATTGAATTGGATAATAAAAAACCGTCTTTGAGAGTTTTTTTTTGAAGTGGGAATGAAATTAAATACTTTATAAAACCCAATAAAAAAAAGAGTAAAAATAATTTTAAATTTGAAATGAAAGCTGTAAGAAAAAAAGCTAATGCAAAAATCATTGTGCTTGTGAATTTAAATAACAATAGTATACAACCACGCAACCGTTCAATTTCAGTTATAATAAGAGAATTTAAAGATCCTGATGTAATTTTAAGTGAATCAACCCAGGGTAATGCTAAGTAATTACTAAGTAATTTTTTTCTAATAACAGAAATTCTTTGATTAACGAATTTAATTAAAAATTTATTTATAAAATATTCTGCAACAAATTTTATTGAGATTATTAGTGAAAATATAAAACAAGTGTTAATTAAATTAAATTCAATTCCAATTATTTCCTGAAAATAATATAACTTTTCTATTATAATACTATCTGATTCTTCTGAAATATTTGCTACATTAGCAAAAATTGGATAAATTAGAATTATACTAAATAATTCTAGGACACCCAAAACTGTAATTAGTAAAACTATAAAAAAAAATTTAAACTTATTTTCTACTGAAATGGAAATTAATGTTTTAAAAATTTCTAGTTGGTCTTCTTTTTTCATAACAATAAAAATATTATTTCTTTAAATATTTGTGAAGAATTGGTTGATTTAATTTAACTGACTTTTTAATTCTTTTATTTAAGAAATCATTTATTTTTGAAATACAAACTCCTTTTTTAGTTCTTCTACCATCAATATTTTTTAAAGTAAGTTTTTCTCCATTTTTAATATCTCGCTTAGCACATATAAATCGATAGTATTTTTTTTTTTGAATTAAATCATTATTAGAGGGAATTATTTTTTGTACTCCTAGAGTAAGTTGATACTTTTTTATCATTTCGACCCATTTAGAAAAATTTTTTGGCTCAAGTGATTCATGAACATGAAAAGCATCAATAGTTTTAGAGATTGTTAGTCTTTTTTCAATAATTTTTGCACCTAGAGATAAGGCTATAATATCTAAATTATTATCTTTAGCTGGAGAAGAGAATCCAATAGGTTCATTGATTTCATTTCTAAGATAACTAATCGCTTTCATATTCATTTCTGAAAACTCTTGCGTATGAAAGTCATGCATTGGTAAGAGTTTCTTTCCACCACTATTTAAAAACCACTTTCTAAATTGAAAAAATTCTTTTTTTGTAGAAGGGCCAAGGTCAATAAATAAGGGCTTATTTTTTTTTGCTATATGTTCAACAAGTGGTCTATGTGTAATATCCCATGCTCCCATTTTATGAACATTAACGCCTAGTTTCTCAAGTAGGTCAACTCCATCAATAAAATCTACAGTAGCAAAAAATTCTATATCTAAGCTCTTACACTTTTCAACTATCTTTTCAAGATCGCTAATTTTGAAATTAAGTCGCTGAAACATTTCCTTCAAATTTGTAAATACTTTTCTATCAAACTTTTCATATGCGTATGACTCATTTAAATCTGTTACTTGCTCTGGATCAATTATTTGAAACTTGATTGAATGAGCGCCTGAATCTTTTACAACGTCAATTAAATCAAAAGCAAGCTTAATATCCCCTAGACACGTCGTTCCAACTTCAGCGATCAAAAAGCAAGGGTTATTACCTCCAACTTTATTTTTTCCAATTTTTATAACTTTTTCTACCATAAATTAAACCTTAAGAATATTGCCTTTCATGATAACGTCTTTAGATGATTTGCCAGAATTGAATAAAATATCAATAACACTGAGATTAGGAATAAAGCTACCATATAATTGAGCGTATGTGTGCTGTTTATATTTTTGAAAAAAAATACTAATTCTATTTTCTTTAAATAATTTTATATCTGCGTAATTTCCCCCATGTTCACCAAAAATAAATTTTTCTGCTTTTAACTTTTTACACATATCCAAAATCAGGAGATTTTTCTTTCCCTCAAAATTATAATCACTTGCTAATAAGAATTCGATATTTATATCTAATTCACTTAAAACCCATTTTAAAATGTATTCATTCAATTCATGAATCTTAAACCAATCTTTACTGTATAAATCTTCAAAAAAGTCGATGTATTTTAAAAAATAATTAGATTTTTTATATGACATAAAAATTGAATTCCAATGTTTTTTTTTCCAATCCCTGGTATTATCAATCTCAATATCAAATATTGTAGATTGAAAATGATTTTTATGTTTAACAGGCACTGAAAGAGTTATTTCACCATTCGAACCCTTAATTTTATTTCTATTTATCCAATCTTTAGGAACATATTGAACTTTATTAAATGATACAAATTTATCAGCTAAAATAATTTTATGAAATAAACCAGCCCATGGCAAATAAGTCGGTTGATGTGCTGTCAAAATCACTTGTAATTCTCTAAGGTTAAAATGATTTTTTTTATCTCATGATCTTTCAGGCCATAATGAAATGGTAAAGAAAGACTAGTTTCAGAAATTTTTTCTGCATTAGGGAAGTTTTTTGAATTAAGTCTCAGATAATTATGAAGTAATTCAAATTTTTTTAATGGACTTGTAGACTCAATAAAATTTTTTTTTAAATAGTTTTGTAATCTTATTTTCTCTTTTTTTGATGGCCCATTGATCACGAATTTATATGGGACTGCGTCTTTTTCGAATCCGTATTGAATTTGCCAATCCTTAGGTATCACCTTACAAAAAGAGTTAAACATGATATTTTTTTTTTTTTTATTTTCTGTAATCTTTTAAATTGAGAATTTACTAACGCTGCATTAATGTCAGATAATAGAAAATTAAATCTGGGTTTATATTTTTTTCTATTATCAAATGAAATATAGTCCCTGATGTTTTCAATCTCTTTTTTTGGACCACATATGAGGCCTCCATGACCAGACTGAAGAGTCTTTGTTGCATAAAAAGAAAATATTTTTAAATTCTTTGTTTTCTTTTTTTTTTCACTTATAACATGGCAACAATCTTCTATTATATTTTTACATTGAATTTTTTTTGTATTTATCAAGTTTCCATAAGTATGAACAGGAATTACAAGGTCACATTTATTTGGTTTATCAAATTTTGTAAGATAAGAGTCCTTTTCAATATCAAAAATAATAGGTTCAAGTCGCAACATATAAATTGCATTTAAAAGTGCAGAGCAAGTATATGAAGGAATCCCAATACTTGAACCATCTTTGAGTTTAAAACATTTTAATGCTAAAAATAATGCTGCTGTCCCTGAGCTAACTGCACAACAATCCTCAGCACTAAAATAATTTTTGAAGTTGTTTTCAAGCTCTTTAACTTGTCTTCCACCTGCAACCCAAGAACTTTTTAAAACTTTTGTAATTGCTAAAATATCTTTGTTCTCAATATAAACAGAATTTTGCCTAATTAATTTACTCATAGAAACCCTCAATAATACAATCAAACATATAGAAGTTTTGCCAGATATTAGGATTAAGTGATTTAAATTTAAATTTAAAATTATAGGATTTTAGAATTTTAGAAAGTTTGTTTTTATCAAACCATAGAATCTTATCTATAGCTCTAATTTCTAATTTTTTTTTTTCACCTTTAAAATTTTTTTCTATAAAATCTATATAAATTTTTTTTTTTTTAAAATCCGGTATAGCAGCAATAAAAATTCTGCTATTTTTTTTTGTAATCTTTTTTAATTTTTTCACTACAGATTCTACCTCATCAAAACTTTTAAGATAATGTAAAACACTGTATATTAAAATTTTGTCAAATTGTTCTTTTTTGAATGACATATCAGTAATAGAGTTTCGCTTAAATTTTAAATTTTTAACATCCTGACAATTTAATATAGCTCTTTTTATCATATTTTTACTAATATCCACACCGGTTACAAGTTTTACAAAATTTGAAATCATTAGAGATAATAAGCCACTCCCACAACCAATATCTAAAAAATTATCACTCTTATTAAGTTCTAAATAATTATAGCAGTCATGAAAAGTATGAATTAAACCGAAGATTGACATATTACCTCTTCCCGTAGCCTCAAAGTCGCTACTGGATAAAGCTTTTTTATCCCAAAAATTTATCCAATCAATGTCTTTAGGTTCCATTATTTTTTTTGTGCTTTAATTATAAAAAAATTTCCCTTACTGCTATCTTTTCTAAAAAGATTTGTAAGACTGATTAAAGGTTTTTTAATTAGAAAGCCTTTTTTTCTATTGAAAAAGATTTTTAATATTGGTAACTGTGCAAGGAATGGTATATCACTCCTTATTAATTTAAAACTTACATTTTTAAAACCGTTTTTTTCTAAAAAAATCTTAAAATCAACCGGGTTAATAGGAAACTCATTAGGAGAAAGCTTATTTCTTATATCAGCTAATTTCCATTCTATTCTTTCAAAGAAATCCAATAAATTAGGTTCAATTGCAATAAAAGTCCCACCTTTTTTTAAAATTCTTTTTGACTCTTTCACAAGTTTAGTCTTGTCTGGAAAATGATGAATAACTCCACCAAAAAAACAAACATCAAAACTTTTACTAGGCAATTTTAAATTTTCTGCATCTCCTACCTTAAACTTTAATTTTGTTTGTAGATCACGCCATAGATTATTAGCTTGAGAGACAAGATCTGTAGCTAAATCAATTCCCAAAACTTGTGCCCCTTTCTTTGCTAATAATGCTGCTGAAATGCCTGACGCACTTCCAATATCTATAATTTTTTTATTTTGTCTTTTACCAATTGACCAATCAAAGCAATCTTCGTACTCGTCCTCGTCAAATGCCGCATAAACACGTTGTTTTGAAACTTTATTCCAAAATTCTTCTTCTTGTTTTTTATTTTGTAAAGCTCTGTTCATATAAAATTTATTTATTTATCATAGAAAATTTAAATTTAGTGTTTTGTTTAATACTCACCTTACAAGTTTTATTTAATATTTTATATATTTCGCATGAATTGATTCCATCTCCCGGTCTATAAAATCCTATATCATCTATAGTAATTTTTTCTCCTTTTTCTTTTGTATTTTTAATATAGATAGACCGGCGACAGAGTTTTCTCATAATCTTCTCGTCTTTATTTAAAATCATATTTTTTGATCCAAATACTTTATTAATCTTTTTTGCATTATAAATTAAATCTTTTAATTCTTTAGCATCTGATGAAAATTTATGATCAGGTCCATCAAAATTTTTATCGAGTGTAAAATGTTTTTCTATCAAACATGCTCCCATCGACATTGCTACAATCGAAGCAAAATTTCCAACACTGTGATCTGAAAAACCTACAGGGTAACCAAAGGAGGTTTGCAGCTTTTGTAGCTTTAGTAAATTAATTTTTTCTTCTGGTGTTGGATAGATAGATACACAATAAAGAATAACTATTTTTTTATGGAATTTTTCTATAACTGAAATTGTTTTTTTTACCTCATGTAGATTACTCATACCAGTAGATATTATTATTGGTTTTCTTGTTTTTGCAATATGACTAATTAAATAATGGTGAGTAAGATCATCTGAACCAACTTTATAACAAGGAACAGATTTTGACTCTAAATAATCAACATAATTTCGATCTGTTGGTGTGGAAAAAAAAGTCATCTTTTTTTTTTTAACATAAGAAAAAATTTTGTTAAATTCTTCTTTATTAAATTCATACCTTTTAAACATTTCAGACATACTTTCAGTCTTTTTTTTTTTTTTTTAAAAATATGAATATGTAGTTTTGTTTGGCCCCATAAACTCGTCAGTTGAAAAACACTGAAATTTAATGCATTCTGCTCCTATTTCAGAGAGCTTATCAATCATTTTAAAAATAAGTTCCAATGAACCATTATGATTAATTCCTATCTCCGGGACAATTAAAGGTTCAAAATTAGTTCCTATAATTCTTTTATTTATTTTTATATTCATCGACAATTAAATATTTAGATATTCTTTGTGGACCCAGATGATCAATATCCAAGCTAGGATTTGAGTCTATTTGATTATTATGTATTTTCAAGATTTGATTGAAATCTTTTATTGATTCTCCAAGATTATTTTTTTCAATAAAAGTTATATTATTTTTTTGTGCCTCTGAAGTTTTTAACATAAACATATAGATTTTTAAATATGCTAATTCTAGCGATAAATAACCAGGTGCAGTTATAGCGTAAGAAATTTGCGAAAAAATATTTGATAATTCATTATTAATGATAAAATTTATATTTAAATTATAAGATTTTAATTGCTTTCTTGGGGAGATGAAGATTTTATTCTTAAAATCGACTGATGAAAGTAGCTGTAATATTTTATTTTCCTCCTCTAAGCATTCTGAAGAACCAAAGTTAATCAGTATGCTTCCTTTTTTTTTGGGTTTAATTTTTTTTAAATCTGACGATACTAAAAAATACTTGTATCCATTTAAAATGGTTTTATTTTTTTCTAAAAAATTTTTATCGCTTGCTGTTTGATTTATTATTAAATCCAAATTGTCTGAATCAAAGCCATCATCATCAATATACGCAATTTTTTTAACATTAAATTTAGGAAAGTTATTAATCATATTTTTAAAAAAATATCCATCGAATATTAAAATATCTACTTTTTTAAAATCACAAATATCTTTTATCATTTGATAATCCTCTGCTACGTGCGATGAGCAATAAAAAAAAATTGGCTTTATTTTCATCCATTTATCTAAAGAAAATCCTTCAGTAATATTTGTAACTAGTATTATTTGAACACCCCTAGAATTTAATTCCTCTGCTAATGGCAAACATCTCATTAAATGTCCGTTTCCAAATGTTTTTCCTGCGTTTATTCGGAATAGTGCTTTGCTCATTGATAAATTATAACAAATGTTTTAATAAAAAATTAAAGATTTTTTTTATGAACAAAATATAATATGTTAGATGAAAATTTTATGTATTATTCCAGCGAGAGCTGGGTCAAAAAGAATAAAAAATAAGAATTTTATTAATTTTTTTGGACAACCTATAATTAAATATTCAATAGACTCTGCAATAAAATCAAAAGTTTTCTCAAAAATATTAGTATCAACTGATATTATCAAAACTAAATTTTCTTTTAAAAATTCAGATGTTACTTTTCATCAACGTTCTTCAAAATATAGCGGTGACAATGCCTCTTTGGAACAAACTTGCTTAAAAATAATTAATGATGAAGAAAAAAATCATGAGACTTACGATTATTTTTGCTGTCTTACAGCAACATCACCTTTGCGCGATGAGAAAGATATAAGAAACTGTAATAAAATCATAAAAAAACATAAACCCAACTTTTTAATGGCTACCACTGATTTCTATTATGACCCAATGGAAGCTCTAGAAAAAAAAAAAAATCATGTAATACCTTTATTTAAAAATGAAATAAATATAAGGAAAAAAAAAAGTCTTTGTGTTGATAATGGTAGTATTTATTTTTGTAGAGTTGACAAATTCAAAAAATATCAAACATTCTATGGGCCAAACCTCATTAATTATCATATGCCAAGAATTAAATCTATAGACGTTAATAACAATGAGGACTTAGAAATTCTTAAAATTTTCTTCAAAGAAATGAGGAAAAAAAAATGAAAAGTCTTTTGGTTGCAGGTTACGGATCTATCGGTAGAAGGCATGTAGATAATTTAAAAAAACATAAATTTAAAATAAGTGTTTATGATAAAAATATTAAATTAAAAAAAGAACTACGTAGTCTTAAAATAGATTTTTTAACATCACTAAATAATATTAAAAAAAAATTTGATGGAATAATAATTTCAACACCGACCCACCTACACATAGATACACTAAACCTTCTTATTGACAAAAGTGATAATTTTTTAATTGAAAAACCACTTACTAACAAGCCTCAACTTCTTAAAAATATTAAACAAATGAAAAAAAAAAATCTTTTTATTGTTTGTAATATGAGGTTTCATCCATCAATAAAAATTATAAAAAATACAATTAATAAATTAGGGCGAATCTACTACGCTAATGCCTATTATGGGTACTATCTTCCAAAAATGAGAAAAAAAACTAATTACAAAAATAATTACAGCTCAAAATTTTCTGAAGGTGGAGGAGTTATTTTTGATACCATTCATGAAATAGACTATCTAAGCTGGCTTTTAGGACCAATTAAAAGAATACATTCTAATTCATTCAAACTAAGTAATTTGAAAATTGATGTAGAAGATTTTGCTAATATTATGATAGAACATAAAAATAATATATTATCTGTTATACAGGCAGATTACCTAAAATCTTTTAAAAGAAGAGGCTGTGAAATTGTTGGAGAAAAAGGATCGATTATTTGGTCAAGTGAAGGCAAAGAGAATGAACATTGTACTGTAAAGTTTTATGAAGCTAAAAAAAATAAATTATCCAAAATACTTGATACTAAAAAACTAAATAACAATTTACCTTATGAAGAATTAATTAATCACTTTATTAAAGCTATAGATAAAAAAAAAAATGATCTTTTAAGTTTTAAAGAGGCAAAAAAACAAGTTGAAATTTTATCAAAAATTAGAAAAAGGTTTCATAAATGAATTTTCATAAGAGCGAAAAATTACTAAAGAAAGCTAAAGAATTAATTCCATCTGCAAGCCAAACTTTTAGTAAAAGTTATCAACAATACCCAATTGGAAAATCTCCAGTATTTTTATCTAGAGGAAAAGGTGGTATCGTTTGGGATGTAGACAATAATAAATTTATAGATCTTGTATGTGGATTGCTTCCCATTGTAATTGGATATAACAATAAAGAAATAAATTCAGCAATAATTAAACAACTCAAGAAGGGAATTACATTTAGTTTATCAACAGAGTTAGAAATTATTTTAAGTAAAATGCTTAACGAAATTATTCCCTCTGCAGAAATGGTTCGTTTTGGGAAAACGGGAAGCGATGTTACGGGTGCAGCAATAAGAATAGCAAGAGCTTATACAAAAAAGGAACATATTATTTCCATTGGTTATCATGGTTGGCATGATTGGTATATCGGCGCAACTACAAGAGACATAGGCGTACCCAAGTCAGTAAAAAAATTAACCCATAAAATTCAATATAATAATACAGAGGATCTTGAAAAAATATTACATAAATATAAAAATAAAGTTGCTGCCATTATAATGGAACCAATGAATATTGATGAACCAAAACCTGGATACCTTAATTATGTAAAAAAAATTGCTAGAAAAGAGAAGGCTTTACTTATTTTTGATGAAATAGTAACAGGTTTTCGCTTTGATTTAGGTGGAGCACAAAACTACTTTAATGTGACGCCTGATATTTCAACATTCGGAAAAGCACTTGGAAATGGTATGCCTATAGCAGCTATTGTAGGTAAAAAAAAATACATGAACCTTATGGATGAAATTTTTTTCTCGGGAACTTTTAATGGTGAATGCTTGTCAATAGCAGCTGCAATTGAATTAATAAAAAAGATTAAAAGAGATAATGTAATTAAGGAAATATGGAGCAAAGGAGAGAAACTTACAAATTCAGTCAACCACATAATAAAAAAATTAGAAATGTCTGATATTTTAAAACTCAAAGGGAAAAATTGTTGGAAAATACTTAAATTTGAGAATTATAAAAATGTAAATTCATCCATAATCTCAACTTTTTTTCATAAAGAAATGATAGCACAAGGAATATTGATTAATGGTAGTCATAACATTTGTTATGAGCATACTTCTGCAGATATAAAAAAAATTGTTAAGGCCTATGAAAAGTCATTAAAAAAAATTAAACAAGAGCTTAACGAAAATTCTATTTTTAAAAATCTTGATTGTCCCGTTATGAATCCTGTTTTCAAACCAAGAAAGGAGAAATGATTATTTAAAAAATTTTTTATAGTAATTTTTCTTTACTATTGGTGGGTTTCCAACAACTAAAGAATATTCTGGAATCACACAATCTCTGAGCACCGTTCCGGCACCTATAACTGAAAAATTATTTATTGTTACATTTCCAAGTATCGAAGACTGGGTTCCAATAAATACGTTGTTACCGATACATACCTTTCCATATTTAATGTTTTTTTTTAAACCAATGGTTTTTAAATGAGAGTCTGCAACATTAATAACGACAAAAGAAGCAATATCACAGTTTTCACCAATATTTATTTCACCACCTTTTGCATTAAGCTCCGAAAATCCGCCAATATAGGTATTTTTTCCAATCTTGGGTTCCCCATTAATCCAAACTAATGGATGATATGGATTATCTTTGTTACCTATAAGTTTTAAAAAAAACGATTTAAATTGATTTATGTTCATTCAGTTCACTTTAATTTTTTATATATATTATACAATACATAATATTAGGTTTTAAAAAAGCTTAGGATATGTTCTCTAGGGTGGTGTTGAGAAAATCTAAAAAATATTTTTTATTTTTAAACCAAACATATGACTTCACTTTTTGAGAGTAAGTTATGAATCCTTTTTTAAAAAAAGCAATATTAGCTTCCTTGTCATTTAAATTAAAAAAAATATTTTTTTGTGCTGAAATATCACCTAAATCAAAAACCTCAACACCTAATTCTTTGCATGTTATTATCACATACCACAACATGGAATGAGAAAGTGGGGTATCTAGGTTTTCTCTTGTAGCTGCACTACTGGCATATGTTGCACTTTTTTTATTTATCGTCACATAGGTGTAATTCATAACCTTTGATTGATATTTTTGACAAAATAATAAAGCTTTGCCCTCTTTAATCCATTTATACATTTGATGAAAAGTTTTAAGTGGTCTAGTAACTCTCCCACTTATTTTTTTATGAAACAATCTATAATCCTCACCAATTTGATCAGAAAAATTTTTTGAATCAAAATATGTAAATACATAATTTTTAAAACCTTTATTAATAAGACTTTTATAACTTTTTCTAATATTCTTTTTAATATTTGGTAAAGATTGAGTTAAATCAACATAACCTTCATATCTGTTAGTAAGTTCATAAAAATTACTATTATTATAAAATGGTTTTGAAGTAATATGATGGTAAAAAAAATTTTTCTCTTCAAAAAACCATACCTTTATAGAAAATTTATCGAGCAAATTAAAAACATTCTCAAAAAAAAAGTTTGAAAGGCTACTTGAATATTTTTTTTTTGAAAAAACTGGAATAAGGTTATAAGCATTGTCATATTTGGCTTCATTTTTAGAATGGACTATAAATGGGGTTATATTTAAAACATTCATATTTTTATCTACAATTAAAAAAGATAAATCAATGCAATTCTTAATTCTCAACTTTTTGTAATTTATACAAGCTCTTGAATATGAAAAATCATAGAATTTATGTTCATTGATAAATTGTTCCCACAAAACCGGGAAATTTTCTTCATTATTGTTAATAATTTTCATAACTTTTTTTAATAAAAATCTCTAAAGTTAGTAACTTTTTTTTTATGCTCAGCTAATGATTTCCATAATTCATCCTTATTAAATGTGACCCTTCCATTTTTAGTAACTTTACAATTAATCAAATGACAATTTTTAAATAAAATATTTTTTGCAAATTCATGGAAAGGATAGTTTATATCAAAAAGAATTAAATTATTAGTACCAAGCAATGCATGTTTTAATAAAGAGGTAAAGGGATGGAGAAAAATTATATTTTGAGCCTGATAAGTTAAAAGTTCAAATTTCTCGTATTCTATTTCTACTCCTAGCTTTTCAAGATATTTATTTGTCACTTCGTTTTCATACTCTGGATGAGATTTAAGAATTATTTTATGATTTTTCATCTTTAGCAACTTTAAAGTTCTTGAGAGTAAATCAAATTTTGCTAAGTCCAAAGGTAGAGGAGTTAGACGTGCATATCCATTATCAATACCAAACGGAACAATCATCGTTTTTTCAATACTATTTTTATTTTTGATATTTAATTTATAAGTAGAGTAAGAAAGTTTTCTTTTGAAGAATTTTTTTTGTCCTTTTTTATAATATTCTAAAAGTTTTTTACTGTATGTAATAAACTTATCAATATCCTGGTGCAAATAATATGAATTAGTCATATCATATAAATAACTTCCAGACCCATGATCTAGACATACAACTTCTCCATCATTTAGTTTTATACAGTTAGCAATTATTCTTGTCCAAATTGGTGAAAGACTTGATACAAAAAAAGTTTTTGGAATAATACTTTTGTCCTTTAAAATCTTTTTAATATGAAGGTTCGTATAAAAAATAGTCTTTAAAAAATAATCAGATATTTCTTTTTCAAAAAAATCAATTTCATAATTCATTTTGAATTTAAAAAATTCATTAATCTTTTTAACTAATTTTGATACAAATATGGATTGGTTTTTTTCTAATTTGAAGGAAACGTTTATATTTTGAAAAAAATCTTCTCTGTGAAGATAATAAAATTTTTTTTTTT
>MDSZ01004021.1_pt1 | contig 25886 bp, 26 predicted proteins | sample 811201 | NCBI WGS metagenome assembly MDSZ01 (sample SAMN05326647, study PRJNA326480) | marine metagenome | isolation source: seawater | place: Indian Ocean: North | collected 2010 | reverse complement strand
ATGATTTTCATCTACTCTTGGGCTATCGCTTACACCGTATACTGAAGATGTAGATGCATAAATAAATTTTTTAACAGAATTTTTTTTTGAGATTGATACCAAATTTTCAAAGCAATCGAAATTTATAATTTTTGATATTTTCGAATTTAATTCAAATGTAGGATCATTTGATATACAAGCAAGGTGAATAACAGTGTCAATTTTATTCTCTATTATAGCTTTTGCAAATTCTTCACTGTTTCTAATGTCTTTTTTCAGATAAATATAATTTTTATTTGATTTTGGAAGGTGATCATCTCCAAAGAATGATATGTCATAATTATATAATTTAACTTCTTTATATTTTGCTAAAATATAATTAGTAAGTCTTGTTCCTACATAACCAGAGCCACCTGTTATTAAGAGTTTCATAATTTCTTTTCTTAATATATAAAACTAAAAATATTACAATGATTAAGCGAAAAACTCGTGAAATTCTTTCCTTATTCACAATTAAAGGAGCTATCTTAATTTTTTATGGTTTACCGCTAGCCATATTTATCAGGATGATAAGTAAATTAGTTCTAGTTAGAATCATGAAAATAAATTCTGAGCGAATTGGTGAATTAATCATAAATCCAGCAATTTATCTTTATCAAAAAGAGAACAAAATAAATTTAGATGGAAGATTTCATATTGATATTTTTTTTATGAAAACCAAACCAATTAATACGCAATTAAGCAAGATGCTTCGTAGAAAAATTGTTATTTTCCCTAAAATAATTATGAATCCAATTTTTGAAGCACAAAATAAATTAAATTTTATATTTAAAAATTCAGAAAAGTATTATCCAATAAAACAAAGAGAGTATAAATTTCATTATATAGACAAACTTCCATATAGCAAAAAAAATATTGAATTTCTTGAAAAAGAAATAGAGAGAGGTAAAGAAGAGATTTTTAATAAATTTGGAGTAAAAAAAACTGATAAATACGTCTGTTTATTAATAAGAGATCAAGAATTTTTAAAAAAAATCTATCCGAATGATAATTTTGACTTTCACGAGTATAGGAATATTGAACCTTCGATTTTTATGAATGCAGCAGAAACCCTAAGTAAACTTGGTTACTATGTTTTTAGAATGGGAAAATATACAAATAAAAAATTTAATTCACCAGACCCTAAAATAATAGATTATGCCAATTCAAAATATAGAAGTGATTTTCTTGATATATATCTAACTGCCCACTGCACCTTTTTTGTAACTACTATGTCGGGACTTGATAATCTGTTACCTATATTTAATGTCCCTGCAGCTGTTATACCCTTAAATCTTGCTATCGCTAGACAATATAGCAATTATCTTATTTCTACTAAAACCTTTATTGATAATAATAATAATAAACTTTCACTAAAAGAATTGTTTAAAAAGAACTTAATTTTTAGGCAAAAAAAAAAGATTTTGATAATCTAAATATTAAACCACTTGATCCAACACCTTCACAAATAAATAAATTGGTACTTGAAATGCATGAGCACATAATTAATTCAAAACCTTATACGAAAGAAGAAAATGATTTGAATAATCTTTTCTGGAAAATCTACTCTGAATTGTATAACAAAGACGAAAATTCAAAAAAAGAAATAAATATTAACGGCGAATTAAAAGTACTTTCAAGATTTGATATTAATTTCTTAAAAGAAAATCAAGAATGGTTTTTAAATTAGATTTTAAAAGGTAAAAATGTATCTAAAGAATTATGGCGATTAATTCTATTGTTTTTTTTATATTTTAGAGATTTAAATAAAATGTTTTTACTTTTTAAGAATTTTTCAATAAATTCTTTTAAGTTATATTCTTTCTTTCCTCCAGCTTGAAAAATTCCTTTATTTTTATTTTTAATTACTTTTAAAATTATTTTACAAACTTTACTTATATTTATCGGTGATATAAAATATTCTCCATTGTAAATAAATCTTCTTTTTTTCAATATTTTTATTTTTAAATTTTTTATAAATTTTGAATTTTCTCCTATTACTTTAGTAAATCGAATTATTGAAAAATTATTGTAATTTTTTGTTTTAATGAATTTTTCAACAAGTAGTTTTTGTTTTCCATATTCTGAAATTGGATTTGTTTTTTCATTAACTTTGTTAAAAGGTTTTTTTCCGTCAAAAACAAGATTAGATGAAATAAATATTGTAAATATAGATTTTGAACTCAAATATTTCAAAAGTTTTACAGTGTTATTAACATTTACTTTTCTAGTAATATTTGGATTTTTCTCGCATTTTTTAACACTAGTTATGGAAGCACATATTATTGCAGCATCAAATTTAATATCCAAATTATCAAAATTAGGTTTTTTTAAGTCAAAATAAAAATTTTTTTTTTTTTTTATTATTTTTTCTTTTGTTGTTCCATAAATTTTGTACTTTTTAATTTTAAGATATTTACCTAAATTAGAACCCACATAACTATTTATACCAACAATAAGAATTTTTTTCATTTATTAACTTAATTTTAGCTTTTTAATTATAGATATTTTAATTACATTTATAAAAATAAAATATTTAAGTAATTTATAAATCCTTAAAAAATATAAAATTAACAGCTCTATTTGAAAATAAGGATAAGATAAAATTTTAAAAACAAATAGAATTAAACACATGATTTTTTTTAATTTACTGTCCTTTAAATTATAAACGCATTTTCGCAAAATATTTTTATTAATAAAATATTTATTTCTATATAAATATTTATATTTATACATTGCATTGAAGTAATAATTTTTAAGTTTGTAATTAAAACATTCCTTATATGAATGTTTAATAAAAAATAAAAAGTTTTTAATACTTAATCTTTCAAAGAATAATTTAACACCATGTTTCGTGGGCAGAAATATTAGAAAAAAAAATAAAATGAAATTGATTCTACTGATATTCGTATAGTAACCAAATTTTTTATAAAATTGAAAAAATAATGCTTCTAAAACAAATTTTTCGTAAAAGTAAAATTTTCTGTCATCGTTGGGATCTAAATTTAGTTTTGGTTCGAATATTTTATTTTTGTTGAAACCTTTATAATTTTTATGACTCCACCACTCAAGACCTAAAAATTTCGGAATTAAATGTTTTCGATAAAAATTAATTTTTAAAAATTTATAGATTTTACTAATTGTTAAAGAATTTTTTCCTTTTAAATCCTCAAATTTAATAATTTTAACATTTTTGTTTTTAACCAGATATTTATCCATATTATCAACATCTAAGAAAATTTGATTTAGCAGGTTAAGGTATCTAGAATTTTTTAAGTATTCTCTATCTGAATAGTCATATCTATTTTTTTCAATTTCATTATTTGTATATGCTCTCCTCCAAAAGTTTTCTAATGGATTTCTTGTAATTAATATTAATTTGCTATCAGGAAAGTCTGATAGGAGAAATTTTTTGTAATATTCAAAATTGTGTACATGAAAAAGAATATATTTAATTTTTTTAAAATTTTCTTTTCTTGATTTATGAAATGCATAGTGAATCGCGATAAGGACGTTTTTTGAATCTACTTTCTTTTCTTTTAAATATTCAAAAAAATACTTTTTAAATTTTTTCTCTGATACTTTGATCGATTTATCTTTTTTTTTTCCTAAATTATTCAGGCCGTTAAATCCAGGTATTTTTCTTGAATCTATAACTGATCTATGGTGTTTAATTATTAAAGAATATGCTTTGCTAACTGATATTTTTTTGTATTTTTTTTTCCAATCTTTCCAATGAGGGTAAAAATATAAAAGTGGATAAGAGGGCAATGTCATTATTTGCGTTGAATTCCCTAATTGGCTTTGAAATAATTTAGTTCCTGCACCAGATATAAATAATGATAGTGCAACTAATTTGATTTTCATAACAATCTACTACTATATTAATATAACATGATATATATGTTTTTTTGAAAATTAATAAAATTTAATTAATGAATTCAAATATTTTAAACGAGCACCAACTTAGAAAAAAAGTAAATTTATTAAAGCAAAAGAAAAGAAAAATTGTATTAAGCCACGGTGTATTCGATTTTATACATATTGGTCATATCAAACATTTTCAAAAAGCTAAAGAATTTGGAGACATACTAATTGTATCAATAACAACAGATAAAAATGTCAAAAAAGGACCGGGTAAACCATTATTTAATCACAAATTAAGAGCTCAATTTTTATCTTCAATCAAAATTATTGATTATATTTTTATAAATAATGAAGAGACATCCATTAACTTGATAAATAAAATAAAACCTAACTTTTATATTAAGGGTCAGGACTACAAGTATAGAAGAAATGATATTACTAAAAATATTTACTTAGAAGAAAAAGCTGTCAAAAAAAATAAAGGAAAAATTGTATTTACAAATGAGGTACAATATAGCTCATCAAAAATTATTAATTCTAATTTGGATGTTTTTAATAAAGATCAATCTGAATTTTTAAAAATTACAAAAAAATTCTTTAATTTAGTTTCATTACAAAAAATATTAAAAAAAGTTGAAAAATTAAATGTTTTGGTAATTGGAGAAACAATTATCGATCAATACAATTTTTGCGAGGCCTTAGGGAAATCTGGCAAAGACCCATTCTTAACTTTCCAACCTAAAACTTCAAATGATTATCTTGGCGGAGCTGCTGCTATTGCTAATAATGTTGCTGTATTTTCTAATAAAGTCGAATTTATTAGTATGATTGGTGAAAAAATGGAATATCAAAATTTCATAAAAAAAAATTTGAGAAATAATGTCAAACATTTTTTTTTGAAAAAAAAAAACAGTCCAACAATATTAAAAAAAAGGTATTTAGATTTAGTAAATCAAAATAAAGTCTTTGGGTTATATTCTATTAACCAGTCAATGTTAATTAAGCAAGAAATTAATAAATTAAATGAAATATTAAAAAAAAAAATTAAAAAAGCAGACTTAATAATTGTTTCTGATTATGGTCATGGCTTTATTTCAGATAGTACTGCAAAATTAATTACGAGGTTTAGTAAAAAACTTTTTCTAAATACTCAAATAAACTCAGCAAATATTGGTTATCATAGTTTGAATAAATTTAAAAAAATAAATTTTTTGATTATTAATGAGACAGAACTAAGGCATGAATTACGAAATAAACATTCAACAATTGAGAAATTATCTAAGATTTTGACAAAAAAATTTGAAATTAAACATTTAATAATTACAAGAGGAAAAAGTGGTTTAGTTTATTACGAAACACGTTTAAAGAAATTTCATTATTGTCCATCTTTTTCTGACCACGTCACTGATAAAGTAGGCACCGGTGATAGTATGCTAGCTGCAATGTCTTTATTTTTCTCTGTTAAAGCACCAATTTATTTATCTTTGTTATTTGGATCCGCAGCCGCTCATTCTGCTATACAGTCTTATGCAAATAGCGAAGTTTTAGATAAAAATAAATTATTTAAATTTATACAATATTCTCTTAAGTAAAAATATACGTGTGAAAGAATTTTTTTTTAATCAAATAAGAAGTTATAAATTAATTTATTACGAATTAATAAAAGATAATCTATCTTTATTTATAAGATTATTTTTATTTCTTCTCTTAGAAGGTCTAACCATTGTTTTCTCAATTCTATCGTTGGTTCCTATTGCAGATTTTTTTGCTGATAACACACTCTCAAATGCTAGTTATATTACAAAATTTTTCATTAAAATTTACTCTTTTTTGGGTATTGAAGTGAGTATTGTTACTTTCCTAATAGGCTTTGTTTTTTTTAATTTTTTAAAAGCTATAAATAATACAATAATTTCATATGGAATAATAATTATAAAATATACATTAATTAAGAAATTAACATTTAATTTTCTAGAGAATTGTTTTAATTCGAGATGGCTTTTTTTTCAGCGCCACAGCTCTGGAAGATTTATTAATATCTATAATAATGAAATTGGTAAAATTTCTTCAACCTTCTATGATTTTGTAACACAGTCTTCAATGTCTATTAAATTTCTTACATATTTAATAACACCTTTTTTCTTAAACTTTCAAATTACCATCATCACACTAATACTAGCAGTTTTATTTACGACACCTTTTTTATTACTTGGTAAAATTGCTAATAAGTTGGGATATAAAAATACTATCACAGGTAAAAATTTCTTAAATGGTATTTCAGAGACGTTACAAGCGGCAAAACTAATTTTAGGATATAATAAACAAAAAGATGAAATTCTAAAAAATCAAGATCTATTTTTGGAACATTTAAAAATTACAACAAAGTTCCAAGTATTAAGTTCTATTACTACATATTTTTATCAGCCTTTAGCTGTTTTAGCTGTCTCAATAGCTTTAATCTACTCTTTAAGATCTGAAAGTAATATAGCAGAGCTTGCTGCAGTTTTATATTCTTTAACAGCTACCTTACCGCTCCTTGGTAGTTTTGTACAATCTAACCTTAATCTACAAAATTTGACGCCAAGTTTAGAAATGTACAAATCATTAATTGAAGAAGCTAAAAACTTGAAAGAGAGAAGATCTGGAAAAATATTAGTAGACACTATCAATCAGATAGAGTTTAAAGATGTTAATTTTGAGTATGACAATGGTTTTAAAGCAATTAATAATTGTAATTTAGTTTTTAAGAAAAATATAATAACTGCCTTATCAGGAAAATCTGGATCTGGTAAATCGACTTTATTGGATTTATTAATCGGAATACAAATTCCTTCATCTGGTAAAATACTAATAGATAAAAATGATTTGGATAATTTTGATTTACTTTCATTTAGAGATAAAATATCTATTGTGTCTCAAGACCCATTTCTTTTTAATATATCAATCTTAGATAATTTAAAATGGACAACAAATAATTATGATGAAAATCACTTAAAAATGTGTCTAGAACTTTCAAATTGCACTGAATTTATAGATAAATTGCCAAACAAAATTAATACTATGGTCGGTGAAAGAGGAATGAAACTTTCAGGAGGGCAAAGACAAAGAATATCTTTAGCAAGGGCGTTAATGAGCAAGCCAGAAATATTGATATTAGATGAGCCAACGAGTTCCTTAGATAAAGAATCGGAGGAATTTATTTTTGATGCATTAAGAAAAATATCTAAATTTACTACAATTATTCTAATTTCTCATGACAGCAAAATAATTGACTTAGCAGATAAGATATATTTAATTAAAAATGGAAATATTATAGATTAAATTTTTTGAAAATGATTAATCAAAATCTTGCAAACAATTATAAATCAAAAATTCAAAATTTATTGAGTTCTTTAGATACTAAAAAAATTAACAAATTTTGTAAAATAATAAAGGATACTTCCAAGAAAAAAAGAAATATATTTATTTTTGGAAATGGTGGGAGTTCCTCCACGGCTAATCATTTTGCTAATGATATGACAAAAAACGCTAAAATTAAAACTTTATCCTTTTCAAATGATAATCTTATAACATGCTATTCTAATGACTATGGATTTCAATATTGGGTAAAAAAAACACTGGAACACTATGCAAAACCAAATGATTTATCAATATTTATTAGTGTAAGTGGAAACTCTAAAAATTTGGTAAATGGAGTTAAATATTGTAAATCAAAAAAAATTAAATCTTTTTCTATAACAGGAAAAAAAAAAAATAATAAACTAAATCAATTATCTGATAATTATATTTGGGTAAATTCAAATTCTTACAATCAGGTTGAAATTATCCATCACATAATTTTACTTTTATCTGTAGATATACTAATTGGCAAAGACTCGTATTCAACAGATATTTGAATAATAAATCAATGGTATTTTATGAAAATTTAAAGTCTTTTAAAAAAAAAATTGCACTAGTTCATAATAATCAAACCATTTCCTATGAAAAATTATTAAATAATTCAAAAATTATTTCAAAAAAGATAGAAAAAAAAAGTTTAGTTTTTTTATTAATTGATAACGACTTTGAATCTATATCTTCAATTATAGCAACTGAATTTAGTAACTCTGTAGCGATGTTGTTAAATTTTAATATAAACTCAGAGATGTTACAAAACCTTATAAAAGCGTATAATCCAGATTATTTATTTTTTAATAAAAAAAAAAAAATTAAAGTTAATTTCTTTTGAAACTAGACTTAATTTTTATGATTATACCCTTTTAAAAAATAAAAATAACTTTAAAAAAAAAATCAATTCAGACTTATTCATTTTACAATCAACATCAGGATCAACTGGTTCACCAAAAAATGTCAGAATTTCATATGAGAATTTAATTACTAATACTAATTCAATTATATCTGATTTAAATATTCAGGAAAATGATGTTGCAATAACTACACTGCCAATTAACTATGTCTATGGCTTATCTATTATCAATACCCATTTAAAAGCTGGAGCAAAGATTGTTTTAAATAAAAATTCAGTTTTTGAATCTCAATTTTGGAAAAAATTAATCTCAACAGAATGTAATAATTTTGGAGGTGTACCTTTTACTTACGAAATATTAACAAAAATTGGTCTCAAAGAAGAATATTTTAAATACATTAAATATTCGACTGTTGCTGGAGGTCATTTAAATAAAGAAATTAAATTAAAAATTTTGGATTTTTATGAAAAAAATAATATATCTTTGATTTGCATGTATGGTGCAGCTGAAGCAACCGCACGAATGTCTTATCTACCATATAGTTTTTCTAGAGAAAAAATTGACAGTATTGGAATACCTATACAAGGTGGATCTTTTTATATTGAAAATGTTAATGAACCATTTAAACATGGAGAATTGATCTATAAAGGTAATAACGTTTGCATGGGTTATTCTCACACATATAAAGATTTGAATAAAAAAAATAACAATAATTACGTTTTAAACACAGGCGATATTGCTTATTTTGACGAAGATAATTTTTATTATATCAAGGGAAAAAAAAGCAGATATATAAAATTAGCAGGTAATCGTATAAGCTTAGATGAAATAGAAAATATAATATCCCAATTTGGAATAGAAAATATTTGTTCTCAAGGAAGTAATGATGAAATGATTATATTTATAAAAAGGAAAATAAATGAAAAAAATTTAAAATCATATTTATCTAATTATGTGAAGCTAAACGAAAAATTATTTAAAATTAAATATCTTAAGGAATTTCCAATGACAGAAAATAACAAAATCGATTATAACAATGAAATTTTAAAGATTAATGATTAATCAAAAATTAAAAGAAAATCCTTATAGTCTAAAAGAAATAAATAAAAATAAATATTTTAGAAAAAAAATTATTTCTCTTACCGGTCATCATAAAAAAAACTGTAGAGAATATAATAAAATTATTAATTTTCTTGGTTATAAAATTAAAAAAGAACACACGATAGAAAAACTTCCTTATTTACCAGTGCAAATTTTTAAAGAAGTAGATTTATTAAGTATAAATAAAAAGCAAATAGTTAAAGTGATAAATTCATCTGGAACTACAGATGGTAAGCGAGCTAAAATATATTTAGATAAAAAAAATTCATTAAATCAAATCCAAGCATTAAAAAAAATAATTCAATTCCATATTGGAAATCATAGACTTCCTATGCTTGTGATTGATAAAAAATCATCAATATTTAATTCAAGAGGTTTTGATGCAAAAAAAGCTGCTTTTTTTGGCTTTTCAATATTTGGTAAAAATATATTTTTTTTATTAAAAGAAAACGGAAAAATTGATTATCAAGGTCTTGAGAAATTTTTTAAAAAATTTAACTCAAAATTTATAATTTTTGGTTTTACTTATCAAGTGTATGAAAACTTATATAATAAACTTAAAATTAATAAAATAAATCGAAAAATTAAAAGAGCAATAGTCATTCATGGTGGAGGATGGAAAAAAATGGAAAAAAAAAAAATTTCAAACAATCAATTTAAAATTAATTTAAAAAAGAAACTCAAAATCAATAATTTTTTAAATTATTATGGTTTGGCAGAACAAACAGGATCTATATTTTTAGAGTGTAAATGCGGTTATTTTGTTACTACAGATTACTCAGATATTATAATCAGAAATGAGGAATTAAACGTTTGTAATGATATGGAAAAAGGGTTTATTCAACTTTTGTCTATTTTGCCAACTAGTTACCCTGGTCACAATATATTAACACAAGATATCGGACAAATAGTAAATAAAAAAAATTGTAAATGTAAAATTAACGGAAAAAGATTTGTTGTTCATGGCAGAGCAAAAAAAGCAGAGTTGAGAGGTTGTAGCGATGTTTCAAATTGATAATAAACTTTATTTAGTTGGTAAAAACACTAATAAATTTAATAACTTAGAGCCTTTTAACAAACAAATTACTGATTTTTTCGATTACTTATCCAAGATTATTTTTAAAGATCATAAAAAGTCAGAGTACAAAGACATCATCGCAATTGGATTTTGGTTTAGAAAAAATAACACTAATTACTTAAAAAAAAAATTTTTTGAAAAACATTCTAAGTTTCCACTGGGCGTTATCTTTCACATAACACCAAATAATGTACCTATAAATTTTGCCTACTCATTATATTTCGGTTTAATAACTGGAAACACAAATATAGTAAAAATACCAAACAAAGATTATTTTCAGATTAATTATATTTGTTCGATTATTAAAAAAGCACTAAAAAACAAGAAGTTTAAAGATTTGAGAGATATGATTAAAATTATAAGGTATGATAACGATCATGAAATTACTCAAAAAATTTCAAAATTTAGTGATGCTAGATTAATTTGGGGTGGAGATGATACCGTTAATAAAGTTAAAAATATCATTCCTAAAACAAAGTGTAATGATTTATCGTTTCCAGATAGATATTCAATGACACTATTTAATCTTAATGTAATTAATAAAATTGGAAATCATGAATTTAATAATTTAGTAAAAAAATTTTATATAGATAATTATACATTTGATCAAAACGCATGTAATTCTTCTCATTTAATTTTCTGGCTTGGAAATAAAAGACTATCCAATATAAAAATGAAATTTTGGAGAAAATTGAATTCTTTTTTAAAAAATGAGCTTTTTTATCCAGAGTCTGTTGTTTCAGATAAATTGAATAAATTGTGCACAGATATATTAAACTTTTCGAATATTAACAAAACCTTTTTTAATACGAAAAATCTTTACGTTATAGATTTAAAATATCTAAATAAAGATACAGAAAACCAAAGAGGTTTAAGAGGTTATTTTTATCAATACCAATCAAATAATATTAAAGATTTGGCAAACATAATTACAAAAAAATATCAAACGATGGCATATTATGGTTTTCAACGAAGTTTTTTCGACAATTTTATTAATAAATATAAAGTTAAAGGAATTGATAGGGTTGTTCCTATTGGTAGATCTATGGAGATGAATTACTTATGGGATGGGTATGATCTATTAAATAGTCTTACCAGAGTAGTTGATATTAAATAGTAAATTAAGATTAATTTTGTTAGAATTGATATAAATATTAATATTATCTTGGTAAAACAAATTGTGCTTAAAAATAAATTAGCAGTTATAACTGGTTGTAATCGTGGTATAGGTTATAATACCTTAGAAACACTTTCAGCTCATGGAGCTGATATTTTTGCATGTTCAAGAAATTTAGATAAAGATTTTCTAAAAAAAACTGAACTTATTAAAGAAAAATTTGGAAATAATATTTTTCCAGTAAGGATGGACCTAAGCATTAAAGAAAGTGTAGTTGAAGCTGCAAAAAAAATTAATGATCATGACAGAAATATTAACATTCTAGTCAATAATGCAGGCGTTATTCATAATAAATTATTTCAATTAACCAAAATTAGTGAGTTTAACGAAGTTTTTGAAATTAATTTTTTTAATCAAGTGTATTTTGTACAACTATTATTAAGAAATATGATCAAATCGAAAAATGGAAGTATAATCTTCTTATCTTCATCTTCAGCAAGTGATGGCAATATTGGAAGATCGGTATATTCATCTTCAAAAGCAGCATTAGTCGCATTCTCAAAAGTTTTGTCGCGAGAAGTAGGAAATTATAAAATTAGAGTGAATAGTATATCTCCCGGCCTAACTGATACCCAGATGATGGAAAAAAGTACTGATAAAGACTATTTGACAAATATAATTAAAGAAATACCATTGAGACGAATAGGTGATCCATCAGATGTATCCAAATTGATTTTATTTTTAGCTTCAGATTTGTCACATTATATTACGGGTCAAGATTTAAGAATAGATGGTGGTTTAAAGTGAATAAAGATTATGAAAAAGTATCTTCTTTTTCAAAAAAAGTAAAAAAAAAAATATTAGTTACAGCTTATCGAGCAGGCGCTAAAAGTGCACACTTGGGCGGCGCATTATCCTGCGTAGATTTGATCTCAATTATTTTCACTATGTACAATATATCTAACAAAAAAATTAATAAGGATATTTTAGCAAGAGATAGATTTATATTAAGTAAAGGCCATGCCTGTCTGGCATATTATGCTTCTTTAAATCAATTAGGATTAATATCGGATGAAATTTTAGAGACTTTTGAGGAAGATGAAAGCAGTTTGCTAGGGCATCCTGTAATTAATCAAGAATTAGGAATTGATTTTTCAACTGGATCTTTAGGCATGGGGCTTTCAATTGCAATTGGACTGTCTATTGCATCAGAAAAGAAAAAAAAAAATTTTAAAACTTTTGTAATAATTGGAGATGGAGAATGTAATGAAGGTTCGGTCTGGGAAGCTGCTATGGCTGCTCCAAATTTAAAAGTAAAAAATTTATTAGCCATTATTGATAGAAATAATTTTCAACAAACAGGCACAAATAAAGATATCATGAATATAGATCCTATCGAAGATAAATGGAAAGCTTTTGGATGGAATGTTGAGACACTCGATGGTCATGACATACAAGCATTATTAAATTATTTTAAAAAGATAGATTTTACTAAACCAAACTTACTTATAGCAAATACAATAAAAGGAAAAGGTTTTTCATTTTCTGAGAATAACAATGAATGGCATCATGGTGTGATGAGCAAAAAAATATTTGACGATGCTTTGAAAGAAATAGAAAACGATAAATGATTATTAATGACAGAAACATTAAAACTTGGTCTTTAATAGGACAAAGAGCTACATTTGGACTCATAGCTCTAGAAGTGATTAAAAAAAATAATAATTTAATTATTCTAACCTCAGATGTATCAACTTCTGCAGGACTAGATAGATTTAGAAAAACTCATCCAGAAAATTATATTGATGTAGGAATTGCAGAGCAAAATTTAATTGGTATTGCCGCAGGTTTGGCAACAGAAAATTTTAAAGTAATAACAACTACATTCTCTCCTTTTCAAACATTGAGATGTTGTGAACAAATAAAAGTTAATCTTGGATATATGCAGAAAAATGTAATTATGGTTGGTCTAGCAAGTGGTCTTGCCTTAGGTACTCTTGGATTTACTCATGCCTCTATTGAAGAAATTGGTGTAATCAGAAGTATACCAAACATTGTTATCGTCTCACCTAGCGATGGCTTGGAGTTAGTAAAAACAATTAATGCAGTTTTGGAAATCAATAAACCATGCTATGTAAGACTCACTGGGACATCAAATAATCCGATTATAAATACCTCAGATTATGATTTTAAAATTGGAAAATCAATAGAGCTTATTACTGGTGATGACGCAACACTATTTTGTAACGGCCCAATGGTATTCAATTGTTTAGAAGCATCTAAAATTCTTAGAAATGAAAATATAAATGTCTCAGTTGTAAACATGCATACTATTAAGCCAATCGATAAAGATATGATAATTAAAAAAATAAAAAAAAATAAAATTATTTTTACGGCAGAGGAGCATAATGTGATTGGAGGTTTAGGAAGTTCAGTAGCTGAAGTTGTTTCATCATTTGAAGAAAGGTGCAAATTAGTTAGATTAGGAATAGATGATTATTATCCTAAAGGAGGTAGTCAAAAATATTTACAAGATGTTAATGGACTTTCAATTGAAAAAATTGTAGAAACTGTCAAAAGTAATTTAGCGCTATAGCATTTTGACAATGACAACACTTGAAAGATATAAAAATGTTTTTATTGATTCGTTGTCAATAAAAACTGACGAATTTTCAGATGAAATTAAGTATAACGATATACCTGAATGGGACTCAATTGGACATATGACCTTGATGTCAGCATTAGAGGAAGAGTTTAAAATAACTTTAGAAACTGATGACATAATTGATTTCAGTTCATTTAAAAAAGGTATTGAATTATTAGCTTCAAAATACGAAGTTAAGTTTTAAAAAGTTTCAACAGTTAATATTATTAAACAATGAGCACTGGAAAAAAGATGTTTGGTTTAATCAAAGAGCTGATGCCAATCAATAGAAGTTTAACTGGAAAGGGAAATAGAGAAACACTTAAAATTTTAAAAAGGATCAATCCAAATCTAAAGAAATATGAAATTAAATCAGGAAAAAAAGTATTTGATTGGAAAGTCCCAATGGAGTGGAACGTTAAAACTGCATTTTTAAAAAATTATAGTAAGAATAAAATTGTTGCAGACTTTAAACATAATAATCTTCATTTAATGGGATATTCAAGATCTATTATGAAATTATTAACTTTTCAGACTTTAAAAAAAAAATTGAATTATTTAGAAAATTTTCCTGAGGCGATACCATACACAACTTCATATTATGCTAAAGACTGGGGATTTAATATTTCTTATAACGAATTCAAAAAACTTAATAGGGCAGATAAGTATCTTGTTAATATTAAAACTGAATTTAAAAAAGGATCTATGAGCTATGGTGAAATTTTAGTAAGAGGCAAAAGTAAAAAAGAAATTGTATTTTCTACGTATATATGCCATCCATCGATGGCTAACAACGAATTATCAGGCCCAGTTCTCTCTGTTTATTTGTCAAAATGGATACAAAAAAAAAAAAATAATTATTATTCTTATAGATTTATTTTTATACCAGAGACAATAGGATCAATTTCTTATATATATAGAAATCTAAATAGATTAAAAAATAATGTTCTTGCAATAATTAATTTAACATGTGTAGGAGATAGTAGAAAAACTTCTTTTTTACCAACAAAGTATCAAAATACCTTTTTAGATAAAATTATTTTTAATTATTTTAAGTCAAAAAAAATCAAATTTTCAAAATACAATTGGAGTAAACGAGGTAGCGATGAAAGACAATATATGTCTGCACTTATAAATATACCAACTATATCAATAATGAGTTCTAAATATCATACATATAAAGAGTATCACACATCAAAAGATGATTTGAATTTTATAAGTATCAAAGGACTGAATAAAAATTATCAAATTCATAAAAATATTATAAATATTATAGATAAGTCTCGTTTTCCAATTTCAAAAATTTATTGCGAACCTAATCTTGGAAAGAGAAATTTATATCCAAAGAAAAGTTTATTTAAAAAAAAAGAGGAAAAGAAATTGTCAAAAAATTTGTTAAGTTTTTTATCATTTTCAGATGGAACAAATACATTAGAAGATATTTCAAATTATTGTAAATTTACAAAAAAATACAATATGAAAATATATAAAATATTAAATAAACATAATCTAATAAATAAATAAGATAAATGCCTAATTTTAAAGAGGATTTAAAAAAAAAACTTAAAATTGTTGGAGTAAAAAAAAATCAAACGCTTATTCTAACAACTGATCTTTTGAAAATGTTTTTATTTTTTAAAAAAAAAAATATGTCCATAAACATTGATGATATAATTGAAGCAATCAAGGATTTAATCGGTAAAAATGGAAATATTATTGTTTATAGTTTTTTTTGGGAATTTTTTAAAACCAAAACATTTAATTATGATAATTCAAAATCAGCCTCTGGATCACTAAGTAATTATTTGCTTAATAAGAAAGAATTTATTAGAACAAAACACCCTGTTTATTCAATACTTGCATGGGGGAAAGATGCAAAAAAAATATATAATATAAATCACACAGATTGTTTTAGTAAAAAATCACCTTTTGGTTATTTATTAAAAAAAAATTCACAATTATTATTTATAAATATAAATTTTAAAAAAACAGGTTTCCCGTTTTTTCATATAGCTGAGCAAGAAGTTAATGTTTATTATAGATATTACAAAATTTTTAGAGGAGAATTTATTAAAAATAAAAAAAAAAAAAAAATATCCTTTAGGATGTTCGTAAGAAAAAAAAATTATAATATATTAACCTACTATTCAGACAGTATTGATAAAATATTAAAAAATAAAAATTCAATTAAAAAAGTAAAAGCTTTTGATAGTGAATTTACATTATTAAATTTAAAAACCATATATGACTTAACTATTGATGAATTAAAAAAAGAACAAAAAATGATTTTAAGAAAAGAAACTAAATACAATCAATGAAAAATAATATTTATAATCCAAAAGTCACAATTATTATAACCTCAAAAAACTATGACAAATTTTTAAAAAATTCTGTCAATAGTGCAATCAATCAAAGTTATAAAAATATAGAATTATATGTAGTTGATGATAACTCTAAAGATACATCTGTAAAAATAATTAAAGATATTAAAAAAAAAAATCCTAAAATTAATGTTATTTTAAATAAAAAAAGTAAAGGTCTGCAAAAAATATCAAATTTTGTATTAAAAAAATGCAAAGGAATTTATTTTATAAGATTAGATGCTGATGATTGGCTACATAAAGATTCAATAAAAAAAATGGTTAATATTTTCAAAAAAAAAAAGTTAATAGGTGCAGTTTATGGAAATTATTTTTACACAAATCAATCTGGAAACAAGGTTGGTTACGAAAAAAACCTTAATATAATAAAAAAACATATTGCACCTCATGGAGCTTGTACTATGTATAAGGTTTCTGATTTAAAAAAAGTAAAAGGATATTTTACTGATATAAAAGCACAAGATGGTTGGGATGCTTGGTTAAAGCTAAGAAATAAAATTAACTATTATCATTTAAAAGCACCAGTTTTTTACTACAGGCAGCATGAAATGTCTCTTACAAAAAGAAAAATGAATATTTTGAAGGAAAGGGGTAAAATATTCAATAAAGCAGCTGAAATACATAAAAATTACAATCAAAAAGTAGTTGCAGTAATTCCTATAAAGAATAGTTTTAATGACTTAAAAAATGTGCCATTCAAAAAAATTGGAGGCATTACATTAATAGATAAACAAATAAAAACATTAAAAAAAATTAAAAATATTTCAGATATTATATTTACCTCTTCAAATTCAAAAATAATTAAATATTTAAAAAAAAAAGAAAATATTTTTAAAAATAAAAAAGTTTTTGTTTTTAAACGTCCTAAAATATTCGAAAAATCTATTTCATCACTTCAAGAAATATTAAAATATTCATACCTTGAGTACAAAAAAAAGGGTGGGAATTGTGAAATTTTTTTATTTTTAAATTTACATATTTTGAGAAATAGACTTGATCATGTTGATAGTTCGATTAATTTGATGAAAATAAGTGAGTTTGATATTATATTTTCAGTCTTTAAAGAAAAAGAACCAATTTTTAAATTTCAAAGAAAAGAATTTAATCTTTTGAATGCTGGTAGGTTTAATAATTTAGATTTTAATTCTGAAACAATTTATAAATTTAATGGTTCAGTTATATGTGGAAAATGGAAAATATTAAGTAAAGGAAATATGTTTAAAAGAAAAAGTGGATTTGTGGAAACTCATAAAGATGAAATACAAAATATAAATCAATTAAATCAGTTTCAATAAAATGAATTTTAATGAATTGTTAAAAAATATTACTAAAAAAAATATCAATATTGGAATAGTTGGGATGGGGTATGTTGGATTGCCACTAGCAAAAAGTTTTGTTCAAAAGGGAGCTAAAGTCTATGGTTTTGATATAGATAAAAAAAAAAATTGATAAACTTCGTATTGGTAAAAGCTATATAAATTATTTTAAAAATAATGAAATTAAAGAAATGATTAAAAAAGATTTTATACCTACTACAAATTTCACATTTATTAATAAAATGGATTTAATTATACTTTGTTTACCAACTCCCATTAAAAAAAATAAATCACCAGAAATGTTATATATTTTAAATTCAATGAGGATGATATTTCCTTATTTAAAAAAATATCAGACATTAAGCCTTGAGAGCACAACGTATCCAGGAACATGTGAAGAGATTATAGCTCCGATTTTAAAAAAAAAATTTAATATTGGAAAAAATTTTTTTTTGATATATTCGCCAGAAAGAGAAGATCCTGGAAATAAAAAATATTCATTACTTAAAATTCCAAAAGTTATTGGAGGATTTACCAAAAAATGTAAATTAATTGGACAAAGTTTCTATAGAATTCTTGGTATAAAATTAATAGTTGTAAATAATATAAGAACAGCAGAATTTACAAAACTCTTAGAAAACATCTACAGGTCAGTGAATATAGGTTTAATTAATGAGATGAAGAGCATATGTAGTAAATTGAATATAGATATTTTTGAAGCTATTGAGGCTGCAGGAACAAAGCCATTTGGTTTTCAAAAATTTTATCCAGGACCTGGTTATGGTGGACATTGTATCCCCATTGATCCCTTTTTATTGTCATGGAAAGCCAAACAAAAGGGAGCAGATGCAAAATTTATTAAACTTTCAGGATTAATAAATGAAAAAATACCTTTAAAAATTTCAAACAAAATTTTTTCTTATTGTAAAAAAAAAAATGAAAAAAATATTCTTATAATAGGTGTTGCTTATAAAAAAAATGTTGATGACTTAAGAGAGTCCCCTGCATTGAGAATAATAGATAAATTACAAAAAAAAAATTTAAATGTTAACTATCATGATCCTTTTATTAATCGTTTACCTATAACAAGAGAATTTAAAATACTAAAAAAAAGCATTAAAATTAATAAAGACATTTTAAAAAAAAATATTGTAGTTATTGTTACCGACCACGATAAAATTGATTACGAACTAATAAAAAAATATTCAAAATTTATTTTTGACTGTAGAGGAAGATTTAAAATAAATAAAAAAGATAAAATTTTACAATTATGAAAAATTTTATTCTAGTGGGAGCATGTGGATATATTGCGCCAAAACATTTTGATGCTATAAAACAAACTAAGAATAATCTAATTGCAGCATATGATGTAACACAAAATGCTGGAATTATTGATAAATATTTTCCAAAATGTAATTTTTTTTTTAAATTAGATCAGTTTGAAGAGTTTATTCAAAGATTTCAAAGAAAAAAAAAAATTGATTATTTAGTAATATGTACTCCAAATTACCTGCATTATAAGTTCATAATATTTGGTCTAAAACATTCAATTAACATTATTTGTGAAAAACCTTTAATTTTGAAAACTTCGCAATTAAAAAAAATTTCACATTTTCAAAAAATTTCAAAAAGAAAAGTATTTTGTATTATGCAATTAAGGTTAAATAATAATGTTAAAAAATTTAGAAAAATTATCAGAAAAAAAATACTCCAAAATTCTAATTATTTATTTGAATGTAAAATAAAATATATAACCTATAGAGGTAATTGGTTTTTAAAATCATGGAAAGGAGACCCCAACAAGTCAGGTGGGCTTACAACTAATATAGGAATACATCTATTTGATTTATTAAGTTGGTTTTTTGGTATCTATCAAAATATAGAGATTAAGAAGAACAGTGCAAACACAAATTCTGGTGTTATCAATTTTAAAAATGCAAAAGTAAGATGGACAATATCTATATCTGACAAATATCTAAATATAAAAAAAAATAAAATAAGATCAATAAGAGAACTTTACTTCGGTAAAAATAAATTAGAGTTATCAGACAATTTTACGAATATGCATGTTTTAAGTTACAAAAAAATACTTGAGGGTAAAGGATTTTCAATTAATGATGTAAAAAATAGTTTATATATAACTGAAAGACTTAGAAAGCTTTGCAAAATTTAATGAGAAAATATTATTTTGTTCATTCTACATCTGTAATAGATGAAAAGGTTAAAATTGGTTCAGGTAGCAAGATATGGCATTGGTGTCACTTATCAAAAGGATCTAAGATTGGTAAAAATTGTACAATCGGTCAGAATGTATTTATTGGTGAAAATGTTAAAATTGGAAATAATGTAAAAATACAAAATAATGTTTCTGTGTATTCAGGCGTTTCACTTAAAGATAATGTTTTTATTGGTCCTTCAGTAGTATTCACAAATGTGAAATTTCCCAGAAGTAAAATTGACCAAAAAAATAAATTTCAAAAAACTTTAATCGATAAAGGTGCAACAATTGGTGCAAATTCTACAATATTATGTGGAGTTAAAATTGGGGAAAACTCTTTTATTGGAGCTGGATCAGTTGTAACAAAAAACATAAAAAAAAATGCTTTAGTGTATGGTAATCCAGCAACTGAAAAAAAAAAATTGAAAAATGAATATTGAATTTACTAATATTAAAGATCCTAAAATAAATAATAAATTAATAAAAAAAAAAATATCTAAAGTAATAGATAACAAAAATTTCATATTAGGGAAAGAAGTAAATATTTTAGAAAGCAAGCTCTCTAATTTTGTTAATACAAAATATTCTTTAACCGTATCTAGTGGTACAGATGCATTATTAATATCATTGTTATCTCTTAATTTGAAAAAAAATTCAGAAGTTATTACACCTGCATTCAGTTACATATCTTCAGCAGAAGTAATACTCAGAGCAGGATTAAAGCCAATTTTTTGCGACATTGAACCTGATACTGCACTTATAGATTTGAAAAAACTTGAAAAAAAAATAAGCAAAAAAACTTCTTGTATAATTGTTGTATCTCTATTTGGGCAAATACCAGATGTTTTAGGGTTAAAAAATATAAAAAAAAAATATAAAATACCAATAATAGAGGATGCAGCACAAAGTTTTGGATCTAAATTTGAAAATAAATATAGTTGCTCGCTTTTTGATATTGGTTGTACAAGCTTTTTTCCAACTAAACCACTAGGCTGTTTTGGTGATGGGGGGGCTATTTTTACGAATAATAAGAAAATATATAATAATTCTAAACAATTAAGACAACACGGACAAAAAAAAAAATATTATTTTGATATTCAAGGACTAAATGCAAGATTGGATACTATTCAAGCAGCAGTATTAATTGAAAAATTAAAAAAATTAAAAAGTTCAATAAATAGAAAAAAGCAGATATATAAAAAATACACACAATTTTTAGAAAAAAACCAAAATATAAAATTTCTAAAACTTAAAAAAAAATATACTTCTAGTTTTCCATTATTTAATGTTTTAGTTAAAAAAAGAGACAAATTAAGGCTGTATTTAAAAAAAAAAAATATTCCTACAAACATTTATTACCCTCTTTCACTAAATGATCAAAAAATATTTAAAAATTTAAATATGAAGAATAAAATGTTTAACAGCAAAAAGCTTGCAAAAACAATTATAAGCTTACCATTCCACTTATCTTTAAAAGATAAAGAAATAAAATATATAGCAGAAAATATAAATAAATTTTATAAAAAATAATAATTTGAAATCTGAAAATTATATAAAAAATTATATTAAATCAAAAAATTTAAGATACCAAGAATTTTTAAAGGTTTTTAAAAAAAATTTTATATATCAAAGAAAATATTTTTTGAATGCAGTATGTATTGCATTAAATAATATTAATTACAAAAAATATAACCATAAAGATTATAATTATTTAATTAGTCCTTGGTTGGATGAATTTACTAAAATCTATCTTTTAAGAAAATTTCATTATTTCAAGATTAAAAAAAAACTGTCTATTTCTAATAATATCAAGATATTAATTAATAATGATTTTTCTGATTTTATAACTAATTCAAACAATATTAATTTTAATTTAAATTTTTTTCAAAGTTTTAATTCTAAGAAAAAAATTCTTATAAAAAAATATATAAGAAAAAATATAAAAAAAAATTTTTATCAGCGACTAAAGTTCAATATTTGTTTATTTTTTATTAAATTTTTTATTAATAAAAAAACGACTTTATTGATCAACTCAAGATTTAATAAAGTTACAATTATTAAATTAATGATTTTATCTAAATTTAAAATACTCCCCTTTTTTCATTACAATCAATATTTTCTAGATATTCCAAATCCAAAGTTAAATAAGAATTTAAGAGCAAAATTTCAGATTGAGTTAGAAAAAAACATGAAAAAGAATGACGCGAGTTTAATTTCAGAGAGTATTCCATCAGCATATTTAGAAAACTTTGATTATCATTTAAAATTTTCTAATAAAATTTTTTCAAAAAAGCCAATGAATATTTTTACAACAACTTCACATCTTGACGATGAAATATTGAAATTTTCACTTATGAATTGGGGTTATAAAAATAAACCAAATATTTTAATTTCTCAACACGGTGGAAATTATTCTATAAGTAATCAACTTGGACTTGGTCACTATGATTATGAAATATCAAAAAAATATTTCACGTGGGGATTTAAGAGTAGAAAAAATGATGTAATTTCAAATGCACAACAAATTTATCAAAAAGTCCAAAATTATAATAAAGAGAAAGAAATTCACAAAAAACAATTTTTAACATTTATCTTAGGCCCAAATATGCCAAATGATTTTCAAAGATATGTTTATCAAAATGTTAACTATAAAATATTATATAAAAATCGATCTGAATTCGTTCAAAATTATAAAAATAAAAAAAAAATTATGTTCAAAAAATATTATCTTAAAAGATATCCACAACAAGATAATGATATGATAATAAAAAATTCAACTAATATTCAATATAATCAAATAACAAATGATATTAAAATCATATATAAATCTAAAATTTTAATCTTTGATTATTTCAGCACAATGTTTTTTGAAATAATTAATATGGATATTCCATTTATATTTATTTTAAATGAGAAAGATTTTTATCTATCAAATACTGGAAAAAAATTAATGAAAATTTTAAAAAAAAATAACCTTTTATTTGCTTCAGGTAAAGATGCTGCAATATATTTAAACAAAATACATAGTTATGAAGATTGGTGGAAAGAAATTAATAAAAAAGATTTAAAAATAATCAAAAATAAGATTGCCAATATACGATTTAATAATTTGAATTTTTGGTATCAACAGTTTAAAAACTAATAATGATTATTGCTGAAATTGGTTGGAATTTTCTTGGAGATATGCAGCTTGCAAAAACCATGATAGATGACGCGGTAGAAGCAAACTGTAAATATATTAAGTTCCAGCTATGGGATCCAAAAAATTTAAAGCCTGGAGAATGGGATAATGATGGGAGAAGAGAAATTTATAACAAATCTTATTTAGACGAAAAAAAGTTTGGAGAACTTTTTGACTATTGCATATCAAAAAATGTTAAATGTTTTGCATCCATTTTTAATCATGAAGGAATTAAAATTTTGTCTAAGTTTTCATCAGAGCTAATTAAGATTCCTTCTTTAGAAGCTTACGATACTGAAATAATAAAAAAATCATTAGATAAATTTGAAAATGTTCTATTGTCAACTGGAGCCTTAAAATTTGACGAATTAAAAAAAATAGAAGATTTTAAAAACTGTGAAAATTTAACTGTTTTACATTGTGTTAGTTCATATCCATTGGAGTATGATAATACTAATTTTTCAAAATTTTTTTATTTGAAGGATAAATTTAAAAAAGTTGGCTATTCAGGCCATTGCAAAGGTATAGACGATGCGTTATTTGCAATTTCAAATGGTGCAGTTGCAATTGAAAAGCATTTTACTTCTGATAATAATTTACCAGGTAGAGATAACAAATTTGCAATTTTAAAAAATGAATTGAAGCATATTTGTGAATTTCAAAATAATGTATTTAAAATGATGAAAGATCATGGGTTAGATTTACAAAAATCCGAGGTCGATGCATTCAAAAATTATAGAGGTAGATGGAAAAATTAAATTTCAATAGAATTGTAATCTATACCAACGTATGGAATTTTCTTTGAACTTTCTGGATTTTTTAAAAATGGAATTTTCTTTAAGGGATTAAATCTCTCTGTAACAACAATTCTAACAGTTTTTTTTGACTTATTGGGATAACCACAATGGAGCAATGCTGAATGTGCAATAACAGCAGACCCAGCTTTAATTTTTAAATTTTTCTTTTTAAATTTTTTATAAATTTTTTTATCTACATGTGTATATTTACTTGTCCAAGCCTTATTTTTTAATTCAGGGTGTTCAAGCGTATGAGTAAAATAACCATGTTTATGCGATCCTTCGAATATTGTTAATCCTCCAGTTTTGGTATTAGTATCCCAAAGTGGTAACCAAAATAATAGAATATCAACTGCAAATTGATTTGTTTCTTGATGGGGCATTAATAATTTGTCATTGCTGTCATCGTGTATGTGAATTGCTGGTCTTCCAGATAAAACAACTGAAGTATTAAAAAATTTTTTTACTAAATTAATCATTTTATCTGAGTGGATCATTTTTACCATGTCAATATTATGAGGGGCTAAATCATAAAAATTAGATTTTAATTTTGGGTAATTTTTTTTTATTTCATAATATTTTTTTTGAAGGTTTTTTTCCTCAGAAAATTCTATGTAATTGAGCATATCTAAGAGAGAGCACTTTACTTTTTCAAGTTGTTTTTTTGAAAAAAAATTTTCAATTATTGTATACCCATTATCAGAAATATCTTTACAGTGTTTATTAATATTCATTTTTGATTTTGTATATTTGATAGATTTATCATAATTAGTTTTTTGAAATTATCAAATAAATTATTAATCTCTAGAATTAATTAATCAATCAAGATATTTTACCAATTCATTTTTATTTAAAAGAGGTAGTTTTTGATAATTTTCAACCAAATATTCAAAATTTTTCCCCTTCAAATTTGAATTATACAGTTTAACAATTTTATTTTCTTTCTTAATTATTCCTAAACCAAAGTCGATTAAAAGTAATTCAAACTTAATATTCTCAGTTTTTAGTAAATCGAAAGAAATTTTCCATATATCACCACACCAAGTTGATGATAATCTTGGCACATGTTCTTCAAGCCAATTTCTTGGCAAAAGATCATGTATTACTATAAAACCTTCTTGATCTAAGAACTTTAAAGAATTATCAATATCTTTTTTAATTTGATCATATTCATGTAAGCCATCAATAAATATTACATCAAAAATTTCTGAATTATTTTCAAAAAACTTATCACTTGTTGCTCTAATATTGCCTCCTCTTACCGGGTCTACACCAAATTTCTTTTCAGCTTGAATTTTATCAAATACTTGATTTAAATCACAACCAATCTCTAAGTATCTTTTTTCTTTTGTTTTTTTTTAAAATATTATTAATTACTTTTATTCTTAGATCGTTGGTTTTTTCCCATTCAAAATTTAGTTTTTTTCTTGTGAAATGGTGCATATAAAAGAATTTCTTAATTTCATAGTTGTAGAAATTCTTAAATCTTTTTATTATAGAATTTATAATATTGTTAAATTTCATTATTTATTAATTACATTTTATAATATGAAAAAAATTTTAAGTATAGTAGGTGCTAGACCGCAGTTTATCAAAGCATTTGTAACAATTAAATCAATTAATAAGATGAAATTGTATAATAATATTTTGCTACATACAGGTCAGCATTTTGATCATGATATGTCTGAAATTTTTTTTAAGGAACTTAAATTTAATAAAAATTTAATTAAAATTAGTTTAAGGAACCAAAATAATAGAATTCTTAGAATATCTGAAATGTTTTATAAAATAAATAATATTATAAATAAAATTAAACCAAATCTTATTATTATTTATGGTGATACAGACTCAACTTTGGTTGGTGCAATTATTGCAAGACGTTTAAATATTAAACTTATTCATATTGAGGCTGGGTTGAGAT
>MDSZ01151073.1_pt1 | contig 25889 bp, 29 predicted proteins | sample 811201 | NCBI WGS metagenome assembly MDSZ01 (sample SAMN05326647, study PRJNA326480) | marine metagenome | isolation source: seawater | place: Indian Ocean: North | collected 2010 | reverse complement strand
TTTTACTTCGTTATTGGTGTAACAATTTTTTACATTTCATATGCTGGAGCAAAAATTAGAGGAACTTTAATTAATGTAGGAGAGTAAATGCATAATAAAATTGATGAAATTAAAAAAAATGAAAGTTCTCCCAAAATATTGAGAAATTTATTTAGTAAAGAGGAAATTAATAAATTTCTTAAACTTTATGAAGAGTTGCCAACTACTGTACACAATAAAAAACAAAATGTTATAAAAAAGAGGTGGTTGAAAAATTACGGCAAAGAATTAGAAGAGTTGTTTTACAAAAGACTAAAAAATGAAATTGGAGATTTTAAATATGACAACCTTAAAACAGATAATGGAGATGTAATATATGGTCTTTTTCAAGAAAGTTATAATCCAATAGGATTACATATTGATGGAGGTTTTAATTTTGAAGACCTAATATACAAACAGAGTTTGATACCTCTTACTTCAGTAGGAAGCACAGTAATTTTTAAAAATAGATACTATGGAAAATCTACAAATTTCACAATTGATAAAAAAGAGCTCGAGATCACAAAGTTAAATTATGGTCAAAATATTAGGTCAAATAAACATATAGGCTTGTATGGTAATAAGCAGTTTGACGCTCAGGATCATAAAAAATATTTGGGACACGAAAAAATAGAAAATCTTATAGGTTTAGAGATCGAATTGGTTTATGAGTGGGAATTAGGATCAATGTTAATATTTGATAGAACAAATCTGCATTGCTCCTCCTCAAAAATTGAAGGAAAAAAAATTGGCTTAACAACCTTTACGAAAAAATAATTTATGGCAATATATGATTGCTTCCAATACTTTAACGAAGAACACATCGCTGATTTAAGATTTAATATACTTAATGAGTTTGTTGATTATTTTGTTATAGTTGAGTCTACTGTAAACCACCAAGGTAAGCCAAAAAAGTTGCAGTTTGATATTAATAAATTTCAAAAATTTAAAAGAAAAATTAAATATATTATAGTTGATGATACCCCCGAGACGATCAAAAAGTATCATGAAGGAGGCGAGTCCTTAGTTGAGCAACATCAGAGAAATTCTTTAATGAGAGTTATTAGCAAAGCTGAAGATGATGATATAATTATTTTATCTGATGTTGATGAAATTCCTAATCTTAAAAAACTTAATTTGTTTAACAAAAAAAATTATGCTGTTTTTTCCCAAAAAATGTTCATGTATAAAATAAATCTTTTAAATTTAGATGAAAATAATTGGCATGGTTCTAAAATTTGTTTAAAAAAAAATTTAAAATCACCACAATGGTTAAGAAATTTAAAGTTTAAAAAATACCCTTTTTGGAGATTAGATAAACCTCGAAATATTCAAATTATTGAAGATGGAGGATGGCACTTTGCATATTTGCAAAGTCCAAAAAATATTTCAAACAAAATTAAATCTTTTGCCCATGGTGAATTTAACAAAGAGCATTTAGTTGATGAAGTCAATATAAAAGAAAAAATTGAAAAGGGAGAGGATGTGTTCGAGCGTGGTTTTAAAATAAAGAGGATTAATATAGATAATAATTTTCCAAATTATATATATCAAAATCAAGATTTACTTAAAGATTGGATTGTATAAAATTATGCGCCCGGAAGGATTTGAACCCTCAGCCTTCTGATCCGAAGTCAGACGCTCTATCCAGTTGAGCTACGAACGCACAAATAGTAATTTAAAACATATGAAAAATAAAACAATAGAAATTTTTTCCTCCTTGTCTGATAGGGGCAAAAGGATTGATATTTTTTTAACTGAAAAATTTAAAGAGGTAACAAGATCGAATATAAAAAAATTAATAAATAATGGAAAGGTAACTTTAAATAATATTACAGTTAATAATCAATCTAAAAAGATAAAAGACAAGGACAAAATTATAATTAATTTCCACGAGGAAAATTTAAAAAAAATTAGACCATCTGACAAATCGGTTGATATTGTTTTTGAAGATAAGGATTTGTTAGTTATAAATAAACCACAAGGAATGGTAGTGCACCCAGGGGCTGGAAATAAAACTGATACATTAGTTAATATTTTAGTTGGAGGCTATAAAAAAAAATTGTCTAGCTTAAGTGGCTCTATGAGGCCAGGCATTGTCCATAGAATAGATAAAGAAACAAGTGGACTGCTAGTAGTTGCCAAAAATAATTTTACTCACTCAGCTTTAGGTCAACAGTTTAGTAATCATACTATTAAAAGAAAATATATAGCTTTAATTTGGGGGGTACTAAGACCGCTTAAAGGCACTATAGAGACATTTATAACTAGAAACAAAAGGAATAGACAGTTGATGATAGCAGATGAATTAAAAGGAAAAAGGGCGGTTACTAATTATGCGATCAAAAAAGTTTTTAATATTAAGAATATACCAAAAATAAGTTTGGTAGAATTTGAACTAGAAACAGGGAGAACTCACCAAATAAGAGTACACATGATTTACAAAGGGACTAGTCTGCTAGGAGATAAAAAATACCGAAAAAAAAATATGAAGTTTAGAAAGATAAACCAGGCCTTTTTAGAAATTTTAGAATCCTTAAATGGTCAAGTTTTGCATGCATCCACTTTAGGATTTGTCCATCCCAGAAGTTTAAAAAAAGTGAAATTTGAGTCAAAATTGCCCTTAAAATTTAAAAAATTAGTTGATTATCTTGAAAATATTGAAAATTAAAATTATATAACTATTTAGTTATGGCAAAAGATAAAGAAATAACCAACTTACCTTCTCCTGCATCTGGAAGCTTGTCATTATACCTCTCTCAAATTAAAAAATTTCCAATGTTAGATGCTGAAGAAGAATATGTGTTGGCAAAGAATTGGAAAGAAAGCGGCAATTTAAAAGCTGCGCACAAACTAGTTACTAGTCATTTACGTCTAGTCGCAAAAATTGCGATGGGGTACAGAGGTTATGGTCTGCCAGTAAATGAATTAATATCAGAGGGAAATATTGGTTTAATGCAGGCTGTAAAAAAGTTTGACCCTGATAAAGGTTTTAGATTGGCAACATATGCAATGTGGTGGATTAAAGCGGCCATTCAAGAATATGTTTTAAGATCATGGAGTTTGGTAAAGATGGGGACTACAACAGCTCAAAAAAAACTTTTTTTTAATTTAAAAAAAATTAAAAATCAAATAGCTCCAGGTCAAGAGGGAGATTTAAGAGATAATCAAGTTAGAGAGATATCTAAAAGACTGAATGTTGACTCTGAGGAAGTAGTAAATATGAACAGAAGAATGATGGGTCAAGAAAAATCTCTTAATAGTCCGATTAAAGCAGGCGAGACAGATGAATGGCAAGATTGGTTGGTAGATGAAAACTTAGACCAAGAGTTGCTCATTTCGCAACAACAAGAGTTTGAGGACAGAAAAGAATTGTTAAGAAATGCTATGAGCATTTTAAATGAGAGAGAGACAGAAATTCTCAAAGCCCGAAGATTAAATGAAAATCCAAAAACATTAGAGGAATTAAGCGCTAAATTTAAAATAAGCAGGGAAAGAGTTAGACAGATTGAGACTAAAGCCTTCGAAAAATTGCAAAAATCGATGATCAATGCTAGTAAATCAAAAAATTTATTGCCAAAAAATTAGCTAAATTGAAAACGGATTCTCTATAAGAATAGTATCTTTTCGCTCTGGACTAGTAGAGATACTTGCAACTTTAGTATCAATAAACTTTTCTAAACCTTTTATGTATAATTGAGCATTTTTAGGTAAATTTTTAAACGATTTAATGCCTTTTGTTGAAGTTTTCCATCCCTTATATGACTTATAAATTGGTTTCACCTTAAGCTGATCCTCAACCGCGGCTGGTAAATAATCTATTTTTTTATCATTTAATTCATAACCAATGCATATTTTTATTTCGTCTAATTCATCTAAAACATCTAATTTGGTCAAAGCAATTCCATTAATACCTGAAATTTTTATTGTTTGACGGACTAAAACACCATCAAACCACCCACATCTTCTTTTTCTACTTGTAACAGTTCCAAATTCCTTTCCTCTTGTTCCTAAAATTTCACCTATTTTATCTTTTAATTCAGTTGGAAAAGGCCCCTCTCCTACACGAGTAGTATAAGCTTTAGTTATGCCTAAAACGTAATTAATTGTATTTACACCACAACCTGTTCCAGTAGCTGCGGATGATGCTACGGTATTTGATGAAGTAACAAACGGATAAGTTCCATGATCTACATCTAATAAAATTCCTTGGGCACCCTCAAATAATATCTTTTTACCTTTTGATTTGTACTCATCTAATTTTTTCCATACTGGTTTTGAATATTTCAATATAAGTGGTGCTATTTTTAATAAGTCCTTTTTTAATTGATTTTTTTCGTAGACTTTTTTTCCCAGCCCTTTTCTTATCGCGTTATGGTGCGCAAGAACTGTTTCAAGTCTATGGTCTAGGTTTCTCTCAGAAACTAAATCCATTACTCTTATAGATCTTCTACCTACTTTGTCCTCGTAAGCTGGTCCAATTCCTCTCCTAGTAGTTCCAATTTTTGCTTTTCCCGCAGTATCTTCTCTAATTTCATCCATTTCTTTATGAAAAGGAAGAATTAAGTTTGCAGCCTCTGATATAATAAAATTTTTTTCATTAACTATTACGCCTTTTTCTTTAATTTCTTTTATTTCACCTAATAAAGCCCAAGGGTCAATGACAACACCATTTCCTATAATTGATATTTTATTTTTTCTTACAATACCAGAAGGAAGTAGTCTAAGTTTATATGTAATGCCGTTAATTACCAGAGTATGTCCAGCATTATGACCCCCTTGAAATCTAACAACTACATCTGCTTCACTTGATAGCCAGTCTACAATTTTTCCTTTTCCCTCATCACCCCACTGCGATCCTACTACTACAACATTTTTCATTAATTAAATTCCTTATTAATTTTAATTGAACTTAAATGGTTTATTGGCCCATGACCTTTTCCATATTTTAGATTAGATCTTATAGAGTAATTAACATATTTGATTGCTAGCTCACAGGATTTATTTAATTTTTTTCCACATGCGAAAAAAGTTGTTATTGCGCTAGATAAAGTGCATCCAGTTCCATGTGTATTTTTTGTTTTAATTCTTTTATTTTTAAAAATTATAAATTCTTTTTTATTTAAAAAAATGTCATAGAGTAATTTAGATTTTCCATGACCGCCTTTTATTAAAATATTTTTAACTCCCAATCTAAGTAAAATATTCGCACTTCTTACCATATCATTAAGATTTTTTATTTTCATATTAGTTAAAATTTCTGCTTCTGGAATATTTGGGGTTATCAAATAAACTTTTTTCATTAGTTTGTTTTTTAAAACTTTAATCGCTTTATTGTCTATTAGTTTAAATCCTCCCTTAGCTACCATTACTGGATCTAAAATTATTTTTTTAGTTTTAATTTTTTTAAGTGTTTTTACTACTGTCAAAATCACTTTTGAGGAGTGGAGCATACCTATTTTAATTGCATCTGGCTTAATATCTTTGGATGTAAATATTATTTGCTTTTCAATTTCTTTTGGAGGTATGGCAACGACAGAATTAACACCAGTAGTATTTTGAGAGGTAACAGCTGTTATTGCTGTCATTGCATAACTTCCTAACGCAGTTATGGTTTTTATATCTGCTTGAATTCCTGCCCCTCCAGAAGAGTCTGAGCCAGCTATTATCAAAATTTTTGATTTTGGTTTCAATTATTTATTGAGCTTTTAATTATTTTAATACATTTTAAAATTAAACTTTTGTCATTGGACTCTGCCATTATCCTAATTTTTGGCTCAGTGCCAGATTTTCTAACTAAAATTCTTCCATTTTTACCCATAAGTATGTTCGCTTTTTTTATTGCATTTTTACACTGTATTTTATTTATAACATTTTTATCTTTAACTGTTACATTTTCTAAAATTTGCGGTAGTGGCTTAAAGGCATTTAGTAACTCACTAGCTTTTTTACCTTTTCTTAATGAAAATAAAACTTCTAGCGCTACCAGCAATCCATCGCCTGTGGTTGCGAATTTTCCAAGTATTATATGTCCCGACTGCTCTCCTCCTAAATTGAAATCAAATTTTTTCATTTTTTCTTTAACATATCTATCCCCAACTTTTGATCTAAAGAATTTTATATTTTGATTTTTTAAAAATTTTTCTAAACCATAATTTGACATCAAGGTTCCTATTACACCGCCTTTAAGAATTTTTTTTGATTTCCATCTTTTAGCTAACATAGCTATAATTTGATCACCGTCTACAATTTTTCCTTTTTCATCACACATAATTATTCTATCTGCGTCTCCGTCAAATGAAATTCCAACATTTGCTTTATGTTTTTTGACAGCTGATTTTATTTTTGATGGGTAGGTAGAACCACATTTTTTATTAATATTAAGACCATCAGGTTGAGTCCCAATAGAAATAACTTTTGCTCCAAGTTCTTTTAATAGTTTTGGAGCTGCCTTATAACATGCTCCGTTAGCGCAGTCTAAGACAATTTTTGTTCCTTTCAAATTGAAATTTGAGGGAAAATTATTTTTTAATATTTTAATATATTTTTCATTTCCATCTTCCAATCTTTTTACTCTTCCAAGAAGTTTTGGATTTGTAAGTTGTTTTGTATTTTTTGCGTCTATAAGTTTTTCAATTTTTTTTTCTATTTTATCAGACAATTTCATTCCATCAGGACCAAAAAGCTTTAAGCCATTATCGTAAAAGGGATTGTGTGAAGCAGTAATCATTATCCCCATATTTGCTCTCATAGATTTTGTTAACATTGCTAAGCCATTTGTGGGCAAAGGACCTAATGTAAAAACATGCATTCCACCAGAAACTAACCCTGATACTAATGCTGGTTCTAATGTGTATCCTGATAATCTTGTATCTTTAGCAATAATTGCAATTTGTTTAGATTTTTTTTGATTTTTAAAGTAAGTACCAGATGCTAAACCAAATTTAAAAAATTTTTCACCTGTAATATTTCCCTGATTAACTTTTCCCCGTATTCCATCTGTACCAAAATATTTATTTTTCATAAACTAGATAATATTTTATCAAACACTAAAATACTTTGTTTTACTTCATTAACATTGTGTACTCTAAAAATTTGTACTCCTTGTGACATTAAAAAAAGGACTGAAGCTATTGTGCCACCAGTTCTATCATCGCTATCATAATTTCCTGAAATTTGATTGATAAATCTTTTTCTTGAGGTGCCAAGCAAAATTGGAAATCCAAGACTATGAAACAAAGAAATTTTTGAAATTAAAGTCAAATTATGTTTCAAATTTTTACCAAAGCCAATTCCTGGATCTATAATAATTTTTTTATTTTCAAAATTTTTAGATATATTTTCCTCAAAAAAATCATAAATATCTAATAAAACATTTTTGTACTTTGGATTGTTTTGCATAGTATTTGGAGTGCCTTGCATGTGGTGAAGTACTTTGGCGATATTGTATTTCTTTGTTTTAACCAATGAGTTTTTATCAAAATTAAACCCTGAAACATCATTGATAATATCTGCACCAAATTGAATACCTTTAATCATGACATCTGATTTTCTTGTGTCAATTGACAAACAGGTTTTTTTAAATTTTTTTTTGAAATTTTTTACAACAAATTTAAGTCTTTTCCATTCGACTTTTGGATCAATTGTTTTAGATCCTGGTCTTGTTGACTCTCCTCCAACATCAATTATATCTGCACCTTTTTGTATCATTTTAGTTATATGCTTTAAAGATTTATGGTTCTTATTAAACTTCCCACCGTCAGAAAAGCTATCTGGTGTTAAATTTAATATTCCCATTATAGAGGGTTTAAAAAAATTCACATTTTTTAAAAAATTTTTCCTTTTAGTTGTAATTTTCTTAAGGTCTTTTTTAATTTTTTTTTTTTGTTCTACTTTTAGTTTATTAATTTTTTTAAAATTAATTGTTTTTGAAGAAACTTTATTAGAATTTCTAGTGATTACCTCAACATCCTCAAAAGAAATACTATTGTTCCCACAAAGAGGTAGGGCAAGTTTGTTTTTAATTAATTCTTTAGCTTTTTTTCCGTATTTGAAATTACACGCTCTAGTGTAATATTTAATCATTTATTAAACTACAGGCTTTGGTTTAAGACCTATAGTTCCTAATGCTGAAGTTTCTTTAGCATTCTCATTTTTATCATTTTCAAATGATCTTGTCGGTTTTTTATCTTTTAAAATTAAGTCTCTTATTTCGTCACCAGATAAAGTCTCATAGACTAACAGCGCTTTAGCAATTTTATGTAAATCGTCAATCTTTTCAGTTAAAATTGCTTTCGCTCTTGCATAGCCTTTATCAACTATTTTTTTTACTTCTGAATCTACTTTTCTTGCAGTTTCTTCTGACATATTTTGTTGCTTTGTCACCGATCTACCTAAAAAAACCTCTTCTTCGTTTTCACCATACGCTATTGTTCCTAATTCTGAACTCATTCCATATTTTGTAACCATATTTTTTGCCATTTTTGTTACCATATCAATATCTGATGAAGCTCCTGAGGTAACTTTATCATGACCAAATATTATTTCTTCTGCAATTCTTCCGCCCATAGCTACTGCAATATCTGAATGCATTTTTTCTCTAGTTACAGATAACTGGTCTCTTTCCGGTAGTCTCATAACCATCCCTAATGCACGGCCTCTTGGAATAATCGTAGCTTTATGAATAGGGTCAGAGGCTTTTTCATTAAGTGCCACTATAGCATGGCCTCCTTCATGGTACGCCGTGAGTTTTTTTTCATCTTCGCTCATAACCATTGATCTTCTCTCAGCTCCCATCATTACTTTATCTTTAGCCTCCTCAACGTCTGACATAGTAACAACCCTTTTATTTTTTCTTGCAGCTAAAAGTGCAGACTCGTTTACAAGATTTGCTAAATCAGCGCCTGAAAAACCTGGTGTTCCTCTTGCAATGGTTCTTAGTTTTACATCAGGGCCTGTGTTAATTTTTTTTATATGTACTTTTAAAATAGCTTCTCTTCCAATTATATCTGGATTTCCAACTACAACTTGTCTATCAAATCTACCAGGTCTCAATAATGCTGGATCAAGAACATCAGGTCTGTTCGTAGCTGCTATTAAAATTATACCTTCATTTGTGTCGAACCCGTCCATTTCAACTAAAAGCTGGTTTAGCGTCTGTTCTCTTTCGTCGTTGCCTCCACCAAGACCTGCTCCTCTACTTCTTCCTACGGCATCAATTTCATCAATAAATATTATGCAAGGCGAATTTTTTTTTCCTTGCTCAAACATATCTCGCACTCTCGAAGCGCCCACACCTACAAACATCTCAACAAAGTCAGAACCTGATATTGAAAAAAAAGGAACATTTGCTTCTCCAGCTATAGCTTTAGCTAATAATGTTTTGCCTGTTCCAGGAGGACCGATTAATAATGCTCCCTTCGGAATTTTTCCTCCAAGTCTACTAAATTTTTTCGGGTCTCGAAGAAATTCTACTATCTCTTCAACTTCTTCTTTTGCTTCTTCTACTCCAGCTACGTCATTGAATGTAACTTTGCCGGTTGCCTCATTTAAAAGTTTAGCTTTTGATCTGCCAAAACCCATTGCTCCTCCTTTACCGCCTTGCATCTGACGCATGAAAAAAATCCATACACCGATAAGTAATAACATAGGGAACCAAGAAAGAAGTATTCCTAACAAAGATGGCATTTTATCTTCTTTGGGCGATGCAGTAATGCTCACTCCCTTTTCAGATAATTTCTCCACTAAATTAGGATAATTGGGTGAGAATGTAATAAAATTATTTCCGTCAGCTAAAACTCCTGAGATGTTATTGCCTTGAATTTCAACTTCAACAACTCTGCCTGCATCAACTTCGTTTAAAAATTGTGAGAAAGCCATTTTGTTATTGCTTGAGTTAACTTTTTTTGGATCTTGGAACATGTTAAATAGTCCTATGGATAGGAATATTATTATTGCCCACATCAAGAGATTTTTAAAATTCATAATATTTAAATAAGTATTAATCTATAATAAACAAGTAATATTTTAAAATAATCAAGTTGTAAATAAGGCAAAATATCTTAGTTTAAATCTAATATTATTATGCTTTTTTAATATAAATATGACTTTTTTTACTTATCATCCAGCATCCTGCCAAATGATAATTCATCTCACTTTTAATATTAAGGAATTTAAGGGCATTAATTATCTTTTTTGACCTTGGAGGATAGTCTGATTTGCTCAAGGATTTAATCACAAACCCGAGTATTTTTATTTGAAGCTCGTCATTTAGGAAGAAGAGGTCATTTCTATTAATTATAAAATTTCTATTTTTTTTTTTAACAATTTTTTTAACCACTTCATTAAAATAAGTATTAATAGTATTAGTCGAAGATTTTAAATTATTAATTGATTTAATTATTTGATCATCTTTTATTCCGTACTTCTTCAAGATGGGTAATAGCTTTCTTATTTTAGATCTTAAGAATTTTTGATTTTTATTACTTGGATCTTTAACATAATAACCAAATATTTTTTTTGAAGCAAAAATCAATTCAGCTTTACTTTCACTGAGAAATGGCCTCATTAATTTTGTTTTATTGTCAATTAACGATGTTAAACTCATAGAAGACAAACCTTGTATGCCGCTTCCTCTTGAAAGTCTTATTAAAAAAGTCTCAATTTGATCATCTTTGTGATGTGCCGTTAGTACAAGCCTTATATTCTTCTTTTTACTCTCTTTGTTTAAAAGTGCATATCTTATTTTTCTCGCATTGTGCTGTATGTTATTTTTTATTTTTTTTTTATTATTAACTATTTTTAGTGTAATTTTTTGTTTTGATAATATTCTTCTTACATGTTCTGCCTCTTTTTTTGAACTTTTTCTTATGCCATGATTTATATGAATATAATAAAATTTTTTATTAGTATTGTTCATTTCAAAAACTTTACACATTGCTGCAAGCGCTAAACTATCTGGTCCGCCAGAAACTGCGACTAAAAATTTATTAGTTTTGTATTTTAAAATTTTTTTCTTAAAATTTAAGTATAATCTCGTTATTCGCTCTGAACCAGAGAGTGAGTTTTTATGACTTAGTACAATTGAATTTTTTTTGCTCATACTGAGCTTTTTGTAGCACAGACTTGCTTGCTTTTGGATATTGTTTTTTAATTCCTGTTATCATTGTGCAGCCCTGTTCCTTTTCGCCAAGCTGCACCATTGTAATACCAAGTTTTAGAAGATTATCTGGTGCTTTGTCGCTTTTTGGATAATTTTGATATCCGTCTAGATAAGCGGTTGCTGCGTCAGAATATAGTTGTCTTATTCTAAATGTTTCTCCATACCAGTATTGAGCGCTTCCAGCTAAATCATGATCTTTATTTTTGTCTATAAACTCTTTTAATGCAAATTCTGCAGTTTCGTAATCTCCAATTTTCATAAAGCTTATAGCAAAATCGTATTGTTCTTTAGGTGGTTTATTAGGTAACAAAGACTCTGATCTTTCAGCTTGTGTTGTAGTGACAGCTGCAGTGGTACCAACTGAATTTGTTTCTTGTTTTTCAGGTAAATTATTTAGCGAGTATCCTGGTGTTGCTCCAAAGTCTTGTGGTTTACTAGTTCCAGGTAGTTTTGCTTTTTTGTTCTTATTTATTTTTTGTGTATCAACATTTTCTAAATCAGAAAATCTCATTTGATTGTCTGATTGCATTTTTGTTATTCTTGTAGACAACTTATCTATTTTGAAATTTATTTCTTCAAATTTATTTGTAAGCTCTCTAAACTGTTCTTCTATTTCATTAAGTCGTAATAAATGTTTAGTGAGAACGTCTTCGTTTAAATTATTTGCATTAGATGATCTAGTTTTATCTAATACATCCGATTTTTTATAGAAAGCTTTTTCTAAAGTTTTTAAATCTTGTGAAATAATCTGCATTTGATCGATTATTGCTTCAACTTTTTCATCTGAGTGTAAAATACTAAAGTGATTAATAAATAGTGTTAAAATACAAATAAAATATATTCTTTTGATTTGCTTCATAATGATTTTTTAATTCTACATAATGGCAAAAAAAAGACCCTTTGTTTTACCAAAGGGTCTTTAAAAGTTAATTTTTTAATAGTTTATTTTACTTTAACAGTTACTGATCTTCTGTTTTGAGACCAAGCTAATGGAGTTGACTCTGAATTTACAGGTCTTTCTTTACCATAACTTATTACTGAAATTCTTTTTCCTGAAATTCCATATGTCATTAAATAATCTTTTACTGCGTTAGCTCTTCTTTCGCCTAATGCTAAGTTATATTCTCTTGTTCCTCTCTCATCGGCATGACCCTCAACAGTTACGTTAAGATTTTTATTTTTTCTTAAATAGTTAGCCTGTTTTCTTAAAGTTTCTCTAGAAGCAGAGGTTAGCGAAGATTTGTTTGTTGCAAAAAATACTCTATCTTTCACGCCACTAGCTAAATATTCAACAGTATCGTTTCCAGTGTATACATCGCCTGAAGTCTGTGATTTTTTTGCGGTTGAACATGCACTTAATGCAAGTGTAGCAAAAATGATTAAAAAAATATTTCTTAAATTTTTGTTAAATTTCATAGTATCCCCTAAGTTGTTGGCCACAATATTTCAAATTATCTTCCATTATTCAAGCCTAAATTAACCAATAAATACCTCACTTTGATAGTAATGAAGACCAAGATGGGTCTGAAGCGTCAGTTTCTGTCTTAATTTTTCTCTCATTATAACCTGTAATATCTATTGACCATAATTTAGCACTGAAACCTTTACCTTGAGGGCCTGATTTAGTCTCTCTATAGAAAACTAACACTCGTCCATTTGGAGACCAAGAAGGTGCTTCTTGGTAAAAATTTTCAGTTAGTAATCTTTCTCCAGTTCCATCAGATCTCATAACACCAATATAAAATTTTCCTTTACGCATTTTTGTAAAAGCTATGAGATCTCCTCTCGGTGACCAGACAGGAGTTCCATAAATTCCATTTCCAAATGTAATTCTTTTTACATTTGTACCATCACTTTTCATTACGTAAATTTGTTGTAAGCCGCTTCTATCAGAATTGAAGCTGATATACTTTCCGTCTGGTGAGTATGAGGGAGAAGTATCAATAGAAGAATGTTCAGTAATTCTCTCTACAACTCTTGTTTCAAGATCCATAGTAAAAATATCAGAATTGCCGTCTTTAGCAAAACTCATTATTATTTTTTTTCCATCTGGAGAAAATCTTGGGGCAAACGTCATTCCAGGAAAATTACCGACTACCTCTTGCTTTCCTGTCTCTATATCTAAAAGATATACTCTTGGTAAATTTCTAAAATAAGATAAATAAGTGACCATTTGATTACTTGGATTAAATCTTGGAGTTAAAACTAACTCATTTCCTAATGTTAAGTATTTCGTTTTAGCTCCATCTTGATCCATAATTGCTAGTTTTTTTACCCTTTGATTTTTGGGGCCACTTTCCGCAACATAAATTATTCTAGTATCAAAATAACCGGTCTCTCCTGTTAATCTTTCATAAATTTTGTCTGAGATTATATGAGCTACTCTTCTCCAATTTGTAGGCGTAGTAGTAAATGATAGTGCAATCATTTCTTTTGACGCAGTTAAATCCCACAATCTAAACTCGACTTTTAATTTATTATTTTTTACTGATAGTTTTCCAGTTACTAGAGCTTGAGCTTTTATTAATCTCCAGTCTTCAAATCTAGGTTTTAAATGAGCAATATCAGGTTTTTGAACGAATGCCTCTTTCTTTAAAGGATTAAAAAGTCCCGTAGATTTAAAATTTTTTTCTATTATAGATGAAATCTTTACACCTAACTTTTTAATATCAATATTTTTTAAATTTTCTGATGTGCTATCAACATGTAAAGGCGAAACTGCGATAGGTAAAGGATCTAAATTTCCTCTAGTGATATCTACTTTAATTAAGGCATGTGAAAAAGAAAATGTTAGTAAATAAATCAATAATAAAATTATAACTTTCTTCATAAAATTATCCTTTTAACATTTCTGTGGGGTCAAAATTTAGCTGAATATTTTTCCATTTTTCATATCCAGTTGGTGGTACTTTTAAGGGTTGGCAAAGCCTTACGGCTCTTAGAGCACTCTCAGCAAGTATTTTATAAAATTTTTGACCAGGCATATTCATTCTTTGATGATCCATAATTTCTGATTTTAAAATTGTTCCATCTTTTTTAAGCTCTAATTTTAATCTTACTAATAAATCTTTATCGTATGGTAATCCAAGAGGAACACTCCAGCAACCAAATATCTGGGCTCTAAGTGCGTCTTCTTCTGACAATGACAAACCAGTAGCGAAAGTATTTTTTACATTGCTTTGTGTTAATTGTTTATTTTCTTGCGCCTCTTTTAAAGCTTTTTCTTCTTTGGCTTTATCAATTAAAGCTGCAATTTCATTTGTGTTTATTAATTCCTCTTTTTCAAATTCAGAAGATTGTCTTATTTGTGGTTTAATTTCTTCAGGATTCTGTTTTTTTTTTATTATTTCTTTTTTTTCTTTTTTATCATTTGGAAGTGGGATTCTATCTGGTTTCTCTTTGGCTTTCGCTGATGGAGGTGCCTGCTCGGACACTACCCTTTTTTCCTCTTTTTTAACTTTATCTATTATCTTTCTTGCTTTTGGTGCAAAGGGAATATTTGTTTTATCTGAAATTTGAATTAATTCTACTGAAACAATTGGTGGCAATGAAATTGGTTCTCTAGTCATAAAAGGTAATGATAGAGCAGTCAATATTATCATCATTGCGTGAAATAAAACTGAAAATAATAAACTTTTTGTCATTTAACATTTAATTTTTATATGGCTCAGATATAAGAGCAACTTTGGAAAATCCGGCTCCCGAAAGTGTTCCCATTACTTCTAATACTCTTCCATAATTTATATTTTTATCTCCTCTCACATAAATTCTTGTATCTGTTCTATTTTTTGCTATAGCAAGCAATTTTGGAATAATTTTGTTATAGCTAACTTTATGTTCCTGTATGAAAACTTCGCCCTTCGAATTAATTGAAAGTGTTAGCGGCTCTTGATCATCTGGTAAAGAGTCTGCTGCTGACTCTGGTAGATCTACTTGGACGCCGACGGTAAGTAAAGGTGCTGTAACCATAAAAATAATTAATAACACGAGCATCACATCAACAAAGGGTGTCACATTTATTTCGCTCATTGGTTCATTTTTTGAGCGTTTAAAATTTAATGCCATAAAGGTTAAATTATTGATAAAAATCTTTTTGAAAAATTATCTAATCTCGCTAGGTAATTTTTTGAGTCACTGTTAAATTTGTTGTAAGCAATAACTGCAGGTATTGCAGCCAATAAACCTAACGCAGTTGCAAACAAAGCCTCAGCAATTCCAGGCGCAACAATAGCTAAACTAGTGTTTCTAGAAATAGCTATCGATTGAAAAGAATTCATTATACCCCACACAGTTCCAAATAAACCTATAAATGGTGCTGTAGCACCAACAGTTGCTAAAAATGTAAAATTTTTTTCTATAATTTTAATTTGATTTTCGGTATTTATTTCTAATACTCTTTCTACCCTAGCCAGTTGAATCGCAGACGATTTTGAGCGAGTCTTTCTTAATTCATTCATTGCTGATCTAAAAATTAAAATTGCTGGGTCATTAGATTTTGTTGGTAAGTTATTGTCAAAACTTTCAGCAGATTTAGCTTTCCAAAATTTGTTTTCAAAATCAAGTATTGATTTATTTATCTTTTTAAACAATTTATATTTATCAAAAATTAATGCCCAAGAATAAATTGATGCAGCAATTAAAATTATTATCACCGATTTTACAACAAAGTCTGCTCTTAGAAATAAACTTAATAGAGAAAAATCTGAACTTCCTCCTAAGCCAACTACTTGTGAAGCTATTTCTTGTTCCATTACATTTCAATACTTTTAGATTGTGTCATGAATTTGTCTTCTAAATTAAATCTTAGCCTTATTTTAGGACGTCTTTAAAGCCTGTTTCGCTAAAAAATCTAGCAATTAAAATAGCATCAGACTTATTTACATCTTTTTTTCTAGATAAACTCTCGGCCAATGTAGGGTACATTTCAACGGCTTTAGTACGACTGGCATCCTTAGAAGAATTAATTAATTCAAAATGTTTTTTCCACTTAGAGGGTCGTACGAAAAAAATTGGTAATTTTAAAGTCGCACTTATCCCTTTGATTGCTCCAAAAGTTTGACCAAAATTAAACATACTGGTTACTCCTTGACCTGGCATTGCATTTACTTGTTCTACAACAACAACAGTTTTATTTATGTCTATAATATTTTTTGAGATATATTGTGATAGATGAGCACTATTTAATTGTTTTTTATTTTTTTTACCATCGGCCATTGTTGGGAGATCTTTAACATCTATAATTTTTTTTTCATCCAAAATCGCAATGGCTCCAGCTAAACCAGGGTCAATTCCAAATATTCTCATTTTAAAATTTATAATTCACAATTAATAAATATATTTTGTATATCATCTATTTCATCTAAATTTTCTAACATAGTGATAACTTTTTCTTTTTCTTGGTCTGAAATTTTTAAAACTTCATTGGGTCTCCATTCTATACCAGAGTATTTAAAATTACTTATTTTTTTTTCAAATTTGCTTTTTACTTTATAAAAATCTTTCATTTCACATATAATTTCACAATAATTTTTTAAGTTTTTACAATCATTAGCGCCATATTCAATGGCCAATTCTAAAGCCTCATCTTTGCTTAAATATTCATTATAAATTTGAATTATTCCGCAATTAAAAAATAGGTGGGATGTGGAACCATTTTCTCCAAGTCTGCCTCCATTTTTTTGTAAAATTGTTCTTATCGATGAAGCTGTCCTATTTTTATTGTCAGTTAATGTCTCAATTATTAAAGCAGTATTAAAAGCTCCATAACCTTCATATCTTAAATTTTCAAAGCTCTGATCAGTATTTATTTCTGACTTGCTGATAGCTCTATTTATGTTTTCTTTAGGCATGTTAGATTGTTTTGCGGCCTGAATAGCTGATCTCAATCTTGGGTTTAAATTTGGATCTTTATCTCCAAGTTTAGCTGCTACCGTTATCTCTCTTGATAGTTTTGAAAACAGTTTAGATCTCTGTTTATCTTGTCTACCCTTTTTATGTTTAATACCTGCCCAATGAGAATGCCCAGCCATTTTTAATTTTTTTGTTTTAAATTTCCACCGAGAAGTATTTGATTTATATCTTTAGCTAAACCTGTTTGATCATCTGCTTCGACTATGACGCCACTGATAGAAGCAGGACCAACCGCAGGAAAATGACTTACTGCACTTGTATCTTTTTTAAATTTTTTAATTGAATTTTCTTTATTCATTCCAATAACTGAGTCATAGTCACCGCACATGCCGAGATCAGTCTGATAAGCTGTTCCTTTATTTAAAATCTTAGTATCGGCAGTCGGCACATGTGTATGTGTGCCGACTACACTAGTAACTTTTCCATCAAGATAATGACCTAAAGCCATTTTCTCACTTGTGATTTCACCATGTATATCGATTACAATAAAATCTACGTCTTTTTTTAACTTAATTTTTTTCATCAATTTTTCTGTAAAGGAAAACAAATCCTGACTTTTTTTCATGAACACGTTTCCGATTAAATTTATTACTGCAATTTTTTTATTTTTAATTTCATAAATACCGTATCCATTTCCAGGCACGCCCTCCAAAAAATTTGCAGGTCTTATAATTTTTTTTTCTTGATCAATTATGTCTAAAATATCTTTTTGATCCCATATGTGATTTCCTGAAGTAATGACATCAACTCCTGCAGATATTAAATCTTTATAATTACTTTTTGTTATACCTTTTCCATTTTCTGCAGCATTTTCACCATTAGCAATTGTAAAATCAATTTTTTTTTCTTTAATAATTTCTTTTAATCTTGTTTTAACAATTTTTACACCAGCGTTACCACAGATATCTCCTAACATAAGTATTCTCATATTATGAAGCCTTTCTCAGTAAATATGTTATTTAGTTTAAAATCAAATTTTGATGATGGTAATTTGTTATATTTTTGAAAAGAAAATGCTATCCCAATCGCTTCAAATTTTTTTCCAAGTTTAAATAGATTATTAAAATATTTATCATAAAATCCTTTCCCGTAACCTAGTCTATTCATTTCTTTATCAAAAGCTAATAGAGGTACAAGCACTAAATCTGGATCAAGATTTTTTTGTTTTTTAATTGGTTCGGGTATACCAAATTTATTGACAATTAAAACATCTTCAGTGCTCCACTCAACAAACTCGATTAGATTACCAGTCTTAATTTTAGGTAAGAGTAAAACTATTTTATGATTTTTTAAATTCTTAAATATTTTTAAAATATCCAATTCATAATTTGAAGGATAATATAATGCTAAAAATAATTTTTTTTTCCTTTTTGATTTTTTTCGAATATAATTAAAAAGATTTGAAAATTTAGCGGGTTCGACATCAAAATATTTTTTTTTTCTTAAACTTATAAATTTTTTTCTTAGAAATTCTTTACTTTTCATTGCTGAATATCAGAAGAGGTTTCAGCATTTTTAATTATCTTTTCGAGGGACTCGGTTGTTTTGTCCAACATATTCTCGTACATACTGTTTGCATCTTCGATATTTTTTTTAATATTGTTTATCTCTATATTTAAATCTTTAATTTCTATTTCTTTTACATCCTTGTATTTAATGGCCAATGACTTTAATTCTTTAAATTTATTCGATAAATCTTCGAGTTTATTTTTTTGTTCAGTTATTCTCCTTCTTAAATCAAAATGCTCATCTATTAATTTAATTGCAGTAATCAATAAAAGTTTATTTTCGCCAATATTTCCTAATTTTTTTTTAAGCTCAGAGTGTTTTTTATCTAAAAAATTTGTTAATTTAACTAAAGACTCTTCCTGACCATCGTCACATGATAAAAGGTAATCTTTTCCATTAAACTTAATATTTACATTTGCCATTTTTCAATTTCCTCAACTAAACTTTGTGTTTCTTGGTTCAAGTCGTTAATATCTTGATTGAACTTTTTCTCAAGTTCCCTCTTAGATTTTAATTCCTGCTCAAGTTTCTTAACTTTCTCAGTTAAATATTTATGCTCTCTTAAAATTTCTAAATTTTTCTTTTCTAACTGATTTTTTTCAGACTCAATTAAATCTCTCTCCTTTTCAATAAATTTATTGTCTAGCCCGTGTTGTGAATAACTTATATTTAATTTTGCTAATTTTTCGATCAACTGTTTTAAATTTGTTTCTTTTTTCTCAAAGTTTTTCATTTTGTTAATATATCATAATATTGATATACTTACCCTAAGTCTATATAGGTAAATTAAAAGTGAAAATAAAAGTAAATCAATTAGCAAACGCAATTAGATTTTTATCTATTGATGCAGTTCAAAAAGCCAATTCTGGGCATCCAGGGATGCCAATGGGTATGGCTGATGTTGCCACTGTTCTATTTAAATTCCACCTGAGGTTTAACCCAAAAAATCCATCTTGGATTAACAGAGATAGATTTATTTTATCTGCTGGTCACGGGTCAATGCTTTTATATTCTTTGCTTTACTTAACAGGTTACGAAAAAATAAAATTGGATGATATTAAAAACTTTAGGCAATTAGACTCGATTTGTGCCGGACATCCGGAATACATTTTTAATTCGGGTATTGAAACTACGACAGGTCCTTTGGGTCAAGGATTAGCTAACTCAGTTGGATTAGCAATTGCTGCAGAAATCTATAAAAAAAAATTTGGTAAGAAAATTATTAATAATAAAACTTATGTTATTGCTAGTGATGGTGATTTAATGGAAGGAATAAGTCATGAATCAATGAGTTTAGCCGGACATTTAAAATTAAAAGATTTAATTGTTTTTTTTGATAATAATAAAATTTCAATTGATGGGTCAACATCTTTGAGTGTTTCTGATAATTACAAAAAAAGATTTGAGTCTTACGGATGGAATTTTATTGAAATTAATGGACATAACGAAAAACAAATAGATAGAGCTATTAAAAAAGCTCACAAATCAAAAAAACCCACATTGATTTCATGTAAAACTATTATTGGGTACGGTTCGCCAAATAAGTCAGGGAAGTCCTCTTCTCATGGGTCACCTTTGGGTGATGATGAAATTAAGTTAGTTAGAAAAAAATTAAAGTGGTCCTTCCCTCCTTTTGAAATACCGGATGAAATATTAAATGAATGGAGACAAATTGGATCTAAAGGAGAATTGCTTGAAAAAAATTGGATTGATGAATTAAATAAATCAAAAAATGAAACAAAAGAAAATTTTAATAAATTAAATAATAAAATTATAAGGGATGAATTGAGTAATTTATTCTATAAAGAAAAAGAAAAATACTTTAGAGAAAAACCATCAATGGCTACAAGGCAATGCTCAATGAAGGTTATTGAAACTTTGAATAATTTACTTCCAAATTTAATTGGAGGTTCAGCAGATTTGAGTGGTTCAAATAATACAAAAACTTCAAATTCGATAACAATCAATTCAAAGAATTTTGCTGGAAATTATATTCATTTTGGTGTTAGAGAGCACGGTATGGCGGCAGCAATGAATGGTATTTCTTTATATCATAATCTTATTCCTTACGGTGGAACATTTTTAATTTTTTCCGATTACTGTAAACCAGCTATTAGACTTTCAGCGCTTATGGGACTTAGAGTAATATATATTTTTTCCCATGACTCGATAGGTTTGGGTGAAGATGGTCCAACTCATCAACCTGTAGAACAATTAGCTAGTTTAAGAGCTATTCCAAATTTAAATGTTTTTAGACCAGCTGATATAAATGAAACTATAGAATGTTGGGAGGCATCTTTAAATAATGAGAAAGGACCAAGCGCTATTATACTCTCTAGACAAAAATTAAATTATATTAGTAAATTTCCAGAAAAAAAAAATAGGTGTCTTATGGGTGCTTACGAAGTAAATGTATCTTCCCATGATTATAAAGTAACTATTTTAGCCTCTGGATCAGAAGTTGAATTGGCTCTTTCAACACAAACGTTACTTTCTAATTTAGGTGTTGAATCTAAAGTTGTATCAGTGCCTTGCCAAGAGCTGTTTGATAAACAAAGTGATGAATATAAGAATAAAATTTTAGAAAATAACCTTATTGTCTCTTTAGAAGCCGGTACAGTTAGTTGTTGGTATAAATATTTAAAACAGGATGACATAGCTATTGGAATAGACAATTTTGGGAAAAGCGCGCCTTACAAAGAGATTTATAATGAGATGAATTTATCATCTAACAGAATTGCATCAATTATTCAGGAAAAATTGAGAAAATAATCAATCCAAATTTATGGGAAAAATTAAAAGTTTTGATGAAAAAATAAGTATTAAAAATAAAAAAATAATACTTAGATCAGATTTCAATGTGCCCATTCTAAATGGTACAATTCTAGATAAAACAAGAATAAACTTGAGCATACCATTCATCCATAATTTATTAAAAAAAGAAGCGAAAGTATTGTTAATTTCCCATCTTGGAAGACCAAAAAATGATAAAGACAAAAATTTTTCCCTTCAACCTGTTTTTCAATATTTAAAGGAAAAAATTGATTTTAAAATATATTTTAAATCAGAAAAAATTACACGAGAGACAAAGGACAATATTTCTTTTTTGAATAATGGCGAATTGATTTTATTTGAAAATATAAGATTTAACGAAGGTGAGTTAAACAATGACGACGAATTTGCAGAAATTTTGTCAGATATTGGCGACATGTATATTAACGATGCTTTTTCTTGCTCTCATAGAAAACAAACATCCATTCATAAGATTACAAAATATATAAATAGTTCTTATGCAGGACCACAATTAATGAAAGAAGTAGAAGCAATTGACAAAGTGTTAAATCAAAAAAAAAAACCGACAACTTGCATTATTGGAGGTTCCAAGATTTCAACTAAAATAGGAGTTATTATATCTTTAATAAAAAAAATTGATTATCTAATTATTGTTGGAGCAATGGCTAATAATTTTATTAAATTTAAAGGAAATGAAGTTGGAAAATCTTTAATAGAAGAAGGCTCTTATAAGGTTATAAAAAAAATTTATGATCATGCAGAAAATCATAACTGTGAAATTTTTACACCTTTAGACTTTGCCGTTTCAGAAACAAAAGAGGGTAATCCAAACTTTAGAGATCTTGAAAGTATAAAAAATAACGAAATAATTTTAGATGTTGGACCAAAAACTTTAAAAAAGATAAGTAAGATTATTGATATGTCAAAGACTATTCTGTGGAATGGACCAGCAGGTTATTTTGAAAACATAAATTTCTCGAAAGGAACCACTCATATCGCCGAAAAGATCTCCAAAAACACAAATACAACTTCTCTTATATCAATTGTAGGTGGTGGTGATACCATTGCCGCTTTAAAAAAAAACAAACTAAATTTAAATTTTACTCACTTATCAACAGCGGGAGGAGCATTTTTAGAATATATTGAGGGAAAAAACTTGCCTGGAATAGAAGTTTTAAAATAAATATTAATAATGAGAATAGAAGATATAGCAAAAAAAATGTGTGCTAAAGGTAAGGGAATACTAGCGGCCGATGAAAGCACTGGTACAATTGCAAAAAGATTTAAATCTATAAATATTGAAAATTTAGAGGAAAACAGACTAACATTTAGGCAAACTTTATTTAATTCAAGTGGAATGAAAGATTACATTGGGGGTGTAATACTTTTTGACGAAACTATTAAACAAAAAAGTACTTTTGGACCAACTATTCCAGAATTGATATCAAAACATGGTGTTATTCCTGGAATTAAGGTAGACAAGGGAGCAAAAGCTCTCGCAGGCTCAAGTGAAGAAACTGTAACTGAAGGTTTAGATGGTTTACGAGAGAGATTAAAAGAATATTACTCACTTGGCGCTAGGTTCACTAAATGGAGAGCTGTTTACAAAATTGGAGATAAGTATCCATCTATGCAATCAATTAAATCCAATGCACATGCTTTAGCTAGATACGCAGCTTTAGTGCAAGAAGCTAATATGGTTCCAATAATAGAACCAGAAGTTTTGATGGATGGATCGCATGATATTGAAAAATGTTATCAAGTAACAACTAACGTACTAAATGAGTGCTACAATGAGATCGAAATTCATAAAGTAGATTTAAAAGGAACAGTGTTGAAACCAAATATGATTATTCCAGGGTCAGATTGTAAAAAAAATTCAAGTTCAGAAGAAATAGCAAAAAGAACTTTAGACTGTCTTAAAAAAAATGTTCCTAGCAAAGTCCCAGGAATTGCATTTTTATCAGGAGGACAATCAGAAATTGAGGCAAGTAAAAATTTAAATGAAATAAACAAAATTAATGATACAAATTTTTTAATTACTTTTTCTTATGGAAGAGGCTTGCAGGCAAGCGCATTAAAAGAATTTGGTAAGGATCAAAAAAATATTGAAAATATTCAAAAAGCCTTTAATCACAGAGCTAAAATGAATAGTCTTTCCTCAGAAGGAAAGTGGTCACAAAACTTAGAAAAAGAGACAGCGGCATAGTTAATTTGAAAAAATTAGTATATTTAATTTCTCCCAGCGAAATTAAGAGTAGTTTTTATGATGATTTAAGTAAAGTGTTAGCTCACGGCAACGTAAAGTTTTTTCAGTTGAGAGTAAAAAAAATTAAGGGGATGCGCCTAATAAGAATTGCCAGAAAAATCAGACAAATTACAAATAAACATAAAGTAAAGTTTATTATAAATGACAATTATAAATTAGTTTCGAAAATTAAAGCTGATGGTTGCCATATGGGCCAGCTTGATGGACAATTAAAAAATATAAAAAAAAAGATAAAAAGAAAAATTTTTGGGGTCACTTGTCACAATTCTTTAACACTTGCTAAAAAAGCAGTTAATTATAAAGCTGATTATCTTGCCTTTGGCTCATTTTTTAAATCAAATTTAAAACCAAATGCTAAAAGAGCTGATATAAAAGTTTTAGTGAAAGCAAATAAGATTTTAAAAAAACCGATAGTTGTTATCGGTGGAATAAACAATTTTAACTATAAAAGACTAATGAAATTAGGTGCAAATTATATTGCAATATCGAGTTTTATCTGGGATAACCCAAAATTAAAACCTGAAATTGCTATAAGGATGTTTAAATGAAAATTACTGCAAATGAAATTAAACCAGGAATGATTATTGAGCACAAAAATGATTTGTGGAACGTTTTGAAAACTCAACACGTGAAACCTGGTAAAGGCGGAGCTTTTAATCAAGTTGAACTTAAAAGTGTAATTAAAGGGACAAAATTAAATGAAAGGTTTCGGTCAAGTGAGAATGTTGAAAAGGCGGAAGTAGACGAAAAAAAATTTAATTTTTTATACTCAGATGATAAAAGCTCTTATTTTATGGATAATGTTTCTTTCGAACAAGTATCAATGTTAAATGATATAATAGGTGATAAAATAAAATTATTAAAAGAAAATTTAGAAGTTGTAATTTCGCTTTTAGAAGATAAACCACTTTCAATTGAACTTCCTAAAAATATCAATTGCAAAGTAGAATCAACCGATGGCGTTGTTAAAGGACAAACAGCAACTTCATCATATAAACCTGCAAAACTTGATAATGGTTTAACAGTAACTGTTCCTCCTTTTATTGAAAATGGTGATGAGATAATAATTGATTCTAGAAATTTAGAATATGTAAAAAAAAATAATTAAGATGAGAATAAATTCCCCTAAACTTAATATTATGTACAAAGCATGCATGAAAGCCTCAAAATCTTTGATAAGAGATTTTGGTGAAATTGAAAATTTGCAAGTTTCTGCAAAGGGCCCTGGAGATTTTGTTTCGTCTGCTGATAAACGAACAGAAAAAATAATAATTGAAGAACTTCTAAAAGCGCATCCAGATTTCGGGGTTTTGAGCGAAGAGGTAGGAAAGATTAACGAAAAAAATATTACAAATAGATGGATTATTGATCCTATTGATGGAACAAGTAATTTTTTAAATGGAATACCTCAATTTTCTATTTCAATTGGCTATGAAGAGAATAAAAAAATTATAAGTGGTTTAATTTATGATCCTATTAAAAATGAACTATTTTTTTCTGAAGCTGGAAATGGAGCATTTTTAAACAATTCAAGAATAAGGGTGTCAAAAAAAAAAAAATTGAAAAATTCGTTAATTGCGTCTGGCGGACCAAAAAATAGCAGTATGATTAAGAATAAAATTTATGAGGAGTTTTGTGAAATTTCAAAAAATGTTGACATCCCAATAAGAAAGTTTGGAAGCGCTTCGTTAGATCTTGCAAATGTTGCCTGTGGAAGATTTGATGGTTTTTGGCAAAGAGAATTAAATTATTGGGATATAGCTGCAGGATTTATTATTGTTAAAGAGGCAGGTGGTTTTATTGATTTTTTTGATAACGATTTTGATGAAAGTAAAAAAATGAATTTAATAGCCTCAAACTCACTTATTCATAAAGAATTGTTAGATTTAATTGCAAAAAAAAATATTGAGAAAAATTAATTTATAATATATTAGTCGGTCATGAAAAAAAACATACATCCGAATTATCACAAAATTAAAGTTGTTATGACTGATGGTACTGAGTTCGAGACTATGTCAACTTGGGGAAAAGAGAACGACACACTTAAGCTTGATATTGATCCAAAATCTCATTTTGCATGGACTGGTGGATCTCAGAAAGTATTAGATAAAGGTAGAGTGAGTCGTTATAACAAAAAATTTAGTAATCTTAGAAAAAAATAATTATGCAAGAATATCCATTTATGCCTAAAGCTACAGCTGTATGGCTAGTAGAAAACACTAATTTAAC
>MDSZ01258429.1_pt1 | contig 25898 bp, 13 predicted proteins | sample 811201 | NCBI WGS metagenome assembly MDSZ01 (sample SAMN05326647, study PRJNA326480) | marine metagenome | isolation source: seawater | place: Indian Ocean: North | collected 2010 | reverse complement strand
TCCATTATTGTACAAAGTTTTGTTCTATCATTGCTACAATAAGCTGTATCTAAATCAGGATAATAAAGTCTCATATCATTCGGTTGTGACCCATAAATAAATCCTGGTTTATAGATATATGGATCATCACCTGTCAAATTTTCCCACCAAGAGACACATTCATTATCACAACAACAATGAGGTGTGCTTAAATTTTCTATATCAATTGAATCAATTCTACCACATTGTCCACTACATCCAGCATCAATACCAGTTACAAAACAAAATGATTCAGAAGGACAATCGTCATCTAATACACCAGAGGTAAAAGATTGATTACATGATACTGTAGTATCTTCACACGACTCAGGGTCATTTTTACAAAAATCTCTCATCTCTTCTTTAGTTAATGTAATATCACTATCTACTGATATAGTATAACAAGTTCCAATATTTGCCTCATGACTGTATCCATATGTGTTATTTATTCCAGAACAAATACCACAAGAATCATAGTATAATTTTTGTGGATTATCGTTTGTTAATCCATTACCACCATCACAACTAGCAGCTATTCCTTCTCCATCAGGAGTAACATTCAATTTTACTCTTCCACCCGATGCCACACAACAAACAGGATTTATACCACTATTATCCCATTCACTAGATGCAGGCCAGGATATCCAAAAATCACAACTATAATCAGATATCTGAAGTTCATTCTGGTCACATGATGGACAATTTGTATTCCATGTACTATTCTGATTACTTACATTACCATATTCTCCAGAACCATTATAATATCCATCTAATGATAAATCTGTATGACATACACCACACTGATCAACATTACTGTGAGCTATATGAGGTATTTGTTGTGTGATAGGATCTACAGAAAGTCCACCTGAACATACACCACAACCATCTCGATATGCTCCATAAGAATCACAGGCAGTTTCGTTATAATAGAAGTGACCTTCTTCACATATAGGAGAACCTGTAGGACATTGTCCCGCACAATCTTTGTTACTTTCATCTCCAGGTGCTACATAGTATAATGTTTCCATATATCCATCATCATAAGTAACTTCTATTGAACTTATAACATCATCAATAATTGTTGGGCACATACCACAAGCATCTGCATTTTCATTTGTAAGAGAATTCACACAAATTCCACAACTATCTTTTACAACAGCAGGTGCGGCACATAAACATGCATCACCAGACTCTGGTGTTGGAAGAGTACCATGGTCAGATTCTCCACCTTGAATCCAAATACCTGATTGACCATAATTAGTGGTGGGAGTCATATAAGGACATATACCAGTTATAAATCCACTATCACATGGTATTCCATCATTATCATGGTCTTGATACCAATTATATGAAACTTCATAATTAGATGTTGAATCAGGACATATATAGCAATCATCTTTTTCACTAAAAGTACAATAATTTTGATAATTATCTTCATATAAACAACAATCTATATTTGTTCCTCCAGATACTCCCTCACAATCAGCTGATGCCCAAGAATTATATCCAGAAACTATAGCACCATATTCGTTTAGTCCATCTTCTATAAAATCATTATTATTTGTAAAAACAAAACCAGTTGGACTACTTAAATTTCCTTCACCTACTGGTGGACTTTGATATAGTACTCTACATCCAGACTTAGAAATTTGAAATGAAAAATCTGATTTTATTCTAGGTAAAGTAGCACTACCATCCTCGACAGGGTCTACTATATTTTCATAATCAGATGGCCAAACAATAGAAAATGTATACACATCATCAGTTGGATAACCTCTCATCATATCCCACAACGGATCTTGTAAATCTACTAATGCATCATCAAATATTTGAGCCGCATATGCACCAGCATCTATTGAAATTGAATTATATCTAGCTACTTCTCCACTACTATTAGATAATATAATATCAACAAATTTATCATTTTCATGTATATTACCATATCCAAACATTGAATCAAAATTATCATATCCAAATGTATAAAGTAAATCCGAATCATCATATCCAGATTGGATTCCACTTAATGGATTTATAAGAACACCTGTTTGTATTATACTACCATCAAAAGTTACATTAGTAAAATCTACTGATGGGTATTCACATGTACCTTGGTCATGTATATTGACACAATATTTTAATTGAGGATCACATCCACAAGCTTCAGAATCACAATTGATTGCATAAGGATCCATACACCCATATACAGCATTAATGCTTGGACTCAATTCAATAATAGAATCTCCAGCATCAGATATAGAACTGTGAGATATTACTGACATTGGTATTGGTGTTCCATTATAAGGATGAGGTTGATAGGTATCAATTTCTACATCATTTGAATTTGAATATGGGTCAAATAAATGGAAATACATATTTTGATCTTCAGCGTCTGCAGATAAAATTTCCCAATTTAAAGTAAACAATAATTCATTTCCACCTGTCGGTGGTAGATATACATCTGTTTGTCCAAAATTCATTGTAACATTTGATATATATCCCTCTTCAGTTCCATTGAAAACATACATTTCTGGTTCTGTCATTGAAAATAAAGCTATGTTGTCACCTAATATTGTTGAAGCTAGTCCACCATCATCATAATCAATACTAGTCAATAAAACATTACCATTAGTATAAATTGGTAATCTTATTTCTGAAATATAATTTGCTCTTGAATTAGAATTATTAATAAATACATTTATTTGGTTGCGGTTCATATCTATCTCACCAAAAGATAATCTAATATTACAAGTTGAATTATCTCCATTACAAATCCCACAAGTATCATTTAGTCTATCATTTGATTGTAAATTATCAGCCGATACAAAACAATAAAAACCTGCAGAACAAGTTCCCTCTAAACATGGCACACTTGCAATACTATCATCCCAACCATAATTTTCAGGTATACAATTACCGACATGAATTTCATTATCAGTTGTTCCACCTGAACATTCACCACAAGAATCATAAGAAGCCTCTCCATAAGGTATCTCATTACAATCATAACAATTGTCTTCAAAACATCCACAATTTCCTACTACACCTTCACATAAAGGACTTATATCATCATGACAACAACAATGATTTCCCCAACCTCCTGTAATACTTTGATTAGGACCGAAACAATTTCCTGCACAATCAGATGAATTATCGTAAGTCCAAGTTCCAGGATAAATACTCACACCATTATAACTACCGACACCACCCTCAGATACAGTTATACTACCTAATGCACCATTACTTGAAAGAGAAGAGTCACATGATGTACTATTAGAATAATCACATAAACAACAATCATCCATAAATGTTCCAGTATCACATTCACCACCACCACTTAGGTAAGAAGCTTCAAATCCAGTATTTCCTTCAACACAACACCCACAATCATCTCTTAATGCACCGAAACCTGGTTCATTTGGACAAGTTCCTGCACAATCTTGGTCTGAGTTTGGTAGGTGATTATTATCACCACAATTACTTCCATAACAGGAACATATTTCACAATCATCTAATTGATTCGAACCACCACAAACACCATGACAATCTTTTGCAACACTACAAGAATCATTACAATCCCACAATTCATCACAATCACATGTACCATCACCACTTACTCCATGGTTACAACTACCATTACCATTACAAGGACTACTTGCCCCTCCAGGACATTCTATATTACAATTTTCACCAGCCCATCCATCCATACAAAAATCACAATGACCATTACCATTGACTCCAGAACAAGTAGCTGAACTTGTATCCGAATCATTACATGTTCCGTTTTCACATTCTACTAAATTTTCACAATTAAGCCCATATAAACCATCTGGACAATCTAGACAATTTCCTGTATTACCACCAAAATAATCATCACAAGTACCACCATTACAATTACAAACACCTGAACAATCATCACCAAAATAACCAGCTGGACATACACAAGTTCCAGGAGTATCACAAGTACCACCATTTTGACAATTACCACCAGGAACAGAATTACAAATAGCAGTTTGACAATAATTTCCTGTCCACCCCTCTAAACAATCACAAGTATCAGGGGCACTACATGTACCACCATTTTGACATGACCCTATACCGTCAGTAGCACAAATACCACATATGGGAATATCACAACCAGAACCACACCAACCATATACACATGTACAATCTCCAGGATAAATACAAGAACCATTAGGTGTACATTCATCATCACCACACCCACCATTACATTCTGGAGTTTGGCATTGATTTCCACAATATCCCGTGCCCGTACAATTACATGTATTTACATCATCACAAGTACCACCATTTTGACATCCTAAATCACCACAACTTCCGAAACATATAGGTGTTTCACAATAGTTACCACAATAGTTTGTACCAGAACAATCACAAGTAGCACTTGGAGTATCACATGTGCCATTTACACAATCACCACCTTCGACACCATTACAAATAGCTATTGAACAATCATCTCCACCCCAACCAGCATCACATGTACATGTGTCAACACCACTACAAGTTCCATTCAAACATCCATCATATCCAGTTGCACCACAATTACCAAAACACATTGGTGTGTTACAATCTGTTCCACAATATCCACTATCACCACAATTACAATTATCAGGTCCTTCACATGTACCATTTACACCACATCCATCTGAATCACCTTCACCACATACACCGTTACATATTGGGATGTCACAATAATCTCCACAATAATCGGTTGGGTCTGTACAAGTACATACACCACCAGCTACTGTACAAGAACCTTCTACACAATCTCCACCAACTACTCCATTACACATTATATCAGAACATGTAGAACCATCCCATTGATTTTCTGGACACAAACAATCTCCACCAGCATTTTCATCAGGACATGTACCACCATTTTCACAATTTTCAGCACCACAACCACCAGCACATTCTGGAGTATCACATGCAGTTCCACACCAACCATCATCACATACACAATCACCTGGAGTATCACAAGAACCATTAACACAATTTCCACCAGGTACTCCATTACAAATAGGAATATCACAAGAATCACCTGTCCAATTATTTATACAAGAACATCCAGCAGTAGATGTACAAGTACCAGAATTTTCACAAGGAGATTGTCCATCAACATTTAGTCCTGTTGATATGTTTACTATTTCACCATTACACAATACATAATCACAATCAACATTATCACCAGTTGTAGTTCCACTATAATCTTTATAATAATTTGATGCACAATCACATATATCAGGGTCGGATGTACAACTTCCATTATTACACTCAGTATTACAATCTCCACTCGGAACATCACATTGAGCTCCACCCCAACCATCATCACATACACAAGCACCCGTACCAGAAGTGTTACAATATCCATTTATACAATATGTATTTGTACCATCCGTATCAGATGATGTAACACCACCACATACAGATAAATTACAAAAATCTCCATCCCAATTACCAACACAAGTACAAGTTCCATTAGCTGATGTACAGGAACTTCCATTCTCACATGTCCCTATACCATCAGTAGCACATGTACCATTACATATAAAAAATTCACAATTACTTCCACAATATCCAGATGGACAACTACAATCATCACCGGCTACTGGCGTTCCACCATTTTGACATTGGTCAGGACAATTTCCACCAGAATTTATATCTGAACAATCATTACCACAATAATTTTCTGCACATTCACACCCATCTATTGTACAAGTTCCACCATTTAAACAACCATTAAATCCACTCACATCAGTTTCTTCACAATAACCATTACATATAGGAACATCACATTGAGCCCCACAATATCCGGTTGCCCCACAATCACAATCTCCAGGTGAAGGACAAGTACCAAATCCACAATCATTATCACATATACCATTACATATATTTAATTCACAAGCATCACCGCAATAACCAGCGTCACATGAACATGAACCATTAGATTGACAAACTCCATTTGTACCACAACCATCTGAACTACCAGTTCCACATACATCATTACATACTGGAATCTCACAATAGTTACCACAAAATCCTGTACCATCACAATTACATACACCACCAGGGTCATCACAAATTCCACCATTCAGACAACTTCCATTATCTACACCATTACATTGTATAGTATTACAATCATCACCTGACCATCCAGCATCACATGAGCAAGTACCTCCAAGTTGACATGTTCCATTAACACATCCATCATCATCACCACCATCTACTGATTGACAAACTCCGTTACATTCTGCTTGGTCGCACCAATTTCCACAATATCCACTTATACATTCACACGCACTTCCAGCCGTTGTACATGTACCATATGCTCCACAATTAGTGGCTATCAATGGATAATCACATGTATTATTACACATTATACTGTTACATCCAGGTCCACAATAATTTGCGTCACACGAACAATCACCGGGTGATAAACATTCACCATTACCATTACAATTAGCATCACCACATCCACTATTACATTCTGGTATATCGCAAAAATCACCACAATATCCTGTGCCAGAACACTCACATAAACCGGTATTACCATTACATGTACCAGGACTACAATCACCACCACAGTCTGCTGTTTCACAATAATCACCAATCCAATAATCAGGACAAGTACAAACACCCGGACTATCAAAATCACAATAACCACCATTCTGACAACTTCCATCACCACATACACCGTTACAAATAGGTAAACCACAATCAAGGATACCATCACCATCAGAGTCACAATTGAAATTTTCATTACATTCACATGTATCAGGTGCTATACAAGTTCCATTATCATTACAATTACCAACATTATTACAATTGAAATCACAACATTCACCACAAGTACCATCATAATATCCAGTATCACATATACATTCACCTGTATTTTGATTTAGATAATCATCACAAGATCCAAAAATACCACAATCTGGACATTCTACACAAGTTGATTCTACACCACCCCAATATCCTTCTGAACATATACAACTACCACCACCTGATGTATTATTTGAATCATAATCACACGACCCGCCAGTTCCACACCCATCTTCTGTTCCACCGCTTACACACTCACCAAAACAATTATAAATGTTTGTACCAAAACAATATCCAGCACAATCTGTTTCAGTATCTAAATTACAACAACCACCAAATCCATCTGACTCATTAGGGCCATTACATACACCTAAACAATCTTCAGCACCATCACCGAAACAGACACCTGCACAATCTTGGTCTTGATTACCACCATCACAAACTCCACATTCGTCAAAATTAGGACCTGAAAAATCTTCAGAACATTGGCCACCACCTAAATCATCACCATCACATATATTTGGGTCATCGTTATCAGTAGTACCACCATTACATATATTACAAAAATCTACTGATGCGAAATCATAGAAAGTATTGGTAGGAACACCATTACAATCTATTGTTAGATAAAAAGATACAGATGTAGATTCAACAGGTGAAAATGTATCTCCATAAAATTCACTAATATATGAAGGAGTAAGTAAATCAGGATAAAGTGGTAATTGATATGTAATAAGCCAATTTTGCATATTAGTAAAATAAGATTGGCTACCGGCTAAAAGTTCTCTATATGAAGAAAAATCTCCAGTACCCCAATCATTATCCCAAAGAATAGAAAACAATTGTGAATTATTAGCTCTTTCAGTTGGAGCAACTATTGGGTCAGTTAGAGTAATCTTAGTTGCACCACCACCTGTAGGATTAGGAATATTGTAAGATAGAGCAAAATTATAATTATCAAAATAATCATCATCAGAAGTTGATATCATATTATTTCCCTCACCAGAAGTAGATGAGATAGAATAATTACCACCAGCTATACCAGAAATATGCATATTAGATATACTGAAGATAGGAAAACTAAAGCTACCATTTATAGATGTTGTTCCTGAAGCTTCTCCAAATCCAATTTCATCAACTCCCACAACACCAAAATTTATTTCTGCAGGATATTCACAACATCCACCAGGAGTTCCAGAAGGATTATCCCAAGAATCTATACATTCTCTATAAGACCATTGATTGAATACACATTCATTACCAACACCACATTCATCACTTTCAGGTCCTACACATGTAGATTGATTGTGATTACATATCCAAACATCATCAGGAACATTTAGTGCCGGAGTATCATCAGATACATATTTATGAGATGGTATAAACTCTCCATTACCAGTATCGAGACATGCAGGTGTTGGAGGAAATACACATAAATTTAAAGAACTAGCTATGTTATAAGGAAGTTGACCACTTGGACACAAATTTTGATTTATAGTAGCATAATCAAAATTATCTAAATTACATGTCCAATAATCTTCACATTGAGTTGAATCATAATCACCATCATTCCAATAACAATAATAATTTTCTGCACCTGGATTTGTACATGCTGGAATTATATCACCAACAACAGTTCTACTATTTTTTCTCAAAGGAGAAGCAACTAAGTCACCATTGTAACATATATTACTTGAATTATCTGATGTTTGCATACATTCACCAACATCTTCCCAATCTTGATAAAATCCTACTGCAGTAAACCAATCTGGAAATACAAATCCTTTATTGTTATTATAATACTCCGGATATTCATCATAGGTATCTTCATCATCTTCAAAATCAATGTATTCTGTTTTTTCAGTTGCATCATAATAATCATCTGAATAACCATCGGAATTATATTCAGTATCATTTTGTGCATAAGACCAATTATAAAAATAATTTATATCATTTGTATCAAGAGAATCATCTTCTGTTCGTATAAATTGAAAAGATTTGTTTGTTCTATCACTAGTTGTAGTAGGCCAATCTGATGCCCCATAGGTCATCGAACATTCAAGTTCAGGTTCAGGTAAAATTGTACTAGCTAATACACATTGTGAATTGAGAGGACACTCGTCATTCAATCCATTTAAAGTTTGATCTTGTAAACCACAAGGTCTATAATAATTGTTAGTTCCTGGGTCTGGAGTATCACATATGTATTTATTAGGATTACCTTTCCATAACTCTATAGTATATTTTCTAGTAGAAGTTGATTTTGGAATTTCATAATACACATAAGATGTAAATGCACCATCTAAATTATAACTATTAATATTAGAAACATTGAAATTAAAATCACCCCATCCTGCATTTGATACTATATTACCAGATGCATTTTTACCGGTACATTCATTAGTAGAACATAATTTACTAGCTAAATCTATATCATCTGAAGCATACCAGTCATCTCCAGTAAATCCTTCCACGGGTCCGGCTGAAAATATACCTTTTTGATTTTTGTTACCAATTATCCAAAATCTTCCACCCTCACCTGTTTCTAGGTCTCTTCCTTTTATACATACATGGGAATCAGCACATGATGACTCATTACTATTTACTAAACCATTCCAACTAACATTATCTTCCCAATGACCTCCATATAACTTTCTAAGTGGGAGATTTACAGCACCTGGTATTTCTGCTAAATTTCCATTACCATCTACTTCAAATATTGAATTATTTTCAGGACTATTGAATGACATAGGATATGATGGAATTGGAACATCAATACGATTGGCATACGGTATAGAGCCAACATCACCATCATCATAGTTATCATCACATCCATCGTCAGCATAATATACAGGACAATTTTCAAACTCCATATTATAGTAATTATTCCACCATCTATACTTGTCGTCTCGACTTCTACTACCTTGGTATATATTTATATAATAATTAGATAAATCTATGTCAAGAGGTGAACGATTATAAAGTTCTATCCAATCAGGTCCTACATCATATGATGATTGTAATAAATCTTTGGATACAAATTCATTAAATAATATATTACATTGAGGTCCCGGAGGAAGCGAAAAAAAAACAGGAGTACATGAACCATCACATTGTGATGTTAGAGATGCAAACCCATCTTGGTCAGGTACTTCTAAACTAAAATCAGCATCGAGTAATCCATACTCATCAGAATCAAGTTTTAAGGTAAGTTGACCGGCAGGAACATTAGATAAATTGAAGGTTACAACATTTGGAAATCCATCGGCTTTCTGAGCATCACAATTAGATGGAGCAGTACAATTTGTAATAGCAAAAATCTGTCCGTCAATTAATACTATAAAGTTATCCGTGTAGTCTGCTACTCCACCTTCTATGGAATAAGGATCTAATTGAAATCCTATATCAGCCATTAATATTGCCCCCTATACATTATTATACTGGTAATGTCCACTTCAACCACCCACTCTCATAACTATAAATATAATATCCAGCTGAAACATCCAATACCGTCAAATTCCCCAACCAAGTACCAGTTGTTTCAGATAATTCTGCATATCCTTGAATAGCATCATCTACATCAAAGTTTAAACTAGCGTATATGCCAGTACTTGGTGCCCAAGGCTGTAAACTTGCTGCACCCTCATCAGGATTACTATCATATAGAGAATTATTCATAACATCTGATAATGAATAGCTATCTTGAGTATCTATAATTGGGATTGTAAATGAAACATATTGGTAATCCCCTGCTCGTATATAAATAGCAGGAAATTCATTATTTGTATAACAAAATGTATCTATTTCATCTGGACTTGTACAATATAAAGACCCATCAACACAATATTGATCACAAGTTGTAAAATCTGTACAATCTAAAAAATAACAACTACCATTATCTGCCGTAGCAGTATCATCGTAATTAAGTGCAGTTGAATCTGTACAACCACAGATTGTATCAGAATCTACACATACACCATTACAATCAAATGCTCCTCCGTCACATTCACCCGCACAATCGACATAAGATTCTCCATCACAGACACCAGCACAATCTTCAATAACTGTTGGGTCTTCATCATTTTCAGGGTCATAACATTCACCCGCACAATCTTGAATAGAAGTTCCTTGACATACACCAGCACAATCTAATGAAGCGTCACCGTTTGGAACACCCGCACAATCTTCACATGAAGAATCATCTCCTCCACAAACACCACATTCATCTACTATAGCCGATGAACCACATTCATTATCACAACCAGATGGAAGTGTTCCTAAACAATCACATTCACCTGCAGGAATTCCTGTACAATTATCTGAAACTAGTGGTGAACAATGAGGTCCTCCACCACATGGAAAATCAGAAGCTGTTCCATTTCCACAAGTATATTGAATACTAGTTCCATTTGGGACACCGGCACAATCTGAACATGTTGAATTATCTCCATTACAAACACCACACTCATCTACAACATTCCCTAAACAATCACAATTACCGTCAGGGATTCCATTTCCGTTAGGTACTCCACATTCATCTAAACAAGTACTATTGTCTCCATTGGGAACTCCACATTCATCAGAACAGGTTGAATTGTCACCATTCGGAACACCACACTCGTCAGCACAAGATGAATTGTCTCCATTTGGTACACCACATTGGTCTGTACATAATGAGTTATCACCATTAGGAACTCCACACTCATCTAAACATGTAGAATTATCTCCGTTTGGTACACCACAAGCATCTGAGCATGTAGAGTTATCTCCATTCGGAACACCACACTCGTCAGCACAAGATGAATTGTCTCCATTTGGTACACCACATTGGTCTGTACATGTAGAGTTGTCACCATTACAGACACCACATTCGTCATAGACACTACCATCACAATTACAAAACTCATCATAAGGCTGACCGTCACAATCACAATACTCAGTAGAAAAAATACAATAAGTTGGGTCATTTTCACATGTAGTATCTGGAGGGCAATCTGTTGTATTACATGCCGAATCATCAAAACATCCAATCAATATAGTTTCTCCACTACCACCATCTATCAAATTACCATTACAATCATATAAAGGGTCAGCGTATTCTGGAGGACATCCACCAGGAACTACACATGGATACAAACAACAATCTTCACATGGATTTATTCCAATAGGACTATAATTACAAGCCTCATTATCTTGACAACTATAAAGTGGTTGAAGTGATACACATTCACATTGAGGCCAACCAGAAAAATATTGTCCAGGAGGACAAGCTATGTGTGGAGGACATTCCGGTTCTTCTGGAACTTGTGTTACTTTTTCAGCTCCACCTTCTTGAATAAGTGGAACTGATAAATAATTACCGCGATTTCCTCTACTATTTCTGTCTGATATATCATCAGTTTCATCTTCCCAATTATAATAAGAATGTATTTCAAAATTACATTGTCTATTATCATCTCTATAATTTGCAGATGAATCAAACCAAATTGTTATATCAGAACATTCACTCGGATTTTCACATGGAGGAGGACATACATCAGCAATTTTCATTTTATTTGTATTTACATCTTCTAAAATATCTATACAATCGGTTGAACTATAATCACCAACACACCATCTTGTAATCCACATGGAATTTTGACTTCCACAATTAATGTGACCAGTAAAAGCCGAATTTGCAGAAAGAGTAATATAAAATTCTTCACCATAAGGGTCAATAGTTTTTACACCAGATGTTGATATGTAATCACAATTACTATTCCCCTCTACAGGTGCATTACAAGGTATATGACCTTCACTAGCCATCGTATTATACCAATCATATAAACTTGGACTACAACATTCATTATTTCCATTTCCACTTGAACCAAATGATTTAAGTTGAGCCGCTTCAAATACTAAAGGAGCATATTCACCATTACTCATGTCACCATCTAACATAGTATCTGAATCACATGTACAGGAAATACCAACACCAGGCAGTAATGAATTTCCACTAGCTGTAATGTCGTATACACAATAACCAAGTATTGGAACATCTTCTCTACTAGCATACCAAGGTTTGATAGGTGTAGGAAAAATTGTACCACCAATAATATCTTTTATATAATTAGAATCATCAATATGTGCACTATTATCATCAACCGGAGGTCTTGGTCTCGGAGATGTAGATCCAGTTGGTATACTATTGTTATCTGAAATGGCCATTTTTTATCTTTTTCTTTTCAATTTTTTAGATTTTTTTCTTCGTTTTCTCATCGGTATTTTACTATAATCTGCTAATTTTTTATGATAGTGTTTTATATATTTTTCATATCCACCTTTAAAATCTAAAGGCATTGGAGGTATATAATTATATCTACTAACTCCACTCCTTATAACATCACTTATTAAATGTTTTGGGACATCCCAATTAGGTCCACCAGGTTCAATTTCATTATTAGGTCCTCTATTATCAGCTGGTATATAAGTAGCATCGACTCCTGGATTTCCAGTATACATGTATATAGCCCAATTCAATCCATCAAACTCAAATAGTTTACTATTGGTATATGGTTTACTATAAAATTTTCTCATCGATAGAGAATGTATTGGAACACACATATTTATGTTCTCATCACATCTAAAATTAATAGGACAATCTCCGTCCACCTCACATTCACCAGCAACTTCTATTCTTCTATTAGGATATGAACTATTCGGTTCATAATAAGAAGCAACCTCTCTATCACTATCCATGTGGTCATCATGATTACTACTTTGACTATTTATATAATATGTTTCGATATCTGGGAAAAAATTAAAATATGCACCATCATTAACACTAGATATCCAAGCACCATATGTTTTAGCAAAACATCTAGAACCATGTATAGCCCATATAGGATAGTTTGTACCTTCAGGTAAAGTATTTGTATATGTCAATACTTCAATTTGAGGGAAAAATGAAATATTATCTTGAATAGAATTTGCAATCATATCACAAGATTCATTGGGGTCAATAACAGGTCCCGTTGGTATCCATTCACCTCCACAAGCATAACAATGATGATATGCATTTACACACTCACCATTTTCACATCCATCTAAATGACCTAAATAACCTTCACCACAAGCAGGATTTGAAGATGGATTCCATTCGAATGGATATTCACTTCCCGGTACATCACTTACATTCTGAATGTTTCCCAATGGAAGTAACTCTGAAATTCTACATTCACCAAATATAGAAGTTGACCATGGAATAACACTACAATAATCATTTTCAACACATACATCTATATCATAACAATCATTTTCAGGTAAAGATTTACAATAATTTTCAGTTCTTTCAGGACTAGAATTCCAATCTGGATAAACACAGACACCCTGTTGTTTAGGATGTAAAATTTGACAACTAGTATCAGCACCATAATTGTAAGAATAATTCTCATCTTCAATATATGAACATGATTGATTCTGTTGAGCATCACAACAAGTGTTAGTATAATTACACATCAATGTCCCCAAGTTTCCCCAACCCAAAGATATATCAGAATCACAATTATATTCACCATTATCGTTTTCACATAAACGATGACAACATACAATACTATTTGGACATTCATCTGCTATTTTATCTTGATATGAAAATATCCATGAAAAGTCATCAGGGTCTGTTTGTGGTGTACCCGATGATAATATTAATTTATCGTGTTTATTTCTAATAGGATTATTGTCATAGTGATATTGGTCTAATGTATTTTGTATTCTATAATACCAATTTGGAGAACCTGGAGTCATACAATTATATCCATCTGATAATGGATAAGTTCCAGGAAATGATACAAAATTCATCCCCTCATGTAAATTTGTCCACACATGGTTATTATTTTCATCCAAAGGTAAACTATTTATGTCAGGTAATTCAGAATTGAGTTCAATTTCCCACTCTTCACCGAACTGATTTCTAGTACTATGTCCCATAAATGGATTAAAAGTTTGTATACTACCAAGCCACCCTATATCCGTAAAACATAATCCAGATTGACCTTCCGAACTAATTTGTACTCCATTCATATGTACATTTTCAGAATCACATGTTCCAATAGTATTTTCAAGTGAATATGGGTCATAACCATCATTGGTTTGAGGAATTATTGGTATAGAAAACAAGTGCCATCCATCTGAACATTCTACAGATGATAGTCCTAAATTTTGACAGGCTGTACCTGGATAAAAATTTATACTCATATCTGGCATATACTAGTCTCCCTTATTGAGGTTTATATCCACGAGCTCTTAATAAATCACTTTTTGATATAATCTCCACCTTACATTTTGTACCATACCCAGACTTTACAGTATAATCACCTGATATAGGATCTATGTTACCTCTCCAAAAATCAGGGTTAGTTTCATATTCTTCAAAGTTAAAAGATTCATCTTCTTTTATGTTTGGGTCATATGAAGCTACGATAAAATACCATTCATTAAAATCTAATGGAACTCTAGTATTATAAAATAAGTAATGTTCTTTCCAATCAAGACCATGAAATGATTCTATTCTTGGAGCTCCAGCTGGAGTAATTGTTGAATATCTATGAATTCCACCAGCATCTTCCGATAAATCATGTGTAAACCCAACATGAGAATCTCTAGTTATACCTTCAGGCTCTCTAACAACCAGTCTAACAAATCTCTCATAATCATCATCTTCAAAAGTAGAAATTGCACCTGTATTAATATTACCAGGTAAAGTTGAAGGATATCCAACCACTTCATCTTCTTTAATAACAAATGTTTCTAGTCTAAGTCCTGATGGTAAAATATCTCTATAAGGATTTCCATAATTAAATAATGTCCCACTATTAACTTTATCTAAAAACCTAACCCACATTGTTATGGTAAATCCATCTTGTAAATAAACCGGTAATTGTAGTCCTTCGTAATATTCATTTTCTCTATTGTAGTATCTTGATTTATAATCTGAATTAGATATAAAAGTTGGAGAAAGAGTATTTATAGGTACTCCAGTTCCATCACTTTCTTGTTTTATAATTATACCTTGGTTCAAACCTCTGACTTTTATATATCCTTCACTTTGGTCTTGGTATATAGGTCTAGTATCAATAATACCACTACTATCAGTTTCATCAACATCTTTAAGATATCTACTGATATCATCCCGTATCCATTGTAAACTTTTATTAAGATTCATTTCATTTTCACCGAGATAATTTTCGTCTACACTTCCAGTTATTCTAGTTATATATCCTGAAACTTTTTCTGAATTATAATAATCTTGTCTATAAGAAATATCATTATCAAATAACCATCCATTATATGTAGAGTCATTAATATAAAATATACCGTCTTCGGTTTCAGATATTGGTAATCCTTGCTCGTCAATATAGTCTGGAATAGATGGTGGTTTTAATGATTGGTATTCCCTAAACCAATTATCAATTCTTTGTTGTCGTGTTAAGTCTGGAGATTTTAATTCAAAAATATCTCTATTAAATATTTCATTAGCTTTGAAAGGGTCTATGATTCTACTAGAAGTTGTGAAATTTACAAATTGACTTATGTTTGGTTGGTCATCTATGATTCCCAAATCAACTAATGTTTGCATTTGGTCTTCACTATTAACTTGGTTTGTTAGATAATCGGATAAGGTAGTATTATAAATACCATCGTATTGTGATAAGTGTGGATCAGATTCTATCAGTGCCTTTTCTTCAGAGTGAGCTAATATATCAGATTTATATAATACCAATGTATCTGCATCCGACTCTCTACCAAATTCAATTTTTCCACCTTTTACAGTTTTTTGATATTGTTTTATATCATCTACTTTACTACCAGTATATTGTAGTTCTCTTATCGATAGTAAATCTGCTAAACTTTCCGAAACAACATTATTCATTATTTACCTCACAACTTTAAATTGAAATTTATTATCATCAAATATATGTTCTTGTCCATCATTATATTTTATTTTTAGTAATATTTTATAAATTCTATTCGGTTGAAATGTATTCATATCTTGTTCAAAATACATACTACCACTATCCAAACTCAGTAAAGAATAATCACCGAAAGGAACTATTACATCTCCAGTAGCATAGTCTCGTATAGAATAACTTCCACTAGTATCAGCTACGAATGAACCGGACATTGTCTGTAAAGTTGTATTTGCAGTTCTCTGTGGATATTTTTCTCTAGCACCGACTCTAAACTTTACTATTTCAGTTTCTTTGTATGATGGTTTTATACCTTTTACATATAGAATATTATCAGTTTCACCACTCATATCTAATGCATTAAAACTACTTGTATAATTTGGTGGACCTACATGGTCATCCCATACCACTTCAAGTTTTGGAGGATATATAGTATGAGTATTCCTAGAAAAGAATTTTATATTACCTCTATCAGTAGATGATGTTGATTCCATCGATGCAGAATCATACATAATTATAAAACCATTATTAGGTATTCCACCATCACCAAAAGCTGTTGGAGTTGGATTATATGTAGATCCACTCAACCAAGCACTAACTATACCAGTAACATCCATTCTTATATCAGGAGATTCATATGAAAAATCTTGTTGTGCAGTTAGACGCTCTCCTCCAGCAATACTTCCTGTAAGCCATACACCACCACCAATCAAACCACCTTGACTGTGTCTACTTCCACTCCATCCCCATCCATCTTCTAAAGACCAAGAAAGAGCGGTTGTTCTGTGGTCAGCTTTTTCCCAAGTAACACCATTTTTAACAATCGGATTGTCTCCCAATTGACCAGTTCCTTCTTCCCAAGACTGTGATACGGGATATGAAACCACCCTATATCCAGGAGATAATTGAGAAGCTTCTGTGTTGTATAAATTTAAATAGTATTTTGCATTCGTAGGTATAGAATGAACATCACTACTAACAACCGAAGCCGATATATCTGACAAGTCAAATTGAGTTAGTATTCTAGATACACCAGATAATGTATCACCAGAATATTTTTTTCTTAATTCTAATACTGGATCTCCACCATAATTAGCAGATGATGTTGTTTCAGAAATCCAAGCATCTTTTACACTATAATAAAATTTATGCATTATTCAATAATCCCCCTAACATTATCATATGGATTTTTCAATTCAAATATACCAGGTGTTGATACATCTGGAGGTATAATAACACCTTTACCATTATTATTCCACCCGGTTGGTGTATAAAATTGAGAAAATTCATATGCATGTCCATAAGTATTTTTAGTAGGTCCTCCTACACCGTCTTCAGGAATACCATCCGTAGTTACTCCAGTATTATCATCAGAATGAGCAAAAAGACTTTTATCTAATTCTAATAAATCTTTGGACTGAGTAAGTTCTAGTTTTTTGATTACTTTGACACCTTCTATATTATATATCATATTTTCCAATTCACTAGTATATATAACTTGATTAAATTTCATTGTATCTATATCAAAATATTTTATTATTTCATCTATAATTTTCAATTTCAATTCAGATTTATTTATATTGTTATGTGATACTATTCTAAAAAATACTCCAAAATTGATTACATGTCCATGGTCTATATCAACCTCATCACTTAACATTTTATATTCACTTATATACTTTTTAATATTCTTTCTTATAAAATATGGAGTTTTGACTAAATTTTTATTGTGGTCATAAGATAGTGGATATGTTACTATAGATGTTAAATCACCACTATAAGAAACTGTATCTACTGAAGCAGTAATACCCTGCAGTGCGGTCTGTATAGCGTCTATATCACCTTGGTCTATTCCAGCCACTTCATCAAAATTTAAATAAGTAGCTGGGTCTGGCATCTCGTCTGGATCAGCATCACCACCAATCCACGCATTATACGCAACCATATATTCTTGAAACCCAGTTACAATTGAATTCAAAGAAGAAAAATCTACAGTAGATGATTCTACTGTCGGTGTAATAGTGTTATAAGGGTCAATTCTTTTACAATAAACTTTAGCTATACTACCAAATCTAGCGGGCATAGAGTTTATAAGTCCCTCATAATCTTCACGAGTAACTGCTCTTTTCTGTGAAGAAAAAACACCTTTAGATTTTTCTCTAAGTTCATCTACACTTTCTTCATCAGCACCACCTCTTGCAGGATTTGGATTTGTAACCACTAATGTCGCTTCAGCCGTAATATCATTTGTAACTCCAGTCGGAGTAACTACTTGAGAAATTATTGACAAATCATTTGCAGGTACATTTGACTCTACACCACCACCCACTCTATAAGTAATTGTCAAAGTTGTATTGGCAGGAACTTCACCCAATGAACTATAAAGAAGACTAGGTGTAGCCATGTTCCAATCGTCTGGTATATCTCCACCATATAAAGCATTTATATTTTGACTATCATCCCATATCTGTTCTAATACCGAATCACCATTAGCTGCGTTTCGTATAGTGCCGTTTCCAAAAATTAAACTAGTAAATCCATCTTCATCAGTCTCCACGACATATTTTTTATTCACAAAAATACTATCATCAATTTTAGATGGTGCAGCTACAAATGATTGTGAAGCTTCACTTGTATATTGATATAGTTCCTCACCCGTGTTATCATCGCCAGTATAATATTTTTCTTGAAATACTTTATCTTGTGCTAAATAATCTACATGATTCCAAGTACCACCATGAGTATCAGTTACACTAATTATATCTACTACATTGTCGTCAGGTAAAGTTATTTTCAAAAATGGATTACTATCACCAATTTTTATATTATGTGTTTTACTTCTACCTGATATTGCAAATACACTTCTCGTAACTTGATACTTATTAGTCAATCCATCTGCATTTTGAGAATAGGGTATATATTCATCGTGAGTTCCAGCTGAACCACTTACTCTAAAATCTAAATTTTCCAATGTCTCAAATACAATTTCAGAATTAGATTTAGATTGAACTTTAGACCCTTTTCCCACAATTAATGATTTAGTCCAATCAGGTGGTAATCCAGGTTCACTAGCATCTAATAACTGTCTAAATTCTAATAAGCTGATGGCAGGTACTACAGACCTAGGATTATACCCTAAAGTTTTTGATATATTTATCATATTTCTTTTTTCTTCAGCTAAAGGTAAAAGTTGTTCTTTAAATTGTTGGTCTATGTAAAAAGATAGGGAATCTCCAACATAAGCAGTCATTTCAAGTAACATCATACCAGGAGATGTTTCATTAAAATCTTTATAAGAATCTCCAAAATATTCTTTAGCATAAGAAATCAAATCTTTTTTTAAGGATAAAAAATCTCTGTTTGTATATTTTCTTTTCTTTATTAATTCTTGAGTATTATTTTTTTTATAATTATATGTTGACATTCTATATCTCCACTTGAACTGATTCTATTTGAGATGGATTATTTCTCATATAAAAGTTAACTTTAATATTTATAACATTACTATTATCATCCGAATTTATATCTACATCAGTCATACCGACAAAAGGTAACCAAAATTTGAATGTTGTATGTAAATCTTCTTTTATTAAATAAATAACATCTTCAGTAATATTTTCGAATAAAAATTCATCTAAGTTTAAACCTAGTGTAGGGTTCATCACCCTCTCACCTTTACGAGTTAAAATTAAATTTCTTATATTTTCTTTTACCGCTTCAATAGATGTAGTAGATGATTCAAAATATCCCTCACTACTATCAGATTTTTGTAATGGTAATTTTAGTCCAATATATTGTTTTTTTTCTTTTTTCCTAACTGCATTTTTTATATCTTTTATTTTTTCTTTATCTATTACAATAGCCATGTGTTATTCCTTTTTCTCACCAGGAAACCACTTCACAACTGTCTGAGTAGCCGCTCCCTGAGATGTTGACTTACCTTCATATGATGTATCAATTACAGCCTCACCCTCAACTGTCAATTTACCTTCAGGTGCATTCAATCCGGCATTCGATTTTAAATCAATTGGAATTTTAACACCATCTTGACCAATGTCAGCTTTTTTAATAGCAAGTTCTACTAAACTAACTAGTTTACCAAAAGCTCCTCCAGTTAAACCATTCAAAATAGGTTTTACTTTATTCATCATCAGACCAGTAGGACCAGCTGTCGTTTCTGGAGTAACACTTCCCACCACATCACCATCTGTTTTAATTCTTTTTACATCAAGTGGTGGATTCATTTTTACTATTCTAAACTCTTGTTTAGCTATAAAGTCTTCAATCGCATCCGCTAATTCTTTCGCAAATCCAACACTATCAGTTCCCCCTTCACCCGGAGTAATATTATTATTAATAGCTATCTCTATATTTTTAGCTAATCCACGATTAGTACTTGAAGTATCTACCTCATCAACCTCTTCGGGAGATTCTACTTCAATAGGTTCTTCCGGTATTGAAAATTTTCTACTTCCTTCATAAAACATTTCACCATCTATATTGTGAATAATGTCCCAATAATAATCTACCCCAGGTGAAAAGAGAGATAAAGAAGGTCCCCCTGAGTAAGGTACTTTCCCCTTTGTAAATGATTCCTTATCTAATACAATATTCCATAACCAATTTGAAGCCTTTTCAGGATTCATCTCCGCAGAACACGCTATAGTATAATTCTGAGCATCATCATCTACTTGAGCATCATATGTCCAAGTAAACTTCACTGTGGGTGATGTCTCACCATAAATACTTATCGGTATCTGACCGTTGGGATAATTCAAATTAGCCATTGTTTCTACTAGCCTTTGCCTTTTCATCCATTTTTTTCAGTAATGAACTATAATCTTTAGTGAGAGCATCTTTCACATTTTCAGGTACTCTTTCAGGACTTACTCCTAAAGAAGCTACCATCTGTTCCGCATTCGGTTTATCATTCATAATATTACCATAAGATGATTGTAAAACATCATTTATTTTACTTGAGTCATATGTTTGACCACCCATTGTTTTCCACTCTTCAGATTGTGCCGTTTCATTCAATACATCATTTAGTACTGAATTATTCGAGAACTTTTTCTTTTCAGTTATTTTCGTGGGTTGTGGTTCATCAATAGATTGCATTGGTTGTTTCAATTCAGTTATTACTTCTTGAATTGCCATAGCAACTTCTTCTCTAACTATTGTCCTTATTATAGTAGACAATTTATTTTTACTTAGTTTGGCCATAAAAACCTCCTATTTTATTTTGTGTTATGGTGTAGCATCGCCAGTATCTCCGCCACCCCTTCCAGTTTTCAATACTTTTGTAGGTTGGTTATTAATTTCTATTTTATGATACCAACTTAACATTTTATCTAATTCACCTTTTAATGTTTCTAACTCTGTCCATCCTTTAGACTTGGCCGCCGCATTATTGACTGTCCAAGATACTGCATTTGGTTGTACTCCACCTACATGTATATTTCCAATAGCATCAATCATTTTATTTAATATATCATATAATTGGTCTCCCAAAACTAAAGGTTCTACAGTAGGTTTACCTTTAGCGGGTCCTCCCCAACCGATATACACATTTTTGGACTCAATTCTAGTAAGTCCCCTCGAAAATATATTTACATCTCCAGCTGCACCTATATCAACATCAAATTGAGATGATAAAATAGTAGAACCTACTCTTGAACCAAAAATTAATTTATCACTCATCAACAATACTTGTGAATCCGAAAAATCTTCAAATGGAAGAGGTCTTGGATTTTCATTTTTTATATCATTTGATGGTATTACAAATTTCGTTTTATGAGTGTCAAAATTTTCAGACAAACTCCCTTTATCAACCATAGCCATTAAACTACCATCATTCCAAGATTCTGTAGAATGTAGTCTTTGTCTACCATTAGATATTATAATCGATGGGAAACTACCTCGACTACCAATTCTAATACTATTACCATATCTCCCCTCCAACATCAAATCACCGATACCATATTTAGGTAAATTTCTAATTTCTTGCTCTGTAGGATCTATTCCCTCTTCATGCAATCCATGAAAATCTAATATAGGATTTGGAACTTTCTGTAATCTAATAATACCAGGCCTATAAGGAAAAAGTGGATTCTTATTTACAATCTCACTACCATCTTGAGGTAATGATGGGTCTGATAATAGTGTGTGGTCAACATTAAAGTTTGGACTACCTTCAGTATTTATCGGACCTATATAATATCCCTTACCACCAAAACTACATAAAAGAACTTGGTCACCTTGAGTAGGATGGTCTTGAATACCTCTTAGTAATGGTATATATACTTTAGATTCAAATTCCATCATATTTCTAGATAAAATAACATTTCCAATAGAGCTAATTGCTTTAATAGCTCCTATAATCCCATCCATACTTTCAAAGTCAGGGTCATCGCCATTTGTTAAACATTTTACTACATGACCAGGAGTAAATTGTAAAAAAGTTGTTTGGGAATCATCAAACCTATTTTTTCCTGTTGGTGAAAAATCAAACTGACCACCAATTCCTTTTTTTATTTTTACGAATCCACTCATAAATTAGTTACCTAATATATCTTTTGTTTTCTGTTTAGTTATTTCAGCTTTATCTTTTATTTTTTGTAAATCATCTACATCTTCTTGCAACGCGTTTATCAAATCTTCTTTTTCCGAGTCGGATAATAGAAATGATTCTTCATCTCCACTAGATGATTTTGACATTATTCTTTGTATAACTCCAGCTAATTTTACAAGATGTTCATCATTTTTTACAGCTACATCCATGTATTCTTTTATAATTGGTGCTACCATTACTACATCGTCTATAGTCGTAATAAATCCATGTATTTCTGATATAAGTAAATCTATCTGTTTCCTTCTATCACTAGTGTTTTTATAGATGTCATGAGTTAAATCCTCAAATGATTTTCCTTCAAATATTTCATCTTTAGATTTCATAAAATTCTCCAATTATGTGTATTTATTCATATATAAATATCAAAATTGTTAAAATAATAGGAAAAATAAACTTTTTGTTAAATGAAAAACCCCCAACTGGGGGTTTTAGATTAGATTACATTCAGTAACCTTCATCTGGTAGACCATCATATCATGATGGAGGGTCACCCTCTCATGTTATCCAACCGTCATCCCAGTCGTATAAATTATTTTCTGAAGGTATTCCATTATTCCACATCAATATCCCATTGAAAAATATAGTTATATCATCTATTATTCTTTTACCATTTCTCATACACATATTTTCTAATCGTTTCATATGAGATGATGATAATTTTCTCTGTTTCATATGAACACGACCAGATGAATTAAGTCTACTAGATTTTGAAGGAATTCCACCATGTTTTTTTAGTTTATTTTTTCTAGCCATTAAAATTCTCCATTATATAATATAAATATTATTTTCTAGAAAAAAGTTTTTGATTTATCTAATGATATTGTCCCACTTCTATAATATTCATTAGTTATTTTTTTATAATGTTTTCTCATAACATTCATTATTTTAGTTATATTACTCGTAGGTACACCTGTCATTTCACGGATTAAAATATACAAAGCTTTTTTATTAAAGTTTTCTATATCATCTACTCTTATCAATAATTCTACAATTGCATATGCAATATCTTTATCTCGTTTTTTCTTAAACATTGTAGGTATTTTATGATTGAAATAGTTTATCATATGTTCTATCATATCACGCATATCATCTTCTTTAGTCACCAATCCAGACATCAATTGATTTTTAGTAATATCAGTAGCAACATCTATTCTATCATGAGTTTTTATTTTTTTATAATTAGCATTATTGTTCAATATCAAATAATTTTTTGCAACAACCGAAAAATAACTGAAGGCTTTTGTTCCTTTTGTATGGTCATATTTATGCATATTCATGACAATAAAAGCTACTACCTCATGTTTAATATCATTGAAAGGTACTCCCATGTATTCAAACTTGAAAGTATTTATTATATTTTCAGCAAGTTTATCAACTGCCTTATGTATTTCTTCACCATATATTTTATTTTTTTTGGATGGATTATCAGTTTCATTATACCTTACAATAGCATCTTGAACTTTCATACCAAAATATGGTTCTCTTTTTTTCTTAACTTTTTTAACTTTTTTAGTTTGTTTTTTAATTATTTTTTTTGTCATCAAGTTTTTCTCCAGTAATTATTTCATTTTCAAATATTCCATCTAATATACTTTGTATTGATTTTATTTCTTCAAATATAAATCCTATTTCATCATCAGCCTCAAAAGAACCTTGAGCATCTACATCTTTTAATTTTTTACTAGAAAAAGAAACAATTTCTTGAATTGATATTAATAATTCTTCGTATTGATTTATTCTTTTTAAAGCATAAAATAATAATGTCGATGACAAAATACTAACTAAAAGAAATATTGTAAAAAATATCCACCACATATTATCTCCTATTTAGCAAAGAGTTTATCAAATTCTGATTTCATATCATCTACTGACATGTTTTTTTTATTAAACTCTTTTTTTGTTTCTTCAATCTTTTCTTGTTTTTCCACATTACCTTGAATGTAATGTTGTTTTTCAGCTACTGTCGACATCCAATCACCGAAGTGAACTATGTAATGTAGAATATTTCTACTGTCACTTGATGTTCTATAATAACCCTCATTACCAGCATCAAACATTCCGTCTGACATTTTTATGGCTTTCCAAACTTCTGTAGATACTTTGATGTTGAAATGTTGTAGTAACCAAAGAGCTCTATCTGTTACACTCAAGTTTTCCATATCATTATTGTGTGTGTAGAATTCTTTCAGTTTCTTTCTTCTCCAATCATCAGTCTGTATCTTATAGTATGGATTATCTAGATCACCTAGCTTACCTAAATCATGGAACATAGCAGCTAGTATTACATCTTCTTTTTTTGCAGTTACATCAACGCCTAACCCAACAAAAAGTTCCATTGTTTTTAAAGAAGTTTCAATCACCCTCAAGGTATGGTCTATCCAACCACCCGGAAAACAATTATGATAGTTAGGTCTACCTGAAGCGGGAGCCTCAATCATTCTATCTTCAAAGTGATTAAATAGATT
>MDSZ01092041.1_pt1 | contig 25898 bp, 23 predicted proteins | sample 811201 | NCBI WGS metagenome assembly MDSZ01 (sample SAMN05326647, study PRJNA326480) | marine metagenome | isolation source: seawater | place: Indian Ocean: North | collected 2010 | reverse complement strand
TTGTCTTCTATAAGAATTACATTTTGCTTCCTTAGCAGCATTTTTAGCTCTATGATAAGCTGCAATTGCATTACTGGTTAATATTAATATTATTACAATTACTAGTAATAATTCTAATAAAGTATAACCTTTATTCATAATCTTTTTTGTTCATTTTATAATCAATAACGAACCCTACCCCTACTATAGTATGTAATAATAAACTGCAAAACATTTCAAAGTCTGCGTGATAGTCAGTTAAAGAAAGATGTACATGCCCTACCATCCAAAAAGGGATGGCTAGATTTTGACTTACCCATACAACAAAAAACTTTAAGAAACTACGCATAGAAATATTTAGATAGTGATTTAAATAGTAAAGTGGGAAATATTCTTGGCATTGCAGGGAGTCATAATGGAGCAGCAGCTTTATATATAGAGCAATTAGATAAGTTAGTTGTTCTAGAAATAGAAAGATTACTTAACATCAAAAATGCAGCATGGGCAACATATAACCCTGTAATTGACCCCAATTTTTGTTCCGAGTTAGTTATAAAATACTTTAAAGAAAATTATGGCATTACTCATTTTGATCTAGTTAGGTCAATAAGTTCTGACCATAATAATAGACATGTAGCTTATGATTTTAATTTTGATTTATTCGAGCACAATACAGTTAGATATGACAGTTCAGGTGAGCGAGTAGATTGGAGTGGTGATACTGGAGACACAAGTGGAGATGGTTGGGCAGCTTACCACCACAAGTCGCATGCGGCCAATACTTTTTATCAGAGTAGTTTTAATAATGCATTAGTATTTTCATTTGATGGGGGAGGTGACGATGGGTGGTTTATAGGTTATCATTTAGATAGGTCAAAACCTAAAGATAAACAAATGAAAACTATTCACCATTCATTTACCGATCTAGGTAACCCGTATTTTTATCTGGGGTATTTTATAAAAGATATTAGCTTTATAAGAGATTACGGCGAAGCTTGTTTGACTTTTGCTGGTAAGTTGATGGGGTATTGCTCTTATGGTAATGTGAGAGAAGATTGGATAGAACCTTTGAGGGTGTATTATAAAAGTTGGCATAGAGAAGGGTGGACCCCAGTTGAAAATAAAGCTATGCAATTTTGCCATACTTTAGGGAATGCTATAGGGCTTCAATTTTGCTTTGATGAAGATAGGGTACCTTTAGAGAGTACAAGATTAGAAGGTCAAGATGCTTTTGATTTGATTGCGACAAGTCAAAAAGTTTTTGAAGATTTATTTTTTGAAGAAGTAAAACATTTAATAGATGAATACAAAACAAATGTTTGTTTAACTGGAGGGTGTGCTCTTAATATTCTTAATAATACAAAGATAAGAGATTACGTACAAAGTTATGGTAAAGATGTATTTGTAGCGCCCAATTCTTCTGATTGTGGGTTAGCTACAGGATTAGTATTAGATCATCTTAGACCTCAGAACCCTGTAGATGTAACTTATGCTGGTGAGCCTATATTTGATATCGATAATTATTTTTACTATATAGGACAATATAGAAATAATGAAGATGTTGATCTATCTAAATTAGCTGATGAAATAGATAACAACCTAATATTTGGATTGGTGCAAGGTAATTCAGAACACGGACCAAGAGCATTAGGTAACAGATCTATAATTTGTTCTCCGAGAATAGGTATGAAAGCAATCTTAAATGAAAAAGTAAAGGGAAGAGAATATTATAGGCCCTTTGCTCCTGTTGTGAGATTAGAAGACGTATCTGAATATTTCGAATGGGAAGGTGAATGTAGGCATATGAACTTTGCTGCAATAGTTAAACATCAATACCGGAGTCAATTAGCAAGTATTACTCATCAAGATAATACAGCTCGAATTCAAACTATTACAAGAGAACAAAACGAATTATTATATGACCTATTGACTGAAATGAACAATAAAAATATGATACCGGTACTGCTTAATACATCTTTTAATTTAGCAGGTAAGCCTATCCTTAATACATATAAGGATGCTTTTGAAGTATTGAGTAAAACGAAAATGGATAAATTGCTTATTGTAAACAAATATACAAATAAGTATGGTAGAATATTTTCTAAAACTTAGTTTGATTTAATTTTGAACTTACCAACTCATCAAATCTTGCTTTTACATACGTTAATAAATCTAATCTTTTTTCTAACTCCGATTGTATGGTTTGATCTATAGGTGAGTCAGACCTTGTTTGCTCATAGTCGTGAACTATTTGATATAGAACTGAGTATTCATCTGACAAGTAACTATCAAATTCCTCAATTCCATCTACTATCTCATTGAGATTGTAGTTCTTTACTTTGTTGCTCATTATCAAGGCTGTCTTCTAAGTTAAGTCTTAAAGTAGATTGAAGAAGAGCAAAAAATTGAGTCTTAGATAGGCTTAGTTGTAAGCCAGTATCGAAGTTTATATCGAAACCATCTCTATTAGGCCATTCAACTACGCTTACGAAGTTTTTATCACCCCATTCTACAACTACGTTTCTTACGTTATTAGTTTCTATTTTAAAATTAGAATTCATCTATATGATCCTTCATTTTATCGATGCACATTAACTTTATATTCTCTGTAACTAACGTACCAAATATATCTATTACTTCATCAAATTGCTCACTACCAGGCAAAATTGTATTATTTGCTAGGAAAAGTGATATAACATTAGAAATTTCTTCAATATCATTTAGTTCGTTTACTATATTACATGCGTGTTCAATACTATTCTTCATTCTTTATAATGATGTTTCTATCATCTATCTCATCATTATACAATGCATGTACAATACTATCAATAGAAGTATGTACGTCTCTTTCTATGACTTCTTCATTGAGATTATATTCTTCGTTAGTAACAGCTTTAAGAATGTTTGCCTTACCAACTTCTTCGCCTGTGTAATCGTAAATTTTTATATCGGGACCACCATACCATGCATAGATTTCGTCATATTCTTCATTAAAGTATGTGAATCTGGAGTTGTGTAATTTACGTAAAAGTTCAATTGAATAAAGTTTCCTCATCAAAATTATTTTAATGACTCAACCTTTTAAATCAATCGTAATCATCGTCGAAAAAATCGTCGTCGTCTTCATGAAATGAGTATCTAAAATCAGGTTCAGCATTTTGCTGCTCGTGTTTTTTCCACATTTCTTCTATCTGCTTTTGTTTCTCTTCTTCAGAGATTTTATTGGGGTCAATTTTCATTAACTTGATACTTGCGTGTATGTAAAGCTTTTGCCATCCCAACTACCTGGGGTACCTTCTTGGCCCGGGTAATAAGGTAGAACTGGAATATTCTTTTGTTGGTCTGGTCCTGCAAAAATATATGTATGAGTATAATCTAAATCCCCAAACATACAAGGGCCAACTTGCTTTGTATCGACTTCTTCGTTAAATCCATACTCTGGATCGGCAACATAATATGTTCCTCCATAACCATCTGGTAAAGCACAAACCGGATCATTTCCAATGTAGCTTCCTCCCAACCCGGTTTCAGGATCACAAACTATATGCCCGTCTGGATCTATTACTTGAGCCATAAAATTGCAATTGTTTGATAGTGCTGCAGCAGTAATGTGTACACGAAGATACCAATTACCGTCAAGTACTTCAGCCCCAGTAAAATATTCCGGGTCTATGTTAGCTGGGTCATAAGGTACGGTTATCTTTACAGGGTTACCAACTGCGGCTTTACTTGGAAACTGACCTGTAACGTATTCACCGTTTCTATATTGAGGGGTTTCTAAAGTTACAGGACCAAATAAACCGTTGGCTACAAAATTTGATTCATCATAACCTTTAGAACCATTTCTAACTTCCCACCTTAAAGTAAAGTTTCTGGTGCAACTATTTGGAAAGTCTGGGTTCTGATCTATGTTTTGAGCTCCTAGATAATAAACGAAAGTAATATTTTTTAAGTTTTTAGGTGCAGGCTTTTCAGGTACAACTATTGCACTCTTTGTAGGGGTAGGTACAGGATTAGGAATAGGTTTAGGTAACTCATCACTAACATCACATTTTACATCTTTACAATTTGATATTCTAGTTATAGAATTAATTGTAATTCCTGGATCTTCTTTAGTGAAGATAACACTTGCTTTAAATTTATTCAAAGCAGTTAGACTAGTATTAACATAAAAGTCAAGATCATAGGTCCCGAAAGTATTAAGAGACTTTTTCATTACTGTGCTAGCTGCTCTGTTAGCCTCATCATGTTTGTAAGATAATACTATACCTATAGTGCCTTGTTCTACCTTATCATTAATACCTGTAAAGTTAACTCTTATCTGTTGTGAATAACAAGTATTTTTTGAAGGTGAAGGAGTTGGAGTTGGAAACTGAGGAAGCTTTGTAGATGTTCTTGTCTTTGTTTGAGTGGGGGTTCTTGTTGATGTTGCTTGCTGTGTTTGGGTTTGGGTTCTTGTTCTTGTTTGAGTATTTGTTCTAGTAGGCGTTTGTGTTTGTGATTTTGTCATCGTCCTAGTAACTGTCTGCGTTCTAGTACGTGTTTGTGTTGCAGTCCTGGATGGTGTAGGTGTGGCATTACTTTTAGTTCTTGTAGGTGTAGGTGTCTGCGTTACAGCTCTTCTTATTACAGCATTATTAACGTAGTTAGGATTTTCTAACTCTAACTTTATCATAGGGTCTAATGATGTTATAGGTAATACCTGTGAACTAATTAAGTTTATTTTATTAGCTAAATTAAGTACACTATCTTTTGATACAGTTACGGTTATGTTATATTCATCTACTAAACCGTCTTGCCTAAATGCAGATATTCTTGGATTGAATGTGCTTAGATATTGAGACGTGGTTAAAGAATTTAAATTGTAAGATGTAGAGAAGCTTTGATTTTTAGGATTAACCTGATTAACGTTTTTACCAATAGCTAAACTATAAACAAACTCCCCCGTTACTGCTTCTTCAATAGGATTAGGATCGTAAGTATGAGATAAAATCTTACTGTTATTTGGTTGAAACTCGGTTCTAATAATGTTATTCTTTTCATCTTCAATACCCGATAAGTTAAAAACAAATGTGCTAAACTCACTATATATGTCGCTAAATGTTAAATTAGTAGAGCGTTTAAATATCAAAGGCGATGATAGATTGTCGCTAAAGGTTGTACCGGAAAAAGTTTGTTGTAGACCCGGGTCTGCTGATGGGTTAGGGACTAATGTACTTCCATTTGCTACATTTGTATAATAATTTTCTTTATCGCTATCACTTGTAGGAGCTGGGTTAACATAAAGATATGCATCTGCTACATCAAACGATTGATTAACATTTGCATCCGTCCCTGATATGTATAAATAAACTGAACTCATTATTGCTTAGCTTCTGTAAATAAAGTTATTCTTGCTCCAATGTACGGTTTTTGGGTAGCATCTTCATATATTTTACCTTCAGCACCTAAACCTTCAGGTGTGTACCAAATTAACTCCGTACCATAACTAAATGTAATATCAATTTGAGAGTCGCTCGAAGAAGAAACACCTTGTCTTACTCTTATATATCTATCACCTGGAAGAATTCTATTAGCGTTACTTAAGTTTTCAAAATCTTTCTTTGTAAAGCCTTCTGAGAAACCTTGCCATAAATTAACAAAGTCTGTGTTGTATAAAATACTTTCAAAGTGACCAGTTTTTGATTGGCTAGTACTACCTAAACAAAATTGACCGTTTTGACTATTTAAATCAATTGTAGATGTGTTAACGCTGGTGCTTTGATTCCAAATATTATAGTTGACCCCCGAGTTGGTAGCAGGTAAGTTTCGCTCGTTACTATTATCTTTAGCTTCATACTTTAATAATACTTCGTCGTAATCTGTTCCTCCTGTATCAAATAATATTCTTAGAGCTTGATAAATGTTAGAAGGAATTCTAACGTTATAAGCATCGTTTGTATTACCCCCGGTTCTGTCAGCAAAAGTCATTTTAGTCCATTGAGCTTTTCCTTCTTCGCTTACTTCATTTCTTTGAGCAGCAGTAGGATCCCCATCAAAGAAGAATGCTTTTGGAGCAGTATATACTCCTAAGTCATTAGGGTTAGGTACACCTTCACTATAAACAGTATCTCCACCAAAGAAAAGATATTCATTAGAAATATTAGGTGTAAAGGTTAACCTGGCATTATTAATTAAAATTTTAATAGCAGTATCTATAATTGGGGTTTTCATCCAATTACATTCAAATACAAATTTATATGATGCGTTATCTGCTGTAATAACTTTTGGTTTAGGTGTTTCTGATCTTGTTCTTGTACGCGTTTGAGTTGCCGTTCTGGTTCTTGTACGCGTTTGAGTTGCCGTTCTCGATTGAGTAGAGGTTTGTGTTCTCGTTTGAGTTGGGGTTCTAGATCTAGTAACAGCAGGTGTCCATGTCCTTGTATTTGTTCTCGTTCTTGTTTGAGTTGACGTTCTTGTAGATGTTGCAGTTCTAGTCTGAGTAGGTGTAGCATTTTGAGTCCTAGACTGTGTTCTTGTTCTTGTCTGGGTCCTTGTTCTTGTCTGGCTCCTTGTTCTTGTTTGTGTGTTAGAAGGTGTGGGGGTAACGTTACCGTTAAAACCAACCCCTCCTACTTCAAATTTATATAGGTAAAAGTCGCTAAAATTTTCACCTGTAGAATAGCTTAGACCTACCATTAACGAGTTATCGGTAGGTATAGATAAACCTAAGTTTTTATTTTCATATGCTAAAGTAAAATCTCTACTACCAGCTGGTCGTACATAAACTAAAATCTTTCTACCATAATCAGTTAACCTAACTTTAACTCCTTGCCTGTTAGGATATAGGCCAGTTTGGGTAATTGAATGTGTAGCTGTTCTAGTGGGGGTTGCTGACTTTGTTGCGGTTTTTGAAGGTGTAATGGTTTTAGTTTTAGTATTTGTAGGTGTGGGTGATTTAGTAGCAGTAACATACATTTCTTTAGTACCGCTAATCGTTCTTGTCTGGGATACAGATACCGAAACTGTTTTTGTAGAAGTCTGGGTTTTAGTTTGAGTTCTAGATCTTGTTGTTGTATTTGTAGGTGTTTGTGTTTTTGTTCTTGTGGCAGTAGGTGTAACCCCTGCAGTGTTGGTAAATGTTCTACTATGAGTAACTGTTCTTGTGGGTGTAGGTGTAGGGGTAATAGGCCTTCTATCATTATAAACTTGATATATGTTAAAATTATATGCTGATAAAGGAGAGCTACTACCTATATAACTAAAATCGTCATCAGTACCTTTACGTAATGTAATAGCATTTGGATGAATTACTGAATCTCCGTCATATGTATGAGTTGGGAAGTCATCTAAAGGTAAAGCAAACTTTCCTGATATATCAAATCCTACACCCAAAACAGCATTGTTTACACCGTCAAATTTAGTTTGACCTGCTACTTCAACAATCCCATCAGATGGAGCATAGCCCAACCCCGGGCCAGGCGAACCAATAGAAGTATCAACACTAGTATTACCATAAAAATATATACAAAACCCTTCGCCACCTTGAGTAGCAGCACCGAAGCACGAAAACTCAGCAGAAATGACTATATCTTTTCTGGAATCTAAATTATCATTTAGAGTAACATTAGTGGTCTTTAAATCGGTTCTGTTTAATACAGTGGCCATTGTTAATATTTACTATTATTCCCCAAGTTTCAAAACTCCTTCTTTCTTAATCCAAGTAGCTGTTTTTGGTGCTTCTGAGAATTTATTATAATTTAAAAAGTTTGCTGTAAGAGGATTGAAATAACTTTCATCTCTTATTATTCCGTCTTGGAAATAAATTTCATTGATATCATTTGTAAATATACCGTCAATAAATTTGTATGTAGAGTAACCTATAGCTAATGATTCATTATCATCATTCATTTTAGTTACAAGACCGTAATTGTTAGTATTTGGATCATATGAAAGATTAGGTCTATTAATAGAATCTATATTAAAAACTTTATCTATTTCTTGCACTGACCTGTTAATGTAAGCATCTAAGTTGTTAGGATTAGTAGCTTGAGATCTCAAACTATAAGCACTCAAATCACCAAACAAGTTATCAGAAGGTAGAGGGAATATCTTTTTAAGAGATAATGAATCAATACCAAACTTATAAAAAGTTGGGTAAAATGTTTTATATGTAGAAGCAGATAAAACGTTTAATACCGTAGTTTTGTAAAGTAACAAATTATTATTTCTTTCATGGAAATAAAAGTCTCCAAATTGTTCAATGTTGCTATTTTTGTCTGTTCTTTCTATATAGTTTAGACTTGTAGTAAATGGTTTAACTGAATTGGTATCATAGTCGTAATTTATTTTTTCAATTACTAAGTAATCATTTGTTTCAAAAACACCCACATCATAAACTAAATCAAATTTAATTAACCCGTCATTTAGTTGCTCATAAATATTACCCACCCCATTATATTTTGTAAAAATAGCGCTTAAAGCTGCAGACAATTGAGTTACTTGATTGCTAATATTTCTAAAGTATGGAGTTGAGCTTAAAGTATACCTTTTACTATAGATAGATGAATTAGTAATACTTGCTTCTTCAATATATGTAGAAGTTAAGGATGGAATAACGTAATCTGAATAAGGTATATTTATTCTATTCAAATTAGGTATAACTATTTCAAATGGGTTACCATTTGCATATTGGAATAGTCCACCGTCAACTACAGTTGATAAAGAAGTTAAGAATGATGCGTCGTTTCTCCAATAAGCTCTTTGCCCATTTACACCACACCCGCCGTCCAGTAAAGCAGTATAATAATAGGTTTGTAAATTAGCGCTCCATTCTGGTGAATCTGAGCTTGGTATGTCAGGATAAAAGAGATCATTGTACCCTTTATAAGTTATACCATCGTAAGTGTTTCCTCTTTTATATGAAAAATTTTGGCTATTGCACCAGTCCATTGTATATAGACCGTAAAAGAAAGAACCATCAAAGTCTGAAACGTAAGTAGCTTCAAATAAATCAAACCCGGTTCTTTCAAAAGTAAGCAACGTATATTTGTCAAAAACATCACCAGCTGATAAACTATAATCAAATTCTTCTCCAGTATCAGGATCAAAAAATAGATAATTACTCAATAATAAACATACTTTTTTTCCTGCTTCTTCTTGAGCAGCACTTAATTCAGTAAACAGAGGCGTTCTAATTGATTTTAACCCACCATATTGATTACCAAATATATCAGTGGAAAAATTTACTATATCTTTTTGACCTGTTATAAGATCATTTTGTCTTTCATCTATAGGGTACTTTGACTTTTTATATACAGAATAAATGTCATTATTAGACCAAACGTCAGATCTTAACCCTTTAAAGAAGTCTACTTTATCGTAGTTTTTTGAAACCCCCGAACTATATATTCTGTTCTTTTCTTCTACATTTTCATAACCATGATAATTAAGATAAGAAAAATTATCTTTTATGTAACCATATGAATTACCATCTGAAATACTATAAATTAACTCTTGATTGTTTTCATCTAATATAAAAATATCCCCTATTTTTTTGTAATCTGAATTACCTCTATTAGCAATATATTTTTCTGGATCAGGAAAAGTATAAACGTTATTTGCTGATAGTTTAGTAAAGTCAATTCTGTAAGAGTAGTTAAACGTATTGTAGTTTAACACTCCCAAATAATTAGGAATATAAAACCCACCTAAATCTTTAGCTGAAAATTTAATTGCTGTGTTAGGTAAGGTTGCTGTAGAAACGTTTACTCTGTTTAGATAGTTATTAGAAATTTTATCAGCAGTAAACATTAACGAAGAAAGGTAATTTGTAACCGTATCGCCTGTGCTTAAAAAGTACCAATCGGTACCTGAGAATTTCTTAAACAGAGCTATTTTATTTTGAAGATTGAGTTCGTTAATATCGTCTACCTTAACAGTATCGATATAATCCTTATTAGCTGTATACTCAAAAGTCTCTTCTACATTTAAACCTACCGGAATGGACAAGTTAGTAGAAAACCCTGATAAAACATAATTGAAAGAAGATAGAAGTTTAATTACAGATGTATCGTAGTCATAAAATAAATTAAAGTCCCACGGATTTGTATTAGCATTCCATTCTTTTGTTCTATTTTCGCCCCCGTATTCATAAGATGATGCTGGTAAGTTGGTTGTTAAATCAAAGTAATCGGTATATTCATCATACAAGTCTTCAATAAGAATGCTTATATTGTTTAATACACTAGTTGTATCAATATTGTATCTGTTTACTAAGTCAATTGTATCGGAATTAAAGTTTAAAGCATCACTAATTAACTCTAAAAGAAATGTTCTTATGCCTAAGTTAGATGCAAAGAGATTTGCTTTCTTTGGTTGCGTCTTTACTCTTTCTCTAAAATTTTTGTAGTATTGAGTTAAAGAATTTATCTTCTGCGAAATTAAAGGAATTACTGTTTCAACTTGATCGCTATCATTAAAATCAACAGCCTTTAGAAACTTTCTTTCCTGCTCTGTAAATACATCTAATGTTAAATCTTTTGCTAACGAAACATAAGTTTCTCTAACAAAGTCATTTTGATTAGAAAGAAAGCTAGATTTAAGTTTATTCCAATCATTTATGTAGTTGTTGTAAGATATTTCATAGACATCTATACTAACAGAAACGTCTGTAAAATATTCTAACCAAGCTTTGAAATCAAGAGGATTGTTATAATCTACAGCAGTAGATATATTACCTACCGTTAGAATAGAATAAGGAATATCAAAATTTACATAACGCTCGATGTTACTTGGCATTAAAAATATTTATTCAATATCAATTGGTAGCTGACAATAGTCTGTACCCTTTTAGCATTTGATAAGTTAAGTTTTGTTCTACTATACCGTCTTTAGTATCCCATAAAGACAGCGGTGTGTTTTCGAAACTGCTAAGATAAGCAGGTGTATATGTGGACGATAAAGGAGCATTTCCTTGTATGTCAATTGTTGTTTGATATTCATCTTCCCAGTTAATAAGATTGTTTACATATCTGCCAGGAACAACATCATTAAATTTAAAGAATCTATAATAACTACTTAAATTGTCGTATGTGGTACCGGGAGGTAAGGATAACCCCCAGCCCCAAGAATCAGAATAGTTACTTAAAGGATATGTGTCGCTTGATTCAGCATCAATGTTTGTTTGAAGTGTGGTAAATACCCCAGAAAATATTTCACGTGCTACAATATAATTATCTTTTTTATTAATTGTAGACGTCTTAGCGTTAAGTTCTTCTCCTAAGTTATTACCTCCTAACTTACCTGTAATATAATTGTTAATAGCTGTATTCTTATCTATAGCAACTTCATCTAAATTATATCTGTTTAGATAATTTGTTCTATATTGTAATCTTCTTCCAAATAATATTGATTTCTTTATTGAAAAAATGTTAACTAATCTGCTTATTTCTGCTGGGTAATTGACTAAAAGATTTGCAGAAGCAAAATCATTTATTTGTACATTATTTCTAGATGCTAAGCCAAATAAGTTTTGAACATTGCAAGTATCAATATTAGAAGTGTTCTCTACGAAATTAGAAGTCTTTTCATATAATTTTTTACCTATAGAATTAGGGTCAGAACTTAACACACCAAATACAGTACCAAAGAACTGCTCAAAAAGATCAGGGCTTTGATTAATTGTTGGTTGTAGAGCATATGATTGAAGAACTTCTGGATAGTCAAAGTTTTCATTAATTTTTGCTACTTTACTTGCACCTGTATTATCATGCACTCTAAAGAAGTCACTCGTACCTTCTACCCATTTACCAGATAGCGCGTTATCTTTAACAGCTAATTGACCATATATTCTGAATGCAATAGGCCCCGAATCTATAGCTGATAAATTACCTGTATAACTAAAGTCTTGAGGGAATGTAACAGACCCTTTTAAGTAACCATAACTATCATCAGAATAGTAAGAAGTGTCTTGTACCAAATAAGATGATAAATTAAACCCTATTGACTTGCCGTTAGAGTCGATTACTTCCATTGCAACCTGATTTAATCTGGCATATAAGTCGTCATTCGTTCCTACAAATGATAAATTTTTATTTTCTCTAGGCTTACAATCATAGCCATTATTGTATTTTAATTTAGCTACAAAGTTGATAGGGCTATTTTTAAATTTAGTTTTACCTATTTGAAATGTGGTAAGTAGAAATCCTTCACCATCTAAGCCGTTGCTGGTAATTGTAAATTTATCTGGTTGTTTATATTGAACAGTGCTTATCTCATAATATGTAGATGAGTTATTTTTTATAGGTAATTTTTCGTTAACTGTAAAATTATTATATTTTGTATAATTATCAGGAAATCTAGCAGTGTCTAAAGTAGCAAAAATATAGCTTTTATTGGTTTTTATAGTATCGTCTACATAATAAAAATTATTATAACCGCTAGTACCAACAAAAAATGATTTAGGGTCTTCTGCTGAAGTTGGCTCAACTAATGAACTTTCTTTTAACCTCCCGTAAAGTTTTTTATCTATAGTGTCTATTTTGTTTATAACCTCATCACTAAAAATATCACCAACAGGTTCTCTTTTTATAAATCTGTGGGTTGGTAAAAGATAAGAAAAAGGTTCCGTGTCTAACTTTGTTGTATCATAATACAAACTATTACTTCCACTTGCATTTAAAAAGAATGAATAACCATCTTCAGTAAATGATTGTAAACTATTCCATCTTTCAATAGTAAGTTCAGGAGAAAATATACCAGCAGTTAAATTTATACTTGTTGTAGAACTTAAGGTTTTAAATGCGTTTGTATTGGGTATAAAATCTTTTATCGTAATTGTTTGAGCATAACTATCAATTGCAGCCACTCCGGTCGAAAGCATAACGTTCATGGTTACTTTATACTTACCCGGGTAGTAATAATAATGTTCAGAACTTAAGCTATTTACTACAGATGAGCCGTCACCAAAGTCCCATAAAATATAATAATCTGAATATAAAGCTTCTTTATATTTTATTGGTACAAATCTAAGAGGCGTTTGTTCCAAAGCATAAGAAGATAATGAAGCATTGTCAAAAACATTTTTAACATCGAACTTCCAATAAGCTGTATTGTTATTTGGCATTATCCTTGTCTAACTACTTCGATTCGACTGCTAATATCAGAAAGATCTTTAAAGTAAGCATACTTAAAGAAATCTAAATTTATGTTCTGTTCAGTAAAAGTGTTGTCAGCCGTTTCGTAAATTGGATTGTAAGAAACAAGAGAAAGTTTTTGGTTTATAATAGTAGTATCTCTAAATTTTCTTCTTGTAGAAAATGTAACGACCCCATCTATGTCTATTAAAAGTTGGTTGAGTTCAGTTAAACTTATATTTTGACCAAGTAATAAGTTGGTATTGTTAAAATAAGTTTGAAATATATTTGTAGCATCATTCTGCACTGAAGTAAGATCTCTTCTACTACTATTTTCAACTTCTATATACAAATAAGATTCATCACCGTCTTCACTAGGCGAAACTGTACGATCAGAAACACCATTAGAAGCCCCAAAATTTAACTCTAAGTATACTGGATCTGTAACTACCAATTCAGCCGTAGCTGATTTTACTTCACCTAATAAATTAGTAATAGCATTTTTCTGAGCAATTGAAAGGTAATTAGTTCTAATATCAAGACTAGTTTCTAATGTTTTATTTGGTACTGCAAATATGTATATGTTGTTAAAGTCGCATGAATCAGCAAAGTTAACTTGATTGAAAAGTACTCTTGAATCGTCATTAGGTCTATCTAACCCAATATCAAAAAAGTAATTTAGGTATTGATCTGTATATGAAAAATTGTTACAACACTCAACACTCTTTACCCAACTACCAAAATTCTTAACTATGTAATTATTGTAATCATTAATGGTTACTAACCTATATTGAGAATTAAAAAGATTTGGAGCGTTTAGTTTAATTTCAGCAACACTCTCTTTTTGTCTAAAGTTTGTTGAGGCGTTCTTATTTGATACTTTTAAATTACTAGATTCTTCTGTAGTAATTAAATTAGCTGAATTTGGAATTATATCTCGCTTTATCTGCTCAAACTGAGTAGTTGTGAAGAAATATAAAGGCTGGTTGTTAATTGTATTTTTACTAACTACACCACCGTTAGCATCAGATTTTAAATAATAAATTGCAATAACGTCACCTTGGCTTAATCTCTTTCCTGTAATATTGTTACCAAATTTTATTTCGTATCTTTCATTTTGATTGTACCTAACTGAATATTTCTTAGATGAAGGGGTTTCAAGATACAAAGAAGTGGTTCTGGACCATTCTTCCCATTGTGAATTTGGTCTATTAGGTTTAATAAAAACGTAAATGTTATTAGAATCTATTGCTACATTTTGTGATTCAGTATTAGGAGATAATACAGCTGTTTCAAAATCTTCACCAATTGCTGCAAACGCTGGGTATTCAATAAACGTACCGTTATAAAGTAAGTTATTATTTCCTAAATCGGTAAGTTGTTCTTCTTCTGTGGTAAGCTTATTAAAAGATACGTCTTGATTAAAAGAGTAACTAGTACCACTGAATGTAAAATAACTAAAACGAGGAATGGTATATAAACCTTGAGCTAACCCTGCTAACGATTTAGCTTGAAAAGATAAGTTAGAAGATTGAGGACCTGTAGGGTTGTAGTCAATGGTCTTTACTATTTGGTTTATATTTTCATAAATTTCAGCTTGAGTAAAAGAAGTCTCAGCTGAGTTTTTATTTAAGTAGTAGATTAATGTGTGGTATGAGTATGCAATAATATCTATCAGAGAAGATAGGTTACTACCTTCGAAGTTCTGATCTGTGAAATTGGGATTCTGATTTAACCTTTCGATAATTAAGTCTTTTAAACTTACCGCATCAAAAGCTATATAACCATCTTGTCTTATTGCAAATTCTGATTGTGATGTGTTAGTAGCCATTTTAATTATAAAACTCTATACCGGTTGAATTTAACAACCCTCTTATGTTTAAAGTCGTACTATTATTTAATAGTGGTACTTGCAAACCCAATGTAATCTCATACTCTTGTTTAGATACAAGAGCAACAACTTCTAATCTATCTATTTTTACTCTTGTTTCAAATCTCAATATCTGTCTGTTTATCAAATCAGCCATAAGCTGAGCAGTATTAGCATTACAAGGTTGAAATAAAAATTGATTTAAATTTAGACCAAATGAAGGATTTAGTAATTTTTCACCTGGCATTGTAGTAAACAAATTAACTATACTGTTCTTAATAGCCCCTAAATCATAGTCGGCTACAATATCTTTTTTCTTAAGAGTACTTTGCACTGGAAAAGATTGAGTATTCTTAAATTTTAAATCTAATTCTAAATCAGAATAAGTAAATCTGCTATTTGGAATAGGCTTTATTCTCTGAATAGAATTAATGTTAATTGTCGCCATATAGATATTTATTCATTACTCTTCTTTGTATTTTTAATTCGAAAGCATAAATAATAATGTGAAGAAAAAATTTAGTAAAATTTACGAAACTTACCTTAATAGATATACCAGAGGTGGTTTTCTAACTGGTGATTTAGTAAGACTAAAAGACGGCTTTGAAAACACTGAAGCTTTTAAAAGCTTAGGTGCCAATGTTCAACAAATGCTTAAGCAATTTGCTGATAGCGACATGAACATTAGAGTGTCAGGTATTGAGAATAAGTATCCTTCACACCAGCCGGGTAATACAGATAATAGTAACGGTCAGGTAAGTGTAACCGTTTCGCAAGAAACAGCTCCAGGACGTTATGATGGATTTGTAACAGCTGACCCAGAATTATTTGATACGGTAGACGTTTATCCAAACAGAATGCCAGTACCTAACAGCTTTGTAAGACCTAACGGTACAGAGTTTAACTTTGATTCTAATCCAGCAGAGTATGACGACGAATATATTGGACAAGATCCATTAAAATCTCAGATTGGTACAGGTACAGAATTAAAAGCTCCTGAACAAGGAGATGATAAAGAGCTTCATAATAAAGAAGTAAAGATTGATCAGTTTGGTGCTAACAACAAATGGGATTTACAATCACCAGGTGGAGGTAATGCTCAAAAACAATTCGATACTTCAGTATACATGAAGGGTGGTAAACCTATTGAAGGGCCTTCTTCTATGACAGGTGCTTTAGGTACCACTGCAATTGGATAATTCCACTAAACAAGCATAAGCATTTATTTCCTGATCCATTACAAATGCTGATTTGTACATAAAGTCGTATACGGTAGTTAAACTTACTTTTTTATCAGACTCTTTTAAGTCAGATTCATCTATAACATTGAATAAATTTTTAAGTAAGTTAGGGTAATCGTTATTGAATATATGTTCATTAGTTATCATATACTTTCTACATTTTAGTACATGTCCTGCTCTAACCAACTTAAATAAGTCTTGACAAATTTTATCAACGCTTGCCTCGTCTTGTAACGTTAAATTACCGTCTGTTACATTTTTCTGAAAAACGTTTATTGTCTTTCTAATATCAGGAAAATTTTCTTCAACAACTTTTTGCACGTCACTTAACTTGCAAGATACCTTTTCCTTTTCACCTATGTGTACTAATCTTGATACAATAGGAGTTTTATCATGATTAATATCAAACGTTTGACACCTACTTTGCAATGCTGGAATAATTCTATGCTTATAATTTGCAGTAAGAATAAACCGAGTTATTGCACTATACTCTTCCATTACATTACGAAGAGCTCTTTGACCATCTTGAGTTAGCCCATCACACTCATCAAGTATAATTACTTTAATATCAAATAAACTTTTTGTTCTTGCATAGCTTGTAACTTTGCTTCTAATAGTATCGATTCCATTTTCATCTGAAGCATTGATATACAAATGATCACATTCTAATAACTCATTAACAATAATCTTTGCAATGGTCGTTTTACCTATGCCGGGGTTACCCACAAGAAGTAAGTTTGGTATCTCATTATCGTCTTTGCATTTAGTAAGAAAGTTTAAAAAATTACTTTTCTCGCTAATACAAAAGTCCTCTAGCTTTTTAGGTCTATATTTTTCTACCCAAAGATTATCAAACATATGAATAGTATATAGGTAAACCGATTAGATTCAAGAATATCTTTTGACTAACTCAAGACAACATGTGAATGCATTTATCTCCTTATCGAGAACAAAAGTATTTCTATAAAGGTATTCTGATATAAGGATGAGAAGATCCCTCTTGAGATCTTCTCGGATATCTTCTTTATCATGAGTGTAATTAAAAAGAAGCTTCAACAAAGAGTGGTACTCCCCGTTAAATTTTTCATCATTTTCTACCAAAAATTGTCTTATTTTGGTTGGATTTTTTTCTTCTATATATTCGTAGAGTTCGTCGATAAAAACTTTATCTGTCTCCTCCTTTTCAATAACCAACCTTCCATTAACTGAATATTTTTGAATATTATTAATGCATTTGCGTATATCAGGGTAATCCTTTTTTATGAGCTTTATAAAATAATCTCTATTTTCTTCAGTTAACGATATTTTCTCGTAGTTTAATATGTCAGCACAACGTTTTACAACTTCGAGCACAGGAGGTGTTAGATCAAAATTTTGACACCTGCTTTGTAAGGCAGGAATTATTCTATGAATATAATTACAAGTCAATATCCAACGAGTAATTTTACTATACTCTTCGATAATATTTCTAAGAGCCCGTTGAGATTCTTGTAACAAACCATCGCACTCATCAAGAATAATAACGTTAATCTTACCCTTTGTTGGTCGCTGTTTAGCGTAAGGAACACATTTTTCTCTAATTGATTCAATATCATTTTCATCTGATGCGTTAATATATAGATAATTACAATCTATTAAATCTTTAACAATAATTTTAGCAAGAGACGTTTTACCAATACCAGGAGCTCCAGCAAAAAGTAAATTAGGTATCTCTTCTTTATTTTTAAATTGATTGAAGACAGCATAATTCTCATCTGTGAGAATAATATCATCTAAAGTAGATGGTCTATATTTTTCTACGAATAAACTATTAAACATTTCATTTATTTAATTTGTCGTAAACTACCTGAGCAAGTGCAATATCTTCTATAGCTAAACCGGTTGAGTCAAATATAGATAAATTTTTTTGAATTTTATCTGATAACGTTTGTGAAGGCCATCTTAATAAGTCTTTCAGCTCATACTCTTTTAGGTGCGTGTTTCTATGCAAATGAGTGGGACCTACTCTGTATTGAGATTCACCGGAATGTGAAGCTTGTTCTTTATCGTCGTATATAAGAGTCGAACAATCAAATAATACGTCATCATTTAATTCTCTTTTACCCTCCGAATCACAACCTACAGCATTTATGTGCACCGGTTTATCGAGCATTGAATTGTTTATATAAGGCTTTCTTGAAGGTGTTAATGTAGTGATAACTCTACACCCTTCAATTGCTTCTTCTACACTATTACATACAGATATTTTTTCAAAAGTTTTTCCTAATGATTTAGCAAAATCTTGAGCTTTTTTAACATTTATATCGTAAATTGATATATGTTTCGTTTTAACTACGTGCATTAAAAATTGGACATGAGCCATAGTTTGAAACCCGCATCCAATAAATGCCATCTTATCTACATTATCTCCATTTAATACAGCTTCGGTTGTTAAAGCGGTGGTAGCAGCTGTTCTGCATTGTGTTATAAAATTACCTTCTATAACCGATAAAGGTTGACCAGTATGCTTATTATTAAGGATAATTAATGCATTGGTTGTTTGTATATTTCTCTTACTATTTGACCCGTAATCAGCTATCCATTTTATACCAGCGTATTTAGATGTCGAAGCTGGCATAGCTCTATAGTCGTCTCCCGGGGTAGGCATATCAAGATATACTTTAGAAGGCATAGTAGCTGTACCTTTAGCATAATTATTGAATACTTCTTTAACTGCATCAAATACTAATTCGGGAGTTAAAACAGATCTTACTTCTGATTCGGTTATAAACCTCATTACATGTCCTTTTTGAAGTCAAATTTATCAGAAGAGCCAAAACCTTTTTCACCTCTACTAGATTCACATGCTTCGTCAGTCCAACAAACGCAAGGTTGCAACAACTCATACACAACCAACTGAGCAATTCGATCACCCTTGTTAGCTGTAAAAGATTTATCGCTAAAGTTATAAAGTTTAACACCCATATCCCCTCTATATCCATTATCAATAACACCTAGGTGAGGCTGAATACCGCTTTTAAAACCTAACCCAGAACGAGGTTCAATTCGAAACCAATAACCTGGAGTAACATATCCAAGTTTTAAACCTACAGGTACTACTGCGCTTCCTTTAGCTGGGATCTCAATCGTCTCAACAGCAGTAAGATCATAGCCAGAATCACCGGTAAGTTGTTCATTATTGTTTACTGCAGGTAATACTGCATCGTCATGTGTTTTTATAAATCTTAGTTCTACTTGTTTACTCATATCAACTGTCTCTATATTAGTAACGGAACTATTACTATCAACAAAAACCATGGTTTCTTCTCCATCTTCACCCATAACGTTCCAATAACTGCCTTGCATCTAATTATTATAGGATGTGGAGCCTCTAAATCAACTTATTAAATATTGGGCAATGGACGAAGTACCAGGACATGAAGTTGGTGATCTTATAGATCAACTTAAGAATGCTGATCAGTATATCAAAAAACCTGAAAAGGCTGAAGAAGAATTTGATCTTGATAAAGAAGATTTAGAAAAGTTTATTCTCAATAACGCTGGTAAGCTAATTAAACAATCTGTTGAAATAGTGGGTGATGTAAAGCAATATGTTGAAACAGCTCCAGAACACAGAGAGGTAGTAAGTTTAGCAGAGTTAATAAAAGCTTCATCTTCAGCTATTGAAAGTTTAAGCAAAGTATTAGTTCAAGATAAAAGAGATAAAACCCAAAAGGATGTTAAGAAATTAGACATTCAAGGTAAAAAGGAATTACTTCAAGGTGAAGTAAATGCCAAGCTTATGTTATCTAGGGACGATATTATGAATGAACTTATGAAGGACGTAAAGAAAGCTGAAGAAGATATAATTGATGTTACTCAGCAACTACACCAAGACGGTTAATAAAACTTGCTGTGTTGTTATAAACTTTGATATGAGTTTTAAGCAACGATACCGGGAAGTTACCTTCTAATGAACCAGATGCGTTCTGATTGATGTAATATAAATCTTTCTTTACTTGCTGGAAATTTTGGTTAATAGTATTTTGAGGGTTATAATTTTCGTACCAAAGTATGAGTTGATATACTTCATTAAAATATAAAGCCAAATCAGCTTCAAGTTCTTCTTTTGCTAATTTGTACATTCTATCATAATGAAAATAATCCGCTACTAAATTAGAACCATGAGCTTCTTCTGAAGATGAAATATCATCGTTTATAGCAAACATATTATGCCTATATACGTTGGTATTATATAAAGACATTTGCTTTATCATAATCTGCATATCTGGAGAAAGTTTATTTACCACAGATGATGCAACAGATTCGGGTATTAGTTTATCTTCAAATGAATCAGACGAAACATTGAAATCAATATCCCATATTGGTAGTACGCTATCATCTTCCATAAAGTTTACATTTCTGAGAAGACCAATACTATCACTTATTTCAGTAAAGAACTTTATTTTGTCTCCTAGCTTTTCATCAAATCTAAACTGTACTTCTGACATAGAAGTAAGAAATTTTTCATACCAATAAGCTTGAAACGAAATATCTTGTTTTAAGCCAGGCCCGGGTAACATTAAAGAAGGGGTTTGATCTAACTCTTCATAAATTAAACTTTTACTTTCAATAGGGTCAAATATTACATTGCTTTTATTATATTCTAAATAAGGTGATAATAAATCTAAACCGTAGACCAAATAGTCTTCATAATTAGTATATAGACTATAAAAATCCTTTTCATAAAATACGTTTAAATCATATAATACGGGGTCTAAAGTTTTTGTATAAAAGAAACTCATAATACTTCTTGAATAAACGGGTTGTCGTAAAGGTATGTTTTAACACCTATAATCTTATTGCTGTAGCTTTCACCCACAAAATTGTGTGATACATTTACGGCTAAATAAGTACCGAATATTTTGTCATCTACTCTACCTTCTAAAAAGTTATTAGGTTTGTCAAAGCTAAAAAATTTACTAGCTTCTCTAAAAGTTAAACCAGCTACAGAAAGCTCAATTGCATTATTTTTAAAAATCATATCTCTTAAAACTTTATTTCTTCCTTGACCTAATCTTTGATCAGGTTCTTTATCGTTTATAGAAAAATCATTTTTAAAGTTAACATTAAATTTTCTGAGCGTGTTTAAAAACAAATTTGAAAAAATATTTTCTTTATCAGCTGCTACAAATAAAGGATATTCTTTTTCGCCTCTTACATAAGCATCATAATAAGCATCATAGCATGTTTCTATATTATTGTTAGTAAGATCTATTTGAAATTGCTTATCGTTTAATTGATAAGAATGCACAGCTGTTGTTACTAGGTCTCTTTGAGATGTTAACCCATACATATCGAAAAATGTATAGTCGTCAACATAAGAGTAATCAGGTAAAGTGAAATTATTTTCTGGCAGACCGGGGGTCTTTTGTCTTTTGTTGTCTATTTCTTCTTTTGTATCGCTTGTTGTACCTAATACAAAAGTTTCAGTGTGCATTATACCTCCGCTTGCACCGGTTTCATTTTGTGCAATGGCATTTTCATACAAACTTTTCATACTATATAATGACCATTCTTTTGTAAATCTATCTTGTCTTAGTAAACAAAAATCAAAAGGTGGTTGCGATGAAGTGTGACGTTGTAAAATATATTCCAAGTCTTCTATAGCATTACTTTCTCCGGGTGATGAATAAAATATTTTTGTTGTGCCTATTTCCCAATTGTCAGAAATAACGTTACCATTTAAAGGTTTATTTTCACCTTTACTGCCCATAGCTAAACCTTCAATAATAATTTCTCTAATTGCTAGACCTGTAAACATTTCTCTATTTGAATCGTCCAGATCATCTATATTATTACTGTTGGTGAAATTTGCTGTTGAAAAGCTAATATTTTTTTCTCTTAGATATTCAACAGAACTATCTATAAAGTCTAACTTCTTTAATTTAGTATTATTACCTGTCCCTGTAACTTCTTCATTTTTAACGATTGAAAATATACCCCTTAATGTAATTTGCGAATCGTTAAACATTTTTACTTCTTCATCGTAGCTTGATAAATCAGGTTTAATGTAAATGTATAAAAAATCTCTGCAATCATTTCTAAAAAAGAAATCAGTTAAATCTAAATCTACTGCATCAGCAGATATATCCTCCCCTAGATAAGTTAGTAGTTTAGTAAAGCTAGAACGTTGTAGTACTTCATTGTCGTCTCTTATAAGAGCAGTACCTGTTTGAGAATAATCCAATATATTATCGTTGATACTTAAATTGACTATAGACTCTGGATTTAATTGTACATAATTTCCGTTACCGTTTACCAAATAAACGTAATACATATAAGGTACGTTGTTTATTCTATAGTTGAAAGTGCCTTGAGCTTGAGTTTCGTTCAAGTTTTCAAAATAAGTTTCAGCATATGGGGTATTGAAATTAGCCATTTTTTAAACTCTCAATTTGATTAAGAATAAGATTTACTTTATTGGGTTTAATATATTTGTAAACTGTACCTGGTTTAGGCATAATAATAGGGTTAGATACTCTATTTAGTTCAGTTATCATCCACCACAAGTGTATAGTGCTATAAATGTTATAAGATATAGTTGTCCAAGGCACTTTTCTATCTAAAGTAAACTGATCAAAAAAATCAGGGCTTATCTCTTCTGGAAAATTTATTGATGTATTGAGGTTATAAATTAGCCTATTATTGCTATCGTCAATATAAACTTTAAAAATATTTTCATATCTAAATTTGTTAAGTTTAGATAACGATGGAATTTGATTTTGATATAAACCAGCCATTATTCTTCCCTCCCTATAATTTTATTAATACCATCTTTCGATATGGTAGAATAAAGCATATTTTTTGTATGCCCTATTAAAGGTGCAAAGGTAATTTTCAACAAATAAGAGTCAGGTATAATTGCTTTTACAGTTTCTGGTAACTCTGAATCACCTATAACGCTTAAACCGTCCATTGGTATATCCATCATTCTAGTATTACCATTATGAACTACCGTAATACTACTAATAAAGCAATAAGGCTCTCTTCTGCCGCCTGGAATAGTTAAGTCGTAAATTGCTGGGGGTTCAACTATATTTTTATCTTGCCTTTGAGGTAAATTTTGATAAAGAAGTAAAAATATTAATCTAAAATTACTAACTACATCTGAAAAAGTTGATGGTTGGGTATTATATAATGGTACAGTTAAGTTAATTTCTTCACCTGTATCAGCAAAATTATAATACTTTGTTCTTTCTATTGATGAAGTACCTGCTTGAGAAAATGTAGTTAAAAATTGAGATAACCCTTCAACCGCGTTTGTTCCTAAGTCTGTTAAAGCATTGATTGGTCCTAACTGATTTCTATCACCCCCAAAATCATTGTTAGCGTTTAAAATAGTATTGTTTAGATAAGGAAATTTATATTTAAAACCTGTAGGCCCTAAAAAGTATAGCCCTTGATATGGAAACATTACTCTTTCTAAATCAGGGTTAACGTATTTGGTAATTGCTTTTATTTCATTGAAAAAATTTTCCGTTAAAGTACCAACTGATGATTTTGCAAACTTTAAAGCAGCAGATGTAAAATTATCTACTTCAGTTATTATAATATTGGCTATATTTGCAGCAACCTGTACAGCATTTTGTCCTGATGCTCTAGCATTTGCTACAGCATTACCTATAATAGTTTCTGCCTCTTCTTGAGATATTTTCGCAGTTTCACCGTCTCTTCTAAATTGGCTTCCACCTGGTTCAACAATTAAACCAGAAGCTTGACCTAATTTAATAATTTGATTTTTTATTTGTAATTGAATATTATCTAATGCAGCTGCATCTTGATTAGGATTTTCATTACCAATAGAAACAAAATCAATAAAATTGTTACCTTGTTCGCGCAAAAAATTAGCTATTTCTGAACCAAAAGTAAGAGCAGTGCTAGACGCCCCTTGAAGTTCTGATTGTAATCGTTGTAACCCTCCAAATTCTTGAAAAGTGGATGCAACTGCAGAAGATACATCTGTACCTGTAAAACTTTGAGCTGTTTGATTAGCAGCAGTTAAAGTATATAAAGCTTGAGCTATTAAGTTGTTAAATAAGAAATATTTTTCTTTTAAGATTACATGAGGTACCTCATCATTTATTCTAGTTAAATCGTATTCACTTGTACCTGTTTTAGATGTTTGAGGTGAAGCAGTCCATCTAAAATCTTTTACCACATCTATAAATTGATACTTTAAGTTAGTAAAATCACCTTTATTAATCGCATTAATATGAAAGTTTTTTATAGTGCTAAAAGGTGGAGCGTTGTCACCTTTTATTTCGTTTTCGAATTCTAGTTCGAATTCAGAAGTATCAGTTAAAGGTGTACCTAGTATATCTCCCACCTCTTCAGTTAAAGCATCGAATTCTTCATCTAACTGTGCATTAAAAGTATCTGCTACAAAATTAGGTATAATTAAAGGAACATATACACCATCTTGTCTGAGACTTAATGGCTCGTTATTAGTAAGAAAAGTGTAATTTAAATGACTGTTGCCTGTAAAACCCATTTATAATATTTATCAAGAATTACGTCTCAAACGTAAGCTCTAAAATCAGATATACCGCCACCAGTAATGTTAAATTCATTATTAACATTGTTTACATTATTTTGATTTAATTGCGCAGAAGGTGGTCCTTGTGGTGGAGGGGTCTGAAGTTCTCGTCTTCCTGGTTCTTCTTCGATATGTTTATAATATCTTTCACTTAGTTCTTTAAGCATTTCCGTCAATTCAGTTATAGTTTTATTCAACATATTAGTTGGCAGAGATTGAGGCATATCAGGATTAAGTTCACTTTGTAACTTTGAGTAATCTTCAATTAATCTTAATTTTTCGCTTTCTCTTATTTCTTCAACGGCTTTGAGTTTTTCTTCACTTAATTCACCACCTTCGGCTGCACCTTTGAACGTATCTAACGTTTTTTGTTTATCTTCAGGTGATAGGCCTTCTAATTCTCCTTTAAGCCTATTACTAAAACTTTCGACCATTCTATTTTTTGTATCTTCTTCTTGTTCAATCATTTGACCGGCCAACGATTCGGCTACCATATCAGTTCCTAAAATAGCGTCCGTGATGCCTACAGGCCCCATGGTCAACCCGGTAGCTAACAAAGTATTCTCTAAAAAATCTTTTACACTTTCGGTCCCCTTTATTTTGGCTTCATCAAACTTAATTTTAAACTTTAATATTTCTTCTTCTAAAACTTCTTTAAAATACTCTGTAATTTTTTCATATAAAGAAGAAAATAATTCAAAAACTTTATCTTTAACAACTTGAAATTTTTCTATTACAAAAGCTTCTATTTTCTTATAAAAATCAGTTTCTAGGAAATTTTTAGCTAATTCTTTTCCTTCTTCAATTTTTTGAGTTAAAAAAGCACTTATTTCTGGCATACCAATTACTTCCATAAGAGCCTGAAAATCTTCATCACTTCCCGATTCATTAAATTTTAAAAATGCATCGTAAACATCTTTAAGATATTTGACCGGTGGTATTCCTAAAACCATTTCTTTAATTTTTCTAGTAATAGGTTCTAATGATGTCATCAATGCTTCTCCAATTTCTTTTAAAGTATCGGATTGAATTATATCGCTCACAGTTTTATCAATCCAATCTTTTATGTTGTCAGGAAGCACGCTATCAAATAAAGATAAAAATAGATTAGTTGC
>MDSZ01256991.1_pt1 | contig 25901 bp, 37 predicted proteins | sample 811201 | NCBI WGS metagenome assembly MDSZ01 (sample SAMN05326647, study PRJNA326480) | marine metagenome | isolation source: seawater | place: Indian Ocean: North | collected 2010 | reverse complement strand
TTGAACTCCTCTATAAATTTATTCTTAAATTCTTCATACTCATTCTTGTTAACAACCGAATCGTGAACTAAATCGTAAAATATTACACGTAAAACATCGTCAGTAAGGTTAATAACCTGTTCGGGAGTATTGGCATTCGGTATTAAAATTTTATCTTCACCTGCAAACTTAGCTCGGTCGTATTTTTCGATAAAATCAATAAACGTGTCGATGTAGAGATTATTACTATTTATCCCAGAACCGGCCGCACCCAGTTCATATTTGCTATTTAAAAGACTCTTTGGGTCGTTACCCAAATTTTTACCCCTAATGACTGCCTCTACAAGCGATTTAAATACACCACGAGAGACTTTTGACGAGTTATTAGGGAGAGATGGCTTATGTGGATAAGTTGTTAAAGCTGAATGAGGCACAAAACCAGCCGCGGGAGTCTTTTCTTTACTACGTGGGTCTGGAACTGTAATCCACTGAGTTACCCACAACCTCTTGTCTCCCATTTTTAATATATAACGATATGGTCTAAAATCGAACACAACACTTGGATAACAGCTGGAACCGTTCTTAACCTTATTGTTACCACAGTTTCCACTACCATTTGAGTTTTGTACATATCCCTTACCATAACCGTATACATACCTGAATAGATATAAACGAGATTCAATGTAATTTCGTAAACTCCAGTTTTTACTCATAGAAATACCCGGGTCACACATTCGAGGTGTATTGTATAAGATTGGTACCTTACCCCTCTCAAGTGTATGTGTAAGAGATATACGATTTTCTTGGTCTACAGAAGTTAGCCATCTACACCAATTTTTAGAATTAACATCGGGGTACAAACTTTTACATTGCTGTTTTATGAAAACTCTGTCTTCGCCGATGCAAGTACCTCTTAATTTATCAAGAACACTGTTAAGAAATACAGCTTCAAATGCCCCTTTCCCTGTTATGTCGAGGGTTAGTTTTGAAAGATCGTATTCAATTGATGAACTATTTGCAACACAATTTGTGTTACTCATCTCTATTATGACCTGAGAAAATTTTGTGATATTAATTTAAATGACTGGGTTCGTACTTGATATGTTTTTCAAGCCAGAGCCAGAGCCAGAGCCAGAGCCCAAACTTCCTCCGAAGCCTGAGCTCCCCCCTGTACCTGTGCGTTTACTAGATCGAAGTATGGCACTAGAAACCAAGTCTATGAATGAACGAAAAAGACGTCCCACGTATTTACCGGGTCGTTGGATTCATAAATTGTGTGGTCTCAAACGCAACATAGTGTTAGTCAATAAGACCGACCATCACGTGAAATTCACGATTAAGAAGATTCCAAGCTGTAAATGCTTCATGTCGACGTGTAAAATACTGTTACCGAGTGGTGCTGGTATCGAGGGTCAATTTGAAAATCAAGAGAATCAAGAAATTCAAGAAATATTATTGGGACCCATGACTGATGAATATATCGATCACTGTGTGTATCTACTTCCAAGTAAAAATGTACTCGTCACCTTGGAAATGGATGGAAAAATGATTTTTAAAAATAGAAAGATGGGTTCATATGATAAGTACACCTGTCGTAATTACCTATTTTCTAGGGTGATCTAATTTTTTGTCAGTACATAGTATTATGGCGAACATGAACGTGGAGATGACCAATGCGTGGTTGTACAACAACGCATTAAATGCCGAACAGAGGGCACGAAATGAAGCTGTAAGACGGTCAAGAGCCGAAGCCGCTGAAGAGAGGGCAAAGGAAAAAGCAAAGAAGGCGGCAGAAGCTGCCAAAAAAGAGATGAATACAGCTCGCCGGGCAGCCGTTGAGAGATCTGCGGCTGAAGCTGCTGCGGCGAGAGCTGCGCGGGCTGCATCTAGGGGTGAAACTTCAAATCGTCGTAATAAGACTAACGCCGCTAACAAAGCTGCTAAGAAGGCTGCTGAGAATGCCAAGAAGGCTCAAGCAAATGCCGAAAAAGCCGCGGTGAATGCCAAGAAGGCTCAAGCAAATGCTCTGATTCAGAATGTAAAGAAAAATTGGATAAACGTCGCAGCCAGTACCATGAGCAGAAATGATAAAAAAAAGAAAGGTACTACGATTTATAGAAAGGCATCCCTTAAACTTCACCCAAATAAACCAACTGGTAACACAGAGAGTTTTAGACTTTTAGGTAATCTATTTGATGAATTTAAAACGTATGTTAATCAAAATTGACCGAACAGTCAAACGAATTACAACGACCTTGTCCAAGTATATCATACACGACTTCCCCATCGACGATCTCCTCCTCGATGAGTAAATCCTTAAGTTCCTCCAACTTATCCTTATTTTCCTCCAACATCTGGAGCGCATACCTATAACACTGTGACACGATTGTTTCAATCTCGTTATCCACCTTAAGAGCGGCAGATGGAGACAGGTTACGGTAATCATACTTATTCTTACCGAAACCATAGGTCGTCACCATTTCACGGGCAATCTGATAGACCCTAGCATAATCAGAACTCGCACCAGTTGTGACACGATTGGCTCCGTAAATAACCTCTTCAGCCGCACGGCCACCTAGGGCAACGAGGATTTGTGCGAGTAGGTACTCTTTCGTATAGAATGGACTGTCAGCATTATCCTCAGAGGGTTGGAAGAAGGTCACACCACCCGCAGCACCTCGGGGCATGATAGAAACCTTGCGAACCACGTCATAGTCTGGCACGAGAACACCGATGATAGCGTGCCCAGCCTCATGATACGCCACAAGCTCCTTCTTACGGAAAGAATACTTAACATCACCCTTAGCCCCAACGACTATGCGTTGGTAGACATTCTCAGCAATATCATTTGTAATGGTACCGTCACCATCCTTCACAGCCCTAATAGCACACTCATTCAACAGATTTGCCAAGTCAGCACCAGAGAATCCGGTCGTCTGCTTAGCAATATTCTTGAGGCGTACATCGGGTGCAAACGTCTTATCCCGAGCGTGAACCCCAAGAATCTTGAGGCGACCCTTAACACTTGGAAGGGACACCTGAATCTTACGGTCGAACCGACCGGGGCGGAGCAGTGCATCATCTAGGATATCAATCCTATTTGTAGCAGCAATCACTACGATACCAGTCTCATTGTCAAAACCATCCATCTCAGTGAGAAGCTGGTTGATAGTCTGCTCACGTTCATCATTACCAGGTGTAGTAGTTCCACCACGCTTCTTTCCTACCGCATCAATCTCATCAATGAAGATGATACATGGTTGATTTTCACGCGCTTGATCAAAGAGTTCCCGGACGCGTTTAGCGCCAACACCCACGAACATTTCGATGAAGTTCGCGGCGGAACACTGGATGAACGGAACGCTCGATTCGCCCGCGATGGCGCGCGCGAGGAGGGTTTTACCCGTCCCCGGTTCGCCCGCGAGGAGCGCGCCTCGGGGGATCTTCGCACCGCTCCCGTAATATTTCTCGGGGGTCTTGAGAAAATCGACAATCTCCTCGAGTTCGTCCTTGGCGGTGTCGATACCCTCAACATCCTTGAAACGTGTGGTAACCTCATCTTCCATGTTAAATTCAGTAGACTTCATGAAAGGATTTGGCATTCCCATACCACCTTCACCTCTAGGGGCGAATAGAGTACGACCAAGGGTAAATACGTAAGCAATAAAAAAGAACATGACAACATTCTCGATAAGGGACACCGGTTGAGTATTATCTATGAGAATTTCGGTATCACTTTCCATTAGGGTCTTCCACAACTGCTCATTCTGTGCAATTGAAACATCACCATAATCCCCATTCTTTTCTTGAAACACTGCGATGTTCTTATTGGGTCGTATGACTACGGAAGGGAGTTCACGGTTCTTAAGCCCTTGGATAAACTGTGTATATGTTCTTGGATGATATTCCGCCTTTCGTTCTTTGGTATCAACTTTGACAGTCGGTGCGGTAAAGTTTTTTCCAAGACTGAACATACTTTATAGTAAACTAGGGATTGTTTTAACCCACTTTTTCAGCAGGTTTATGGTTCTTGGAACAGAACAAAAATAAATATCAGGGTAACCACTCCGACTGCTCCAATTAAACCACAAAGCCCGATACAACAACGCCTGACGACCAGGTTGTCCTTACTCACACTTGCGTCAGGCATTTCGTCTATTGACATTCCTATTTAAAGATGTGTTTGTATTTTTAAGTAGTATGAGTGTAAATCTCATTGATGTTGATAATGGTAAATATATAGTCTCTGTTATTGCAGATGATGAGTATATTGGACCAAATATAGCTATGGGACGTGAATGGGATGGATGGATGCGTGATGATATTAAGACGTATTATAAAGAAGGTACTGATATATTAGATATTGGTGCAAATATTGGTTACAACACTCTTATGTTTTCTGATTATGGACCAGTAGCTTCATTTGAACCGGTATTTAACCAGATAGTGGCAAAGAATGTGAAGCAAAACCCAATCAAACACCCTGTAAATGTATATACTTGTGCACTGTCTAATGAACAGAAAATGGCTGAAATATTTATACCGAGTCGTGGATGTCAATCTAATACACATATTAACTATGGGGGTACCAGTTTTCACCTAGAAGGAGATATGAAAGGTATGGCTATAGAGGTTCCATGTGAAATACTAGATAATATTTATTCAGGTATACCATCAATTATTAAGATTGATGTAGAGCATCACGAAATGCAGGTTTTAGAAGGTGCTAAAGAAACTATAAAGAAGTATATGCCAACAATTTTCATAGAGATCCACGATTTCGAAAATAATCCGGTGGCTAAATTTTTAGAAGATTTGGGTTATGATAAACCAGAAGAAAGACCTGAAGCTGTTTATTTATACAAGGGTAAATACTAATTATACATTCGTTTCGAATAACCAATAACTGCACACGTTATCCTTTTACCTGCGTGTCCAGTTGTTAAACTGTCATTGTGACCACCCATTCCTAAATCATCCATGTCTTCATGAATAACTACCGATCTCCCAATAACATTGGCTTTGGTTCCTCTCAATTTGACCAAACCGTCCTCCATTCTAAATTTAGCAATACCCTTTGCGTCAAAATGAATATTACCTAAATCTCCTACGTGTCTCTCCTTAGACGTAGGTCCTCCATGCTGTTTATTGTAAGGGTTGAAATGTGCACATGCACCCATACATTTGTCACTTAAATCACCGGCTTCGTGTATATGGATTCCATGTGAACTATTTTTGTACTTGGTAGATTTTAGATTTCCTTTAATTACGACTTTAGCACCTTTTTCTTCAAACTCTATAATACCCTTGATATGGGGATGATCGAATAAAGTTGTTGCTACAATCATTTATTAGATTCTAAGATTTTATATCTCGCAAAACTCATCTTATCCATCATGTAATATAACCGATACGAATCAGTTATACTTGGTCTCCTGTATTGTTCTGGCATGCATTCTGGGATGCCTTCTTGAGAATAATAAGCTGTCTCACTCCGCCTTTCTTCAAAATGTGAAGGTTTGTTATCATACAACCACATGAGGTGTCTCGCACATGTGTGAATCTTTCCATAACGACGTGTATACTCCAAAGTTAGAGCAATACCTATTCTACATGCGTACAAGTAATTTTCATGACTTGATGCAATCCACATGGTCATGGGGTGTTTCTTGTGTGCTGGTTTATATCCTCTAGTTTTACCATCTCTCATAAATGGTGCACATTCACGGATAATATGTTCCTCATTGGAGAAATGCCAAGCAGTGTAAAGCATTTGACATATTTCCAATTGGATTTTAACGACGTGTTGATCACATGACCAATGAGCTATTTCGATTGGTATTAGTGATAAAAAAAAGATATTCATAAAGTGTAATTTTATTAAACAATAAAGCTAACTTAGGTGTACTTTATTCTCCACCTGAAAAGTACTCTTCCTCATTTTCAACTTCTTCTTCATCTTCATCTGGTTCAACATCTAAAGTTTCCTCCTCTTCGGGTTCATCAGACTTTGGAGGCTGGTCCTCGTCATCAATTGGTTCGACGACATCTTCGTTCAATTCTGGATCTTCGTCTTTCTTTTTTGTCTTTTTTACTTTTTTGGTTGGTTCTTTGTCAAATATCATTGAAAATATCTTTTCAATCCGGAGAGCTTCCCGTTTTCGCTTTTCGTTGTTTTTTTCCATCCCCTGTAAAAATTCTTTACTAAATCCATGTGATTTGTATGCTTGTAGAACCATTTTAAATGGTGGTCTTTTAGCATATTTATAGTATTTATTGTATAAATCTGCAATAGCAGAGTTAATTTTCACTCTCACAATACCACTTTTCAACACTCGAAGATTTACTTGAACATGATCACCAAATTTAAGTTCTGGTTCTTTAGGTGGTTCTGGGTATACCCTCGGTTGTATTATAGGTAATTGTGGATCTACGTAAGGAAGACCCATTTTTTTATAATTTTCTTTCAGTAATTTCAAATAATCATCTTGGTTATATACCGGCTGTTTCACAAACTTGTATTGTATTGTGGGTTTGGACTTAACAATACGACCAAGAAACGAATCATCGGGTAGTTTACCTCCACGAATGTGAGAGGTCTGAACTTTAACACGCTGCGACGGCTTCTTGTACATCTTGATTTTTGGAGATGTTATCCTCTAACTTAGGTGTTAGAAAGAAATCAATCTCACATCGAATTACATGTTCGGACTGTTGGTTCATGTGTGTGTGGAGTGGTCCCCAAATTTCGATGACTTTACGCTCCTTATCATACCAAAGGTAATCAAGTCCAAGTTTCTTCGTAAGCCAATAAAACTTCTTACCAGTTTTACCGATGAATGAAAAAATCTGATCCTCTGTGTAATCAGACACGTTCATTTGGGAGTAGTGAGCATTTGGGGGTTGATACGGAGCCATCGTTTCTCTTATCCTTAGTAGCCTCCATTTGTTTAAGTAAGTTTCTCACATGCTTTTGAGAATAAACTTGTTGTTTATTTTTCTTGTCATTTTTGGTTACACGCTTTTTGGGTTCTTTGTAGTCCATAATTGTTACTAAATGAGATATTTTATTTGACAACTTAGGTTTCATCTTCATCAACAAGAGATACATCATCTTCACTCTCATCAGTTTCACTTTCACTACATGTAAAATCTTCATCCTCACTATCATCAATAATCTCATACCCTCGATGAGTGTGTACATAAAGACCAGTCTTTTCTAAATTTTCTACATCATAAAAACCAGAAACAGACTCTTTACTCACAGATTCAACATCTTGGCTAAAATTAAAAACACTTGAATGAACTCTTTCTAGAAAATTAACATCATAATTGTGTTCGCCTTCTTTAACAACACGAGCTATTTGTGTCGTATCATCATCACATTTGACGTCAACAATCATGTCTAATACGTTTAAATTTTAAATCTTTAATAACATTAATGGATAGTCTAAAGAGCTGGGGTATACATTACATATCAAACAGAGAAATTGCACCAAATGACGCGGTTATGTTTGATATAGATGATACTCTTATTTTCACAGATGGGGAGCCTAATAAACCAATAATAGAACTTTTACACGAAGCACTTGGTATGACCTACAAAATTGTTATCATCACAGCTCGCCCACTTATAGATAGTAACATTGAACGAACTATGAAACAATTAGACGAGTATGATATTCCATACGATTATTTAGGATTTGCAAGTGCAGACACAAAAGGTCTCATGAAAAAACAACTACCTTACAACTTTATTCTATCAGTCGGTGATTTACCAACTGATCTTACAGACTCCAAACACGCTCTTAACATTTCCAATTTTTACCACAATTAAGACAACTCACAAATACAGTCATAGGCTCATCGGCGGAGCGAGTCTGCATTTCATAATATGTGGTTTTTTTAGATTTGCATCTCCCACATGTAAAAAAACCCACCAAACTATCTTTCGCTTCTTTAGCAAGATATTGTTTTCTCAAATCTTTATGGATTCTTTCCTCTTGTAATTTGGCATATGGACCATCCGACCATAATTGTTCAGGTCTCATATCCATTAGATCTATAACACTTATCACCTTTGATTTAATTTTTTCTTTTAGTTCTTCCGAATTTATTAAAGACTTTTGAATAGACAAAAACTTATGCTTATAAATACTAGTAAAATGAGGATTATCCCATGCAGGTTGACTACGACATCTATCGTGTGAATGATTCAGTATACACTTCTCGAGATCTGTACATATCTTATCATCTTTTGTGATGTCGAGAAGGGTAGATAATTTATCAATAACAAACTCACGTGTTGAGTTCATTGTTCTTATCCTATATATTTACATTGTTTTTAAACCACTTAGGGCAACGGAAGACCTTCGTAAGGATTATTGCGTTGACAATCCTCCATATTTTCAGGCGAACAAGCATCAAAGAATCCACCAACACGACGAGCGGGGTTTGTGTCGTAGTCTTTAGTAACGTAGTGATAATCTAAACGTCCAGAGCCATCGGCTACATACCCCTCCCTGCGGTTAATAAAACCGAGAATACATATAGCTACAAAGAGAACTACAATATACCGTATAGCTGTGCGATTAGTCGCATTCATTTTATAGTTTACTGACATTTTTTTATGAGAGTATCCTAAATGACTAAAGCAATTCTTATTTGTGAGAATATAGGTCATATACAAGAAATAGACCTAGATATTACCCCAAGTAAGAATGAAATTTTTAAACTTTTATGTGGACGACAAACCTTTATAGGACAATGGCCTGATATAGATGTTGTGATTATGAAACCGGAGGATGGTAAAACTAAGAATGAAAATGTTTTACCCCCACCATTCGATATAGAAGAAGTATATGGAAAGATATTACTCGTACGTATGGATGAAAATTCAGAACCACAGGACTTTACATTAGATGAATATAACTCATTTTGTAGTAGGGATGAAAGCATCCCCGTGTAATACCGCGTTTGAATACTTCATACATAACTGAAAATGTACATAAGCAAAATCCATAACATTCTTTACAACTGGTTTACCGGGTAGGGGATTTTCGTCAATAGCAGCAGCCATATTAACCTTTGTGTCACCGTTCATCGATTTAGCCATCGTTTCACCGAGATGTTTTAGCCACATTACGTGTGCTTCATTGTTACAGTCAAACGGTTTTACAAATTCTGCAGACATTTATATTACTTACGATTCTTTTCTATAAGTAAACGCGCGCTGGGATCAGTAACTTTGGTCCATTTAGGTCTCCATATTTCTGAGATGAGATGATCATTCTCACGTCCATACATTCGCCAAAATACCTGACGATAGAGAGCTTCCTCCTTAGTTAGTGGTACATTGTGATGATTTGATTTCATACGTATTTCCTTAAACGTTGCATCATCAATTTCTCCTTCGGCGTATTTCTTAATTTCGTCCACCCAATTTGTACCAACCGCATCACTCATACCATCCTTTTGTCTCCATAGTATGTCGTGTGGTAAATACCCTTCAAAGGCTTCGCGAAGTATACGCTTTTCGATTTTATCAATTTTTCCATTTTGGTTGATTCTCATACAATAATCAATAAACGTCTTATCCAAAAATGGCACAATAAGATCTAAACCGTGGGCACCCGCACATCTATCCGCGCGTAGCCCATCAAATTGGTGAATAAGTCGAAGACGTCTCATATTTTCTGATGCAAACTCTTCAACGCCTGGTGCACTATGAAAATATAGATATCCACCTAAAAGTTCATCACTCCCTTCACCCGAAAAAATATACCGACAATTCGTTTTATGTTTAATGTATTTACATAGAAGCCACATAGGTGTACTTGCACGCACAGTTGTCGTATCATAAGATTCAAGTGAATGAATGACGTCATTTATATGAGAAATACCTTCGCCCACTGTAAATTTAACTTCTGTATGTTCCGTATTTAAATACTTGGCGACTTTTCTAGCAGCTTCAAGATCGGGACTTCCATCCAACCCAATTGAGAACGTTTTAATTTTACCCAATTTTCTAGTTGCAATAGAAGCTATGAGACTACTGTCAAGACCACCTGAAAGAAGAAAACCAATATCTCGTTCTGTTGTTGCAAGACGTTCATGCACTGAACGTTCAAATGCTTGACGCATCTCACCGGGGGTGCAGTCATTTACATATTTATTAATACGCCAATATCCATTATGATAACATACAAAGTCATCGAGATAAGAATCGTATATGTGACCGGGTGGGAAAATATCAATCTCAGAATTTAAGAAAAGTAAAGCCTTTACCTCACTAGCAAATGCAATAGAGTTCTCTGCGTATCGGGTATAAAATAACGGTCTTACACCGACTGGATCTCTCGCAGCAATAACTTTTTTACCATCACTATAAACGAGTGCAAAATCACCATTAATGACTTTGAGTGTATGTTCAATACCAAAATCATCGATCATCGGTATTAAAACTTCGCAATCACTCGTACCCTTTTCAAATCCAGTTCTAAAATTCTTATGATTATAGATTTCACCATTACATATCAACATAGATTTGTCACTCTTAAATGGTTGCATACCTGTGGGTGTGAGATCATTGATTGCGAGTCGATAAAAATCCATACGACATTTTCCTAGTGTCCGGGTACTATAATCATCAGGCCCACGGTGGTGAAGAAGGTGATACCCAGCCTCCACTTCTTCACCAAAAAGTGCAATGATTCCGCACATTTTTGTAATACAAGTCACTTTATCCTTAAGCTAAAATCCATCCACTCACCAAATTCTTCCGGATTGGCGACACCGTCCATCTCCTGTCCAGACATCTTTAAACTTTCACTTTCACTACCAAAAACTACGTCAAAAGCTATTATACAGTAAAATGATACGTTTGTTGTACGTGCTATTTTATCTATAGTATTGAAATCAAATGTTTCTATATCCAATGAACGTTTTATAATTCGAGGAGAACCATATGGAAATTTTACCTCCTCGTTTAATTCTAATTTTCTATTTTCTTGAGACATATCTAAAGAGGGCCATATACGATTTCTTGCTCTAAAATCTGCTGCATAATCTACACACTTCATCGCCATATCCTTTTCAGCAAAACATACAAAACGAGATTTAGAATTAGGATCCACTAGACTAAGATACGTACCATTATAATTTAATTTTATCAAGTGAAAGTCCATTTAAATTATACAAGGAAAAAATCTTTAAATAAGATATATGAACTTCCCTAAGACAGCTGGTCAATGTAAATATATGTTAGCTTTAAGATCAAATAAACCCATCGTTATTGGGACCGGACCAGCGGGGTCTGGGAAGACTATGCTCGCGTGTCAAATAGCCACGGAACATATATCAAAACACCCTAGGGCTAGAGTAGTGCTCACTAGACCTATCGTCGCCGCAGACGAGGATATGGGCTACCTCCCCGGGGATATGGACCAAAAAATGGAGCCATGGACTAGACCAATGTTTGATATTTTTGAACAGACTATGACCCATAATCAAATGGATAGGTGTATTCGTATAGAACCTCTTGGCTACATGAGGGGTAGGACATTTAGTCACACCCTAATCATAGCAGATGAAATGCAAAACGCGACACCAAATCAAATGAAGATGCTTCTTACACGTATAGGTTGGGGTACCAAGTTGGTTGTGACGGGGGATCTAGAACAATCCGACTTGGGACCCGATAATGGTTTAGAAAACCTTGTATATAAACTACAATGTACGGATTTAGAATACATAGAGCATGTGAAAATGGACGATGAGGATATTATTCGTCATCCAGCGGTTAAAGAAGTGCTTGGTATTCTAACAAAATGACAAAGGTCATCATCGCACTACCTGGTAAAACATTCTCTGGTGGATTTATGATAAATCTTCTTGAAACTGTACAGACACTAAAATCAAAAAACTATACTGTAATGATTACAAATGAGTATTCTAGTTACGTCACATATTCAAGAATGAGAACTCTAGGTTTAGATGTTCGTAGGGGTGCCGACCAAAAACCATTTGATGGTCAACTTGATTATGATGTATGGGTTACAATTGATTCTGATATCAGGTTTACAGCTGAACAACTCATAGAACTTATCGAGGATACTAATACACATCCTGTTGTTTCTGGACTCTATAGAATGGACGATCTCAAACATTATGCGTGTGTCAAAGAGTGGAATGTAGACTATTATAAGAAAATGGGATCGTTTCAATTTGCACAAGTCGACGACTTTGAGAAGGCCCCAAAGTTCGTTTCAGTCGCTTATAATGGTATGGGATTCTTTGCGTGTCGTAAGGGGGTGATTGAAAAGTTAAAGTATCCATACTTTAGCTATCCTATTATAGAGATTGATGGGCTCCGTGAGACCTGCTCCGAAGATGTAGCATTCTGTAAAAACCTCACTGAGGCGGGTTTTCCGATAATCGTGAATACGACCCTCCGTGTTGGTCATGAGAAAACACTTGTAATTTGAGGTTTTGAACATGATTGTTTAGATGCTTGATGTCCGAATCAATCTTCGAAATTTTATGATTCACAAGTTTACACTCCAACTTGTATGTTTCAATGAAGAGAAACAATTCCTTTCGCTTCTCCTCGTACCATTCAGATACCTCGTTAATCTCCTTGTCAATACTGGTATATTCTTCAACAATAGTGTAATTAGTCGGAAGTGTTCTCATATCTTCAGCAACTTCATCGATGCGTGCCTCTAGGTCCTGACACACATCTTTGAACTCAGCGTGTTGTTCTTCTAACATTTTACTTGCATTTTGTTAACATTTTCTTTTTTACTTAGGTTATTGTTTAAAGATAATAGTGTCTTTGTATTTAAATGTTTGGGAAGGTGTATGGTGAGTTTTTTCTAGAACAATATCTAGGTATTACCGGTGATGAAACAAATGACACGGCAACTTTATCAGTTCTGATAGAAACGTATGAATCATGGAAAGAATTTACTACCTATGTGCGCCCAGAATACAAAAACGTACAACTATTTACAATGTTTGAAACAAGTGATGTACACCCAGACATAATATCTTCAATGAAACTGTTTGATAAAGTGATCGTACCCTTTGACTATCTCAAAGAAGTTTTGGAACGTCACGGTATCAATTGTGAATCGATGAACTATTGGTCATCTAAACTTATTCTTTCTAAACCGAGTGTAATTAAAAAGACTGTAAATCCTGAACGATTAGTGTTTCTGTATAATGGGACGAATGATATAAGAAAAAATGTAACTACACTTACGAGAATTTTTGCACATGTAAGTGAGGGTACAAATCATTTACTCATAGTTAAGACTAACAACGACACTGGTCTAATCAAAAGTAAAAATATTAAAATCATAACAGAAAGAATATCAAACGAAAAACTAACATCTTTATTCAATCTATGTGACTACTGTATAACATGTACACGCGGTGAAGGTGTGAGTCTTCTACATTTAGAAGGTGCGTATTTCGGTAAACCAACTATTAGTCATGATAAAGGTGTTTTTAGAGATGTAAAAGAGTTCATAAAGATTCCCATGATACCTATTCCGTCGAAGGAAACGCAAATAGATCTTTCACGAGTACCTCCATTTTTACACAAGGTATTTTATGGATCATGGTGGGAAATTGACGAGTATGAAATGATAAATACACTTAAACGATTAATGTCTATTCAAAAATAGATGAATGTAGCCATCATATCAGGGTCCCGTGGCCAAGATGGTATATACTTAAAGGAACTTTTAACTGAAAAGGGGTATACTATAAAATATATACACGAAGTTTTAGACTATTCAGATATTCACAGTGTTATCCAAAGTTGTTCAGATTATTCTATCATAGAAATCTACAACCTTGCCGCCAAAAGTCATGTTGGTGTTTCAACTAAGTCAACATTTGAAGTGAATACTATGGGTATTCTTAACATTTTAGAAGCTGTTAAATCTCTAAAATTAGAGAGTAAGTGTAAGATTTTTCAAGCATCTTCATCGGAGATATTTGGAATAACAGATAAAATTCCACAAAATGAGCATACACCTTGCAATCCTGTAAACTTATATGGTATTTCAAAATTTTCGGCTCATCTACTTGCTAAAAACTATAGAAATGTGCATGATATGTTTGTGTGTACGGGGATAATGTATAATCATGAATCGAGAATAAGAAAGGACACATTTGTAACACAAAAAATCATAAAGGGTTTGAAATCTGGTACATGTGTAACGTTGGGTAATATATTTTCTAGGCGTGATTGGGGACATGCCAAAGATTATGTAGAAGCTATATGGATGATATTACAACAAAATGAACCAGATGATTATATAATATCTACAGGTGTTACACACTCTGTTAAAGAGTTTATTGATATTGCTGTAAATAAACTTGGTAAAAAAATTACATGGTCAGGTAAAGGAAAACATGGTGTTGGTATTATTGATGGTAAAGTTGCTATAAAAGTATCTGAAGAGTTTTATAGACCCATTGATGTCAATGTGTACGTAGGTGATTCTAGTAAGCTAGAAAATATTGGCTGGAAACGAAAATATGATTTACATGACGTTATTGAAGATATGTTACACAATTAAAGAATTTCATGTATATATAAAAAACAGTATGAAAATCTCATACGCCATCTGTGTCTGTAACGAACATGTAGAGCTCAATTCACTTCTCTCTTTTCTCGTTAAAGTCATAGACAATGAAGATGAAATAAATATTTTAGTGGATAGTGGTAAAGTCACGGATGAAGTACATTCTGTACTTAAAAAGTTTGAGGACCGAATTATTGTACACAAAAGAAAGTTCTGTGGAAATTTTTCAAACCACCGAAACTATCACATCACTAAATGTACCGGTGATTACATTTTCGTCTTAGATGCAGATGAAATTCCACAAGAAGCGTTAATCAAGAACATAAAAGCATTTGATGGTGATATTCTAATTATACCCAGAATTAACATCATACCTGGATACACAGAAGAATGGTGTAAAAAAATGAATTTTTCTGTTAATGAAATGGGGTGGATAAACTGGCCCGATTATCAAGGTCGATTATTCAAAAATAATGGTAAGATTACATGGAGTTTGGGACTACATGAGAGACTTGTAGGTTCAAACAAATTCGCACAACTTCAAGCAAATCCTCAACTTGCTCTCTGGCACATCAAAACTGTTCAAAAACAAGAAAAACAAGATATTTTTTACAAGAACTTAAAAGAAGATTGACAAATCATATAAAATATGTGGTGGCCACTGATGCAAACGGCCATCACATCGGGTGACAAGACCTCTCTTATCGATTTTATACAATCTTCAGATAGATACACATGTGGTCCAAAGGTGAAAGAATTTGAAGATGCGTGGAGTGAATGGCTCGGGGGTAAACATTCATTGTATGTCACCTCGGGTAGTACAGCAAACCTTCTACTCATGGCTTCAATAAAAGAGTTGTATAAAATTCCTAATGGTTCCAAAGTTCTTGTACCTGCATGTACGTGGGTCACTAACGTATCACCAGTATTTCAGGTTGGGTTAGAACCCGTGTTTTGTGATGTAGACCTTGAGAGGTATAGTTTTGACCTCGATACTCTACCAGAAGAAGATGATATTCGTATTGTATTTATTACACATTTACTTGGTATAAATTCACCAGTTGAAAAACTCAAGAAGAAATACCCTAATGCTATTTTTCTTGAAGACATTTGTGAATCTCATGGAGTTAGGGCACCAAATGGTATGAAACGTGGTAGTACAGGATTGGGTGGTACTTTTAGCTTTTACTACGGGCATCACATGACGAGTATTGAGGGTGGAATGATTTCCACCGATAATGAAAATCTTTATGAACTCATGAAAATCAAAAGAAGTCATGGTATGGCTCGCCTTCTTTCACCACACCTATATGAAGAAGCTATCAAGAAACACCCAAATATAGACCCGAGCTTTTTGTTTCTAACGGATGGGTACAACTTTAGAAATACTGAACTCAATGCAGTTCTTGGAATTGAGCAATTGAAAAGACTCGATGAGAATATTCAAATTAGACGTAAAAATTTCGATTGTTTTATGAAACATCTAGATCCAGAACTTTTTTACATTCCGTACAATGACCCAGGTAATAGTAGCTTTGCATTCCCATTCGTATGTAAGAAGAGGGAAGATATGTTGAAGCTCAAGTCTATATTTACAGATCTGGACATAGAATACAGACCAATTGTATCTGGAAATCTTCTTCTACACCCTTTTCTATCTAAATGGAGAGACTCGGTGTGTGTACCTAATGCCAATATACTTAATGATAATGGTGTGTACATAGGTAATAATCATTTTATCACGGAAGACATGATAGTTAAAGTTTTTGACACCATTAAAACTAAATGGTGAAAACTATAGTGCATCATCTTGGTCTTGGAGACCAAATAATGTTGAATGGTATGGTTAGACATTTTGCAGAAACAGATAACGTTGCAATTTTTGTAAAGCGGTGTCACGAAGAAAGTGTTCGATTTATGTATAGAGATATAGCTGATAAAGTTGAACTTATTCTCGTAGATAATACAAATGCTCAAGAAATATGGTCGAAGGTAAAGGGTGATGTAATCCCACTTGCGACCTATGGTATAGATGATAATGGTTGGGCTTTTATGACACAGGGTCAGGGTAGTGTTATGTCTAACTGGGCACATGGTGTCTATATTCAAGCAGGTGTCAATCCCAAGTATATGTATTCAAAGTTCAAGGTTGTTCGAGATAAGTCTAAGGAGTTTACGATTGACAAGGAGAACTACATATTTGTACATGATGATCCAGAGAGAGATCGAGTTATTGATGTAAAAACTGACAAGTTTATATACAAACCGGACTCCAAGTTGGTGGATAAAAAGCAAGAGTTTTTCCAATGTAACCGACCCAATATTTTTGAGTATATTTCAGTTATAGAGAATGCCGATGAGGTGCATTGTATGAACAGTTCATACAATTGGATGATAGAGCTTATGAACTTGGGCAACCCAAAAAAGAACTTCTTTCATTTGGATGTAGCTCATAGGTACTATGGACCACGCACAGTAAAAACGGTATTTAGTGATGAGGTGTGGACATTCGTCTAGTAACTCTTTTCTTCTATAATATCCGACCCCTGTTCAAGATTAATATTCTTTTTTATTCTAGCACGCTCGTCGTTGTATTTATAGATATTCCTAGCCTTATCTATAAATTCTTCACCAAAGTTACCATCAGCTTCACATTTCCTAATACTATCCTCGAGATCCCAAAGCACGTTATTCACAAATTTTAGATCCTTCTTATAGGGTGTTTCAAATTCATACTTGAGGAGAGTATCCAATTCACGGCGAATATTCTTTAGCTTATTTTCATCCGTTACACGTTCATCTTTTATTTCTAGGATAGTAATCTTATCAATCAGTTCACCTTTTGATACCTCTATACGCATTTAACATTAAAATGGGTTTAGTCTTTAAATCGAAGATATCTTAAAGAATTGATAGCACTTTACGCTATATGAAAACGTATATTATTCATTATTCTAGGGGTTCGGGTAGAGAAGACTTAGAAACTATGTTACCTGGCGCACACTTCATAACTCAATATGATAGAGAGGAGATATTTTGTTCATGGTTGAAATATAGAACAGATAGTAAACTTTGTATGTCATATATTTCGTGCAACGTCAAACATTTTGAAGCTTTAAAAGATATGGTCGATAACGACATCAAAGAGGCTTTCATATTCGAAGATGATGTTGTTCTAATTGAAGACTGGGAATCTAAATTTATGGAGATAAAGATGAGATATTTCGAAAACGCCGATTATATAAAAATGGGATGTCTACATGAACTCAGTATTGAAAATGCACCTATAATAGTTGGTAATAATGGTGGTACAGAAGGGCAGTATGTTACCCTAAAATTTGCCAAAGAACTTCTAAATAAGATAAACATGGATAATACAATTGATCTTGTACATCACGGACTTTTACATGGTGAAAATATACCATGTATTCCTGTGTGTACACAAACTTCGATTATTACACGAGGAGATATGGAGTCTAATCAAAAGGAAACATTACCGGGGTGGAGAGAATATGTCAAAACATACCATCAACGGAGTCTTTTCAAATATGACCTTTTACTAAAAGATTTTGAAACTTTCGTGAAACGTAAACTTCGGGTAGAAGAACTTTTCTTCAAAAAGTATAATAAACGTGTTGACATAAAGCGCATTGATTATATTTACAAAAATGAATTTATGGAATTACTCAAATGAGTTTCAGGTTTCCAGTACTTCAGAATTAAATCTCTTGGTTCATTTTTCCTGTCATGTGTAGTGACCTTTATATCAGTGACACGTACATCGTCACATATAAATTTCGCAACATCCTTGATTTTTATCCATTCGAAATTCGTAACGTCTACAGAAGTTTCTGTTTTAATAACTTCATCATAATTTTCCATTAATCTTGTGAGAGCTTTTGCACAATCATCTGTATATAAAAATTGTCTTTCTTCTTCGCCACTCGTCATCAAGTCTATATGACCATTCTGTTTCCATTTATGAATCATGTCGGCTATGACATGCGACTTTTCAGAACTTTCTTCGTGCCCATACACATTCCAAAATCGTACAGAAAGTCCACCGAGTAATGTTGTATAATGTTCACCTAACCGTTTAAGTGTGCCATAAACATGACTCATATTATACATTGTACTCGAAGCGAATATAAACTTTTTATTTTCGAGTAAGTTGAAAGTATTCAACATAATCATTGTATTTCTGTTTACAAAATCTATACCAGCGTTAGAAATATACTTTGCACCACCTATGTCATAGGCGAGAAAATATACAAAATCAGCTACATCAATTACACTTTTCAATTTTCGTGTATTGATACTATTACTCATATCATGTTCATGTGAAATCTTAATATCCCAACGAATCACCTCATGGTTCATACTTTCAAGATATTTACTTAGAGCATTCCCTATTATTCCCTCAGAACCCAATACAAGTACCCTCATTTAAAGAAATACAACAAGATCTTTTAAGTATAATGACCGAACTCGTATACAAGAATGACGCGGGGTTTGGTAACCTTTTGATTCAACTCACTTCGCTACAAGAAGAATGTAAGCAACTCCATGACCACGTTTTTGCTTATGAACTATCAAACTGTCTGACAATTGATGGTTTTACACGAGTTTCACATGAAGGTAAACAACCCGAATGTCCAATTTTCATCAATCAGTTCACAATTAGCCATGTACACCCCAAAATTAGAGATATTATCAAACCAACCCCATTCATGGAAGAGCTCATTTCTAAACATAAACACCTTGTTGAAGGTGTGTGTTGTGGAATTGGTATTCGTCGTGGTTCATACTCAGAAGATTCTAGACAATTCGATTCTAAGGAATCTGACGATGCGTCTCATTACTTCTGTTCGGATGAGGGATTAAAAAAGTTTCAAGATGTCATTGAGGAAGCACCAGGTCCTGTATTTGTGTCGAGTGATTCGAAATCTACGTTAAACATGCTCATAGATAAATATGGAGACAAAATTCGGTATTTCAAAACAGATTTCACTGTCGGGGCACATCAAGATTTTCGTGAGACTACCATGAGTGATTATCATAACATCTATCTTAAGTTTTTTCTATTAAGTATGTGTCCCCAACTTTTCCTCACAGGTGGAAGAGGTGATATGATTGGATTTTCTACATACGCATATATGGCGGCTATATATGGTAACAAACCATTTCAACCTATTTTCAATTAAAGATAAACTGTATATATTTTATAAATGGTCAAAAAGATTTGGTATGCACCTAACCGTTTTGAATCATATGGGGAGGAAGAAATTAAAGCGGTAGAGGAATGCCTCCGTGATGGATGGCTCGCGGGATTTGGTAAACGCACAGTCGAATTTGAGGAAAGAGTTGCAAAATTATTTGGTAAAAAGTATGGTACTTTTGTAAATTCTGGTAGTAGTGCGATTCTTTTGGGTCTATGTGCTCTCGATCTCCCCGTGAATTCTGAAATTATTACACCCGCGTGTAGTTTTGCGACTACACTCGCTCCGATTATGCAGTTAGGTATGAAACCAAAATTTTGTGACGTAAATCCTACATCGTATGTTCCAACCCTCGAACAACTCAAGGAAGTTGTCTCTTCCGACACGAAGTGTATTCTTCTCCCCAATCTTATAGGTAATACCCCTGATTGGGTAGCTATTCGTGAAGCTTTTCCGAATGTCGTCCTATTTGAAGATTCTGCTGATACTATTACCCACACCGAATGTACGGATATAAGCACCACAAGCTTTTATGCGAGTCATGTTATCACAGCTGGTGGTGTAGGTGGTATGGTCATGTTCAACAATGATGAACATCTCAAAAGAGCTGTTATGTTTAGGGACTGGGGTCGGATCGGAGACAATGTAGAGGAACCAAGTGAACGATTTAATCATTCAGTTGATGGAATTGCATATGACTGGAAATTCCTATACGGTGTAGCTGGGTATCATCTTAAGGCGTGTGAAATGAATGCTGCATTTGGTCTCGTTCAACTTGATAAGCTCGAAGGTTTTTTGAAGAAGAGACGACAGAACATCAAGCGTTATATGGAAAATCTCAAGGATTGTGAATATTACACTCTTCCAGATGACTCGAGATCCCCCAATTGGTTAGCGATTCCATTGCAATGCCCTCATAGACTTGAACTTGTTAAATTCATGGAAAAGAATAATGTACAAACGAGAGTGACATTCGCTGGTAATATTACCCGACACCCAGCTTTTAGGGAATATTTGCAGGAATTTGAAAACGCTGATACAATTATGAAAGATGGATTCCTCCTTGGTGCGCATCACGGTATGACAATTGATGATGTTGATACTGTATGTGATCTACTTAAGACATTTGCTAAGATGAACTTAAAAAGCTTTTAAATACTTATATAAGAATGAAAACATTTACCGATGAAAGAGGGACAATGTTTTTCAATTTTTTTGATCCACCTTTTGAAATTAAACAATGTTTCACAAGCCTGAATCACAAAAATGTACTAAGGGGTATACATTTTAGCCCATATGAAAAATTTATAACTCTCACGAGTGGACATGTACTTGATGTTGTAGTATCACCAGAGGGTATCGTCAATTATTATACACTAAAGAGAGGTGATTGTTTGCATGTACCTGCAAATCATGGTCATGGGTATTTTTGTTTTGAAGAGACGACAATCAATTACTTCTTAGCCGGTGTATATGACCACAAACTAGAGAAGAACTGTCATTGGAAAGATCCAACTTTAAAAATAGAATGGCCGGATGAAAGTAAATACGCAATTGTTTCTGAAAAAGATGAATCAAATGAATTATTCAAACCCATTGAAACTCTCATTCTAGGTTCAAATGGATTTTTGGGTTCAGAATTACTGAAATATATTCCAAATAGTGTTGGATGTACTAAAAGACTCGAAAATATAAGAAAAGAACTCAAATTTATAAAACCTAAATATGTCGTATCAGCTGCGGGTATATCAGGTAAACCCACTATAAACTGGTGTGAATCCCATAAAGAAGAAACAATACACACTAATTTGACTGAACAACTTCAACTTATACACATATGTAAAGAACTTGGAATACACCTCACAATTCTAGGATCAGCATTTGTGTATGAAGGTGAAAAATATTTCACGGAAGATGACAAACCAAATAATCATGAAATGTTTTATTCTCATACACGGATTCTCTTAGAAGACGTGATAAGGAATGTGTATTCAAATGATGTATTGTATCTACGAATAATATATCCAGTCAGTGGGAATGGAAATGAAAAATGCTTCTTGGAAAAACTAAAGTCTCGAAAAAATAACATTCATCATGCAAATGTATCACTCACGGTTATTCCATCTTTATTTCCCGAAATAAATGGACTAATTAAACAAAATAAAACAGGTATACTTAATTTTACGAATGAAGGATCTACAACACTAAGTGAAATTCTGAAAATATTTCATGTAGAACATATTCTTTCAATTGAAAAATCAAATCGTGGTGAATGTAAACTTGATGTTTCTAAATTACAGGAATATACACCAGTAGAAAATATACTTGACGCCCTAAATAAAATCTCGGTTAATTATAAAAATGTCTAAAATGGCTGCATTAAGTGCTATGGCGGGAAAGGCCGGTGGTGGTATGGCTGCCAAAATGGGCGCCGCGGGTGGTGCCGTGGGTGCCAGGCTAGGTGCGGCCGGTACTGCTCTTCAAACTAGTAAAGTTGGTGTAGCTGTTGCTAATACCGCCTCTCAAGAAATTGGTATCACCATCAACTATGGTCAAATTGGTTTGGTCCTCATGTTTGGATTCCTTTATCTCGTCATTGCCGCCCTAGGTATTGACATGTTCAATAAATGCCCAGAACAGGAGGGTAAGTCCATACAAGAGAACCTCAAAAACTTCTTGTCGTACACTCTCACTATCGCTCTTACAGTCCCATGCACACTTCTATTGGCTAAGACTGCGGGTAGCAAGCTCAGTGGTATTATTGTTCTCCTCTTCGGTATCATGGGTGTTGTAGGCAGCTCCGCCGCACTCAATTGGGCCAGGACTTGTGATAGCGCTAAGAAGGATGACTCCAAAATGGTTTACAGTGCCATAAGCCTTGTAATTTTCCTCCTCGCATTTTTGAGTGGATTATTTATGTTGCGACCAAGTAAGGTCAAGGTCGCTTAAATGAAAGCGATTGCTATAAACACATACATTCTCATGATGTTCTTGTCCTACGTGTTACCTAGGGCAGGAACATTTTCAATGGAAGAAAAAGTTAATATGATTGAATTTTTGAGTTACATGGCACTTAATCCAGATAGAGTTGTGAATCCACGCAGATTCTTGAAGAAAAATACTTGATTAAATCTATACTCTTCTCCAAAATACATATCATTAGGAATGTGCATTCCATGTAGAAATTTACCACCATCAAAAAGTACACAACGATTAAATTTGGGTTTTATAGTCTTTATAATTTCATATCGTTCTTTTGGTCTCCATGGTTCAAGATGCTCTCGACCAATTTGATTTCTGTCATCTTGTAATTGTTTATATAGATTAGTTCCACATGTATCATCACCTTTATTAAGGTATACTAATCCGTTATAACCCCAGTCCCCATGTGGATGCCAATAGTTATCTTTGAAATTGTTGAAATCATGTTTGAAAAATTTAATTTGATTGGTCAAACCAATACGGTCATCACTTAAAACTTTTTGCCCACAGATCATAGATAAGTACTTATAAACTTTTGATATTTCGTCACAGTCTTCTAAAACATGGCGTCTATCATCAAAATGTACACCATTTAGACTTTGAGATTTAATTTCTGGATACGGGTGGTGTACTCTACTAGGTGTTTTATTGAATAGATCTAGTACAGCATCCGGATTTTTATAAAAATTATCGATATAATATATATTCGACTCCATAAACGTTTCTTTCACGGTTATAGAGTAGTTTAAATCGAATATACCCATATATTTATTACTATATTACACTTTAAACCACTCTAAAAAAGTGGAACGTGTGGGTGAAGAGACTCAGTTAGAAGAAGGGATGCGATGCCAACCATCGCAAGTCGGCCGTTTACTAGCTCTGTCTCAGGCTTCCAAAAGCCCTGAACATAGCCCTCATCCTTAGGATTCGCCGCTGTTCCGAGGAATGCCAAACTGGCAACAGCGACAGAAAGACCAATGTTATCATGGAACTGGGTACTGATGGAGTTACCAGTCATGATCTCATCAATCACAGCGGAGGTGAAACCGATCATAGCAGCACGACCATTTACACGCTCAGCGACGGAAAGAAAGTCATTGGGGCGCTCAATTGGCTTGAGAGGGGGTGCTTTTACAGAAGATAGAGTCTTCTTTTGAATCTTATTGGGTGTGAAGGAAGGCTTTGCGGACGCACGAATGAGAAGGCTCATTTCTGGATAAGATAAGATCCGAATCTTTAAGATCATTTAGAAAGATTCGATTCCTTATCCATAATGTTCTTTAGTACATAAAGTTGTAAAAGTAAGCTGGTAACTGTGTAAAAAGTGAAATGACTAAAACCATATTGGTTGGTGTAATATATTAACCAAGTAGTAGTGACGACAATACCAAAGATGATGGAGTTCTTGAACTTTATGTCCACGTCAGCGGAGTTTTCGAAATCCATATACATCTTGACAAGACCAGTCGCCAGGGCAGTGGATGCGATAAGATCACTGAATTTCATTTGTATCCTTATAGTATACAAACATAAAAATGGAAGTCATTCTTAAAAAGTTCGCTGGAAAGATTGACGCCAAGTCCCTCATCAAGACCGTTGAAGAAATCAAATCCGAGTACATCGAGGATGGTTTTACCAAGGAGGATATTCCTCCTATTCTGGGCCGCCTCATGATGGAGAGCGTGAAATTCAAGAAGCTCCCCGGACCCCAAAAGAAGAAGCTCGTTATCGGCGTCCTGAACCACCTCATTGAACAGATTGATGATGGTGAGAAGGATTCTGAGTTTGAGGTTGTCCTCAAGGCTATGGTTCCACCCATGGTTGATTCTTTCGCTGCGATGCTCAAGGCTAAGCAAGGTCTCCAAAAGTGCTTAAGCAAGTGGTTCCCATGCATCGCGTAATCAAAAAAGTAACATAAGGGTTAACGTCCAATCACATTTATAATGAGATTTCCCTCATTAGAAACGATGATAACGTATGGAATATATACAGTCAAGGAACTGGAACGATTCGCCAAGGGGCTTGTCCCAAAAAAGAAAGTTGTATGCCTAAGTGAGTGCAAACATTGCGATTTTGTTTATTCTGGTAATGTATGTCTTAACTGCCAAGTATGAAGTATTGTACAGTGAAAAGTACAATGTCTAGAGGACCCGAGGCTACGAGTAATAATCACATGTGTGCGGAGAGACAACTCATACGCCGGCTATATCGAGAGTGTATCAGGAAAGGTTACAAACCTCATCAATTTAGTGACTGGTTACACAGGAAATATGGTCACTTAATTGTCTTTAGAAGAAATGTGCACGGAGACGCTATATCATTACCCTGTGTATTATGCAGGAAAATGATAGAACGGTATGACATATGTTGGACGGCACATGATGGGGAACGATGGGTTCATAGTAAAAAGTCTGAACATTTACCGCCTTCATTACCGACTGCTAAGCAAAAGAGGATGTTAGGTTTTGGGAGTGATGATGAGGCCCAACGCTGATTCAAGATTATTGTAATCTCGTTTCAGTGGTTTGTTCCTCTTTAGTTTTAGCGCGCTGTTGTTAGAAGACGCATTCTTGATCTCATCCATTTTCTTTGTGTTTGAGACGAAGGGTATCACATTATTGACCACCGGTTTCGTTACAATCTCCCTAGGTTTATCCTTATCTATAGTCTGATTTAACCTAAATTGTTCTATCGTTAGATCCCCACCAAATTCTTTTAATAGGAACCGATTGGGGGCGGGTTTTATATTTCCCAATTGGTTATACATCTTTTTACGCATCATCACGATGTTCCCGCAAATAATACTTCCTTTAGTAATCCCATGTCTATCGAGAGCGAAGGACTTCATACAACTCCACGAACAGAAGTTTCCACTTGTATCAAACTTATTCCTCTTCTCGTCATGTTTGTAGGGCATACTTAAAGGCTCGCCGTCAAATGAATGACAACACCACCAGCACCACATATAAATAATACGCATTATTGTCTTTAAACCTCATTACTTAAAGAGAAACCAATCTTTTTAAGTAATGATTTTGAGTATCGATGTGGGTATAAGAAATTTAGCGATGTGTTTACTGGATGAAAAAAGTGGAAACTTGGTTAGGGAATGGGACGT
>MDSZ01074152.1_pt1 | contig 25911 bp, 25 predicted proteins | sample 811201 | NCBI WGS metagenome assembly MDSZ01 (sample SAMN05326647, study PRJNA326480) | marine metagenome | isolation source: seawater | place: Indian Ocean: North | collected 2010 | reverse complement strand
AGCAGACCTAAATAAAGAGAACGTCTCAGCTGTTGAAAAAGGTTTTGAGAATCTACAACGTCATATCGAAAATATTCAATCTTTTGGACTTCAACCTATTGTTGCTATTAATAGTTTCACTCTTGATACTGAAGCAGAAGGTAAAGTTATTTCAGATGGATGTGAGAAATTAGGAGTTAAAGCTATCCTTTGTTCTCACTGGGCAAATGGTGGTGACGGTACTTTAGAGTTAGCTGAGGAAGTGGTAAAGATTAGTGAGTTAAGTGATCCATCTAAATTTAACTTTATGTATGAGGATAACATTCCTTTAGAAGAAAAAATTCGTTCTGTAGCAAAAAAAATATACCGGGCTGATGACATTGTGATTGATAAGTCTGTAAGCGATCAACTTAAAGGTTTTGAAGAAAGTGGTTATGGAAACCTTCCTATTTGCATTGCTAAAACACAGTATAGTTTTTCAACAAACCCCTCTTTAAGGGGTGCTCCAAATGGTTTTAGTGTGCCTGTCAGAGAAGTAAGATTATCTGCTGGAGCTGGTTTTATAGTTGTTGTTACAGGTCAAATTATGACAATGCCTGGTCTTCCAAAAGTCCCTAGTGCTAATTCTATAATGCTAGATGAAAATGGTTTAATTCAAGGTCTTTTTTAACAAATCAATTTAATTCTCTATGCTCTTTTTATAGGGTATATTGTTGATATGTACTCTAAAACAACTAATAGTGTTACAGTAACTGTAAAGCCCTACTTTTTAGATGATCAGTCTTCACCTCAAGAGAGTCATTTTGTATGGGCATACCAAGTTAATATTACGAATTCTGGAAACTCACCTATAAAACTAAACCATAGAAATTGGTTTATTATTGATGCTAATGGTAAAGTGATAAATGTACAAGGTGAGGGAGTTGTAGGAGAATTTCCTACAATAAATCCAGGGGAAACTTTCGAGTACACAAGTGGCACACCTTTAAAAACAAATAATGGAATTATGCAAGGTTTTTATTTGGTCTCACAAGATAATGGCGAAAATTTAAAAATCGATATTCCTACGTTCTCATTAGATAGTCCTTATAACAAAAAGAACGTTCATTAATAAACTTCAAAATGTTTAATCTCAAACCTATAGCATTGGTAATCGGAACAGTTATATGTGCTGTTGGTTTTTTTCTATTTATACCTTTAGTTACAGAAATGATATACAAGACAGAAACTTGGCAATCTTATGCAGTACCAATTTTACTCTATTTAATTGTTGGAGGTTCTCTAGTTATCACTAATAGAAATATAGATTTAAAAATATCTCTTAAAGAAGCGTTTATAATAACTGTATTATCTTGGCTTCTATTAACTTTTTTATGTGCTGTTCCATTTTTATATACTGAAGTAAATTTAGGTATAGTTGATGCCTTATTTGAGTCTATGAGTGGAGTAACAACTACAGGTGCAACAACACTTAATAACTTAGATTTTCTTCCAAAGGGTATTTTAATTTGGAGAGCTTTTTTGCAATGGCTTGGTGGTGTGGGTATAGTTGTAATTGCATTATTCATTTTACCTTTTCTTCGAATTGGCGGGATGCAACTATTTCACTTGGAGGGAGAAGACCCTTATGATAAATCTCTTCCAAAAATTTCATCTGTTATAAGAAAGATTTTTGTAATTTACTTAACTCTAACAATTTCTCTAGTTTTTCTTTATTACGTTTTTGGCATGTCACTGTTTGATGCCATAGCTCATAGTTTTACCACTATTTCGACTGGTGGTTTTTCTACGTATGATAACTCTTTTGGATTTTTTAATAGCAATAGTATTTTATTAGTAGCTATAATTTTTATGATTTTGGGAAGTTTGCCTTTTTTAGTGCTCGTACAGACCTCTTATAAAAATTTATTTGCTATTTTTAAAGATCATCAGGTAAGGGTTTTTATAACAATTTTATCAGTAGCTATTCTTTTAATTTTTTATTTTGCAACTAACTATATAAATGGAAATTATTTTACCAAGATAGTGACAGTTTCTTTTAACACAATTTCAATTATATCTGGTACAGGCTATGTTAGTGAAAACTATGAAAATTGGGGTAACTATGCTTCTGTGTTATTTTTACTTTTGATGTTCATAGGGGGTTGTGCTGGTTCTACTACAGGTGGATTAAAAGTATTTCGTTTTCAAATTTTATTTAAATATATCAATTTGCATTTGAAAAAAATGCTTCAACCACATTCCGTTTCAGCTAGCCACTTCAACGGTAAAAAAGTAACTGACTCAACTTATGAGTCTGTAATGAGTTTTTTCTTTTTATACATATTAACTTTTGCTATTTCAGCTCTTCTTCTATCCTTTGGTGGCCTCGATTTTTTAACATGCATATCTGCATCTGCATCTGCTATATCAAATGTAGGTCCTGGTTTAGGTGATATAATAGGCCCTAATGGAAGTTATAGTTCTTTAAGTGATTTTTCAAAAATTGTACTTATTGGTACAATGTTTTTAGGTAGATTAGAAATGCTGACAATACTTGTGCTTTTCATACCATCTTTTTGGAAAAATTAAATTTTAGATTTTAAATCTTTGCTCAATATTATGATTAAGTCAGCTTGTGCATTTTTAATAATTACATCAAAGTCATTCAAGGAAAAATCACCAGTAATTGTTCCATAAGCACTTACATCACCTTCAATAATTTTTCTTTTAGTAAGAGGTGAATTCTCTATTTTTACAACAAACTTTATAGATAACTCAGCTTTTTTCCCATTAACAATGTTAAATATATTTTCTTGATATCCATAAATCTCAAAAGTCATTTTACCGTCAAAACCATTAGTTTTAACTTTATTATCGTACCAATCCGAGGCTAAATTTTTAATATTCTTAGGAAGTTTATCATCAAGAATTAATTTTTTTTCAACAACATCAAAAAAGATCTCTTCAAATTGAGGTTTTTTTTCATCAATTGATAAAGATACATCACTGCAGCCTATGAGAAAAAAAAAATAAATAGTAAAATAAAATAAAGACTTCATATCTTCTCTAGGTAAATGCTTTTTTTTAATTAATATTATAGTTATAAAAATGTAAAGAAACTAATTTAATTCCAATCAATTAATTGTAAAAGTTTTTTTTGAGCTAAAAGTCTATTATGAGCTTGTTTCCAAACTATTGATCTTGGTCCATTAATAACCTCTTCGCTTACCTCATTGCCTATTTTCGCAGGTAAACAATGCATAAAAACACTATTATTTGCAGTTGCTTGCATTATTTCTAAAGTAACTTTGTATCCTTCTAGCAAGCTAACTTTGTGATGAACTTCTTCATCATTCATTGAGAGAAATACATCTGTCATTACACATTGTACTGTACTTAAATCAACTTTAGAAATTTCTTCAAATATTGCGATATTTGAGGATAAATTCCAATTTTGTTTTTCTTTAATTTCTTTAGGAGTACAAATTGTTAATTTAATCTCATTTAAGATATTTACTGCTTCAACTAAACTAAAACAAACGTTATTCATATCACCAATCCATAAAATATGAATATTTAAAGTTTTAAATTTCTCCTTAAGTGTATATAAATCACTAATTATTTGACACGGATGAGATAGCTCGCTCAAGGCATTTATTATAGGTTTTTGAAAATACTTAGATGCATTTATCAATTTTTGATGACTGTCTGTTCTATAAATAATTCCATCCAAATAACAATTAAATGCTTTGAATGTATCTTCAAAAGTTTCTTGTCTAGCTATGTTTAAGTCTTCAAAACGAATATCTATTGCATTTCCCCCAAGATTTTGAATTCCCACTGCAAAAGATAATCTGGTTCTTGTCGAATTTTTTTCAAAAATTAATCCTATATTTTTGTCTTTCAGAACTTTTTTATCATCAGAATATGAAGTTAAAGATAATAATTGGTCTTTAGTTAAATCTGATATATTAAAAATGTTTTTAACCATATATTTGTAACAAATAATAATTTTATTTAAGTCAATTAATATAGATCATATTATCAGTTAAAATTAATACAATATTATCTCATTATATTATAGTCAGTAATACTACTTAAAACAAAAACCTTTTACTTTAATAGTGTTTAGTCTATTAAATTTAACAGTGAATTATAATAATCATTATCCTTAAATTTAGATATATTCTCTTTAAATTTTTTAGTGTCTATAAAACCCAATCTATAAGCCAATTCGTCAGGTGATCCAACAATTAATCTCTGGCGATTAAATATTGAACAAATAAAATTACTAGCATCTAAAAGCGAATTTTGAGTGCCGGTGTCAAACCATGTAAAACCTCTGCCCATAATTTCAACATTTAGCATTTTATCTTCTAAGTATGATTTTATTAAATCGATTATCTCCAACTCTCCTCTTTTTGATGGTGTTATATTTTTTGCCCTTGAAGATGCAGAATTATCAAAGAAATAAAGACCAGGAATAGCAAAATTACTTTTTGGATTAAAAGGTTTTTCCTCAATAGATATTGGTTTTTTATCTTTAAAATTTATAACTCCATATCTTTTTGGATTTGAAACATGATAACCAAAAATTGTACAATTAAAATTATTATTAGATGATTTAATTAATAAATCAGATAGCTTGTTTCCAAAGAAAATATTATCTCCAAGTATAAGTGTTGAAGGACTTCCATTCAAAAAATCCTCAGCCAGAATTAGTGCCTGTGCAAGACCCTCAGGTTTTGGTTGAATTTTATAATAAATTTTAATTCCCCATTGCGACCCATCATGCAATAAAGACTTAAATTGATCTAAATCTTTTTGAGAGGTAATTAATAAAAATTCTTTTATACCAGATAGCATTAATACAGATATTGGATAATAAATCATTGGTTTATCATAAACAGGAAGGAGTTGTTTTGAGATACATAAAGTCATTGGGTAAAGCCTAGTGCCTAATCCACCAGCAAGTATTATACCCTTACGATTATTCATTTTTTTAAGATAATTTATTTACGACCTCACTAAGAGCAGGTCTCCAATCTGGTTGTTTTATATTAAATGTTTTTAATGTAGATGAACAATCTAGTCTAGAATTTAATGGACGTAAAGCTATAGAATTAATATTACTTGAAGTAATTGAATTAATAGTATTATTTTTTTTTGATAATTTTAAAATTATTTTTGCTAAATTACTTCGGCTGATGTAAGGATTTCCACAATAGTGATAAGTACCTGATTTAGATGGATGTTTTGCCAATTGACTTAAAATTGAAATACAATCGTATGCTAAATTTTTAGCAGGTGTTGGAGATCCAATTTGATCAGATACAACATTTATTTCTTTTTTTGTATTGGATATATCAAGAATACTTTTTACAAAATTTTTTCTATTTTCAGAAAATATCCATGAAGTTCTCAAAATTACATTAATACAATTAGAGGATCTTATCTCTTTTTCTCCACTAAGTTTGCTGCGCCCATATGCTCCCAGAGGACAAGTTAAATCATCTGGTTTCCATGGTGTTTTTCCAATTCCATTGAAAACATAATCAGTGGATATATGAATTAATGGTATTTTTAATTTTGAACATGCTCTAGCGATTAATTTAGGTGAGTCTGAATTAATTATCTTTGCTATATCTTCCTCAAATTCTGCTTTATCGACATCTGTATATGCTGCGGCGTTTATTACACCCTCTGGAGAGAGGGACTCAATCACTTCATAACATGATAAAGGTTTTAAAAGATCTGCTTGATTACGATCTAATGATTTGACATTTTTAATCTTATTAAGTTCATTAGCAACCTGGCCATGTTTACCGAATACTAGTATCAATTTTATTTATTCATGAATTAAATTAAAAGTTTTATGAATATTTTAGAGGTCTCCACCAATTTTCATTCTTAAGGTACCACAAAACTGTTTTTTTTAAACCTTCATCAAAATTTGTAATGGGTTTCCAACCTATGTCATTATTAATTTTTGTAATATCTGTTGAATATCTAAAATCATGACCTGGGCGATCATTTACATAATTAATTAAATCCTCATATTTTCCATTCTTTTTTGGATGAACATCATTTAGTATCTTGCAAATTCTTTTTACAACACTTAGATTAGATAATTCACAATCTCCACCTATATTGTAGCTTTTTCCAATGTATCCTTTATCAATTATATCAAGCAAAGCATTAGCATGATCTTCGACAAAAATCCAATCACGAATATTTTTACCGCTACCATATACTGGGATAGACTTTAGTTCTAAAGCATTAGTAATAACAACAGGGATGAGTTTTTCAGGAAATTGATATGGTCCATAGTTATTTGAGCAATTGGTTATAATCACTGGTAAATCATATGTATTATACCAAGCTTTAACAATGTGGTCAGAGCTAGCTTTTGATGCAGAATATGGATTTCTAGGGCTGTAGTTAGTTTTTTCAGTAAATTTTATTTCTGGATCTATTGGTAAGCTTCCATAGACTTCATCAGTGCTGACATGAAGAAATTTAAATTTTTTAGAATTTTTAATTTCATACCAATATGAATAAGCAGCTTGTAATAAATTAAAAGTACCTAAAATATTTGTGTCGATAAAATCCTTTGGCTTTTTTATAGATCTATCAACATGAGTTTCGGCAGCTAGATGTATCACAGAGTCTGGTTTGTATTCATGAAATGTACTTTTTAAATCTAAATGATTTTGTATATTCAATTTTCTAAAACTGTAGTTTTTATGGTTTTTTATAGTATCTAAATTTTTTAAGCATGAAGCATATGATAAAGAATCAATGTTTAAAACTTCAAAACCTTTTGAAATAGCTTTTCGAACAACAGTAGAACCTATAAATCCTGCACCCCCTGTTATAATTAATTTCATGAATTATTTAACCATTGAAATGGGCTTTCAATTTGAGATAAAAAACGAGCATCGTTATCTCTTTTACTTATTATTAATTGAATATTTAAAGGCCACATAATATTAATATCATTATCATTCCATTTAATTATTCCCTCTGACTCTGGATAATAATAATTCGAACACTTATAAATTACTTCTGTGTTGTCCTCTAAAGTCATGAAACCATGAGCAAAACCAACTGGTATAAATAGTTGACAGCCATTAACTTGAGTTAATTCGTGACCAGTCCATTTTCCAAATGTTGGGCTGTTCTTTCTTATATCAACAGCAACATCAAAAATTGAACCTCGTACACATCTAATAAGTTTACTTTGCTCATGGGGAGGAGATTGAAAATGTAAACCACGTACTGTTCCAATTTTTTTTGAAAAAGAATGATTGTCTTGTACGAACTGATCCTCTATACCAAATTTTTTATAATCTCGATTGTTAAAAATCTCAGAAAAAAAACCTCTCTCATCCTCAAATTTTTTGGGAGTAATTTTTACTACTTCAGATATCAAGTGATTATTCATATTACTTTAGTTATAAGTATGTATTCATAATTAAATAATAAATTAAATAAACAATAATCTTAATAAAATTTTAATTTTTATATAATGTAAAATTATCTATAAAAAATATATAAATATACTTATCAAACCAATAAATTCATGGGTAAAAGATTTTTAATTTTTAAAACGACGAGGGAATTACAAGAGCATTTTTCTAATGATACTATTTTTTTAGAAAATAAATCTATCCTTTACATTCATATAAGTTCTAGACTTAAGCGAAATATTAATTTTGTAGGTAAAATTATTATTAATGATAAAAACGTGATAGGAAATAATTGTGAATTACACAATGTTGTAATAGGCTCTTCAAATACAATAAAAAATTCTTCACTTATTTCTAATTCAGAATTAAAAAGTTTTAATTCTATTGGTCCTTTTAGCTATATTAGAGATAAAACTTATATAGGAAATAATAATTTAATAGGCGCCCATACTGAATTAACCAGAACGTCAATTAAAAATGATAATAAATTATCTCATTTTTCTTTTGTTGGTGATACTGAGATTGGAATGAATAATATTATAGGAGCTGGAGTAGTTACTGCAAATTATAAATCAAAAAAAATTAATAAATTAAAAACTAAAATATTAAGTAATTGTTTTATTGGATCAAACTCAACATTAATAGCACCTTGTAAAATTAATTCTGGTTCTATAATTGGTGCTGGCAGCACAATAAACTTTGATGTTAAAAAAAATCAAAAAGTAATACAAAAGAGGGTTAATAAAGAATATTAGATTTACTAATTAGGTTTTTTTTAATTTTAGCGTTATCTGACTTATTAATGTTATTTATACACTCTTCAATCCAATTAAGATTTTCTTTAATATTTAAATTATCAAATTCATTAGAAACTAAAATTTTTGGATTTGAAGTTTTGTTGTAATTTTTATTATTAAATATTTCTTCTGTTATTTTTTCACCTTTTTTCATGCCAGTAATTATAATTTTTCCATTATTTATGTATTCTTGATCACTCATATAAACACCAGAATATTGTAAAATTTTTCTAGCAAGAGAAAAAATATTTATAGGTTCCCCCATATCTAAAACATATACTTGATTTATATCATCAAATGATGAAGCCTCTATTACTAGCGTAACAGCATCTGGAATGGTCATAAAATATCTGTTAGCTTTTAAATCTGATACAGTTAGGGGCTTGCCTAAATTGATTTGTTTTAAAAATTTTGGAATTACTGAACCAGAAGATCCTATAACATTACCAAATCTTACTGAAGAGTAAATTGATTTAGGGTTTTTTATAGACTCATTATAAACTAATATTTCACAAAATCTTTTTGTGATACCCATGATACTAGACGGATTCACAGCTTTGTCAGTAGATATTAAGATAAATTTATTTAAGGTATCTTTGTTAAGAAATTGGAAAATATTACATAATGAAATTACGTTATTTTTTAATGCACTCTTTGGATTTAGTTCAATCAACTCAACATGTTTATATGCAGCTGCATGATAAATAATATCAATATGATTATTTTTAAAGAATTCTTCTAATTCTTGTTTATCAAGTAAACTTAATAAATGGTAACTTATTTCTATTCTACTTTCATGAAGTTTTTCTTTTAAAGAAAATAAATTAAATTCATTATTATCTATTGCAAATAATTTGTTTATAGAGAGTGAAGATAACTGATTACATATTTCTGATCCAATAGAGCCTCCAGCTCCAGTAACAAGTATATTTTTGCCAATTAGAGATTTTTTTACAGTATCATTCAAAATAATTTTATTATCAAAAAAATCTGAGTCATCCAAATTTTTTAGAGAGTCTAAATTAAGTATTTTTAAATCGTTTGATAATTTAGGGAATGATTTTATTTGAATATTTAATTTTGAGACCTCTGTTAAAATTTTATTTTTTGAATCTATATCTATATTTTGTATCCCAAAAATTAATTCATTGACATTATACTTTTTAAAAAAACTGCTTAGATTATTTGAATTAAATACTTTTGATTGATCAATTAATATGCCCTTTTTTGATAAATCATCATCTATAAAAAATATATTGCTATTTGGTCTTTCAGTTTTAAGTAAATTATGTACCTTTATTCCTAAAGCACCTGCACCATAGATAGCTATGTTGTTAATTCCTTCATCTTTAGTCTGATTAAGAGAAATAATGTAAATTAAAATTTTTCTAATCATATTGTACAAAAAGAAAAATAAAATTATTTGAATTAAGAAAGCTGATCTTGAAATGCCATCAATTGAAAAAAAGGAAGTTATTAAAATAAAAGTTATAGAATTAACTAATAGATAGATTAATAATATTTTATCTGCTTTATTGGACTCTAGTCTAGATACATTGTTATAGAAATGACTTAAAAAAAGAAAAATAACAGCAAAAAATGAATTTAAGAGAAAAATTAATAAATTATTATCACCAATTAAATAAAAACTTTCATTTCTTATTACAAAAGATAAGTAAAGTGAAATATTTATTAAGAAAATAAAAAAAGAGAATTTTAAAAAAATTTTAATAGGTCTTGATATATCTAATAATTTATCGACTAAATTCATATTGTAGTTTATAAAAAGAAATATTAGTTCATGTCAAAAAAAATTAAATATAAAATTATATCATCTGATAGTAGAGGAGCTATGTTGAATATATTTGATCATAATGTTCAAAACGTTACTTTTCTCTCATCAAATGCAAATTCTATAAGGTCTAATCATTATCATGTAAATGACTGGCATTATATTTATATTTTAAAAGGTAAAATTGATTATTTTTATGGCAATATAAATTGTAAAATTGATGAATTAAAATATCTTTCTCTAAACAAAGGGGAATGTGTCTTTACACCTAATAATGAATTTCATACTACTTTTTTTCCAGTTGATACGGAAGTTTTAGTATTTAACAATCAATCTAGGGATCAAGATACATATGAAAATGATCTTGTTAGAAGAGAACTTGTTACGAAAGATAATATTCAAAAACTTATTAATAAGTTTAATGTATGAAAAAAACATACAAAAAAATACTAAAATGTAGACTTTGCAAAAATCAAATCAAAAAGGAGATTGAATTACCAAATACAGCGATTGGAAACGATTTAAAAAATTCAATTCATAAATCATTAAATATACAAGAGTATCCTCTAGCAGTTAACAGGTGTGTTGTTTGTAATCATTTTCAACTAGGTATTTCTGTTAAACCTGAAATTCTTTATAAAAAGAACTACACTTATCTTTCAGGTATTGGAAAAGATTTTATAAAACATTTAAAGATTTATGTAGATTGGATTGAGAAAAAATTAAAATTAAAAAAAAATGATTTAATAATCGATGTAGGTTCAAATGATGGTACTTGTCTAAGTTTTTTTCAAAAAAAAAAATTAAGAGTTTGTGGTGTAGATCCAGCAAAACTGCCCTCAAAAATCTCAAATGATAGAGGTGTATTATGTATAAATAGTTTTTTTAATGAAAAAGTTGTTTTAAAAATAATTAAAGAACATGGGCGTCCAAAACTAATAACAAGTCATAACGTATTAGCACACATAGAAAATATTAGAACCACATTTATACTTATTTATAAGTTACTTCAACCTGAGGGTTATTTATGTTTTGAAATTGGATATTTTGTAAAAGTCTTAAAAAGAAATAATTTTGATACAATTTATCATGAACATTTAGACTATCATACTGCTAAACCATTAGTAAAATTTTTGAATAGTATTGGATTTTCTATAGAAAAACTCTCTGTAAATTCAATTCAGGGTGGTAGTTTAAGAGTTCTAGCTAGAAAACACCACATTGTAAAAAATAAACTTAATGTTAAGAAATTTATATTAAATGAGAGACGGTTTTTAAGAAATAATTATTTAATTAATAGTTTTAAAAAAAATCTTTATAACAATATTAATAATATTAAAAGATTTATTAACTCAAATAAAATTCGTGATAAGGTTATTATTGGCTATGGTGCACCAACTAAAGCAGCATTATTTTGCAAAATATTTAATTTAAACTCAAATATTATTAAATTTACATTAGAAGATAACCCACTTAAAACAAATAAGTATATTCCAAGTACAGATATTAAAATAATCAAATACAAAAAATCTATTTTAAATAAAGTTGATTATATTTTTTTATTTGCATGGAATTTTAAAGATATAATTACTGAAAAAATTAAAAAAGATGTTGGCAGGAAACGTAATTTATCTATTATTATTCCTAATCCAAAATTACATACCAAGAAAATATGTTAAATAATTATAAAAAATTGATGATAATCGCTCCACACCCTGATGATGAAATTTTAGGATGTGGAGGTTTAATTGCAAAATTTTCAAAGATGAAAAATACTGAAATCTCTATTATTATTGTAAGTGGGCACTTGCCGCCTCTTTACAAGCAAAAAGACTTTGATATTACAAAAAAAGAATGTTTACTCTCATTAAAATCTATAAGTAAAAATATAACTGCTAATTTTTTGGAATTACCTGCTACATATTTAAAAGATCTACCGATAAGTCAAATTAACTCTTTATTGACTGAAAAAATGAAGAGATTTAAACCAGAAATTCTTTGTATTCCATTTCCTGATAGACATACTGACCATAGAGTAATATTTGATTCATCACTTGTAGTTGCAAGACCAAATTCAAAATTTTTTCCTAAAGTGCTACTCAGTTATGAGACATTATCCGAAACACATTGGAATGCTCCATATTTAGAGCCAAATTTTACACCTGACCTATACGTAAATATTGATAAAGAAATAGAAATTAAATGTAGGTCATTAAACTGCTATAAAAGTCAAATAAAAGATAATCTGTCAAGATCTATAAAAGCAGTAAAAGCGCTTGCTTCATTCAGAGGTTCACAAAATGCATGTAATTACGCTGAAGGCTATAAAGTTTTAAGAATTCTTACATAATTTTAAAATATTTTTTAAAAAGAGAAAATTTATTTTCACCTTTTTTTTGTTTAAATCGTTTTTAAAAAAGAATTTTTTTGGCTGACTAAATATTTTTGAAAATGTATCTTCATCATAAATCTCTTTATGTTTTATGAATTTATTATCATTCTTTTTTTTAATTAAGATTTGTTTAAACTTTTCTTTTCCATAAAAGAAATAATCGAATTTAATACTTTTATTTAATGAGTTAATAATGCAATTATTTTGGTAATTTCGAGAAATGCCAAATTTGATTTTTATATTAATTTTATTTATTTTCAAATTAAATGAATACCTACGATTTTTTTTTAGTACATTAAAATTAATATTTGGTATTTCACTAATATCAAATATTTGAGTAATTAAAGAAATTGGATAACAACATAAATCAAATACCAAAACATCAATAATATCTAGCTCACTCCTAAATGAATTATTTGGAAATTTTGGAATACAAAAATTAATATTTAATTCATTTATCTTTAGATTTTTTTGATGAAATGTTTTAATAAAATTTTTAAATAGTCTTGTTTCAAAGTACATAAAATTTTCAAATACAAAATTTTTTTGATTTTTTAGCTCAATATATTTAAAATAATATTTGTCATTAAATATTGCTGGTTTTTCAACAATAATTGAATATCCTTTCGAAACTAAATTTATAATCTGTTTTTCATGAATCTGTGGTGGTGTTGTTAATACAAAAACAGTCTTTTTATTAAGAACACTAGTTGCTGATAATAATGATTTATAATTTCTTATATTGTATTTTTGATTTATCTCATGATTTTTTGATGAAACTGTAGCAATTAATTTTGATTTACTGTTAATAATGGAGGGTAGTATTTTACCTAAGCCATGATTTCCTAAGCCAACTAAACATATATTCATTATTTATTTATAAAAAATCTAGTGAAAGAGTAAAATAAAAAGGTAAAAGTCGTTACAAGTATAATTTTAAGATATATATCAACTTCAAATATAATTATTAATAAACATAATACTACATTGTTTATTATTGGAGGAATAAGATAGTAATAATTATTCTTTTTTTCATAAATTTTATGATACAGGTGATAAAAATTCCGTGTTAGCAAATTTTCTTTTTTTTTAATTCTTATTAAAGTTACATAACATGTATCAACAATTGGGAATAGAAAGATATTTAAAAAAACCAAAATATTCGAGTAAAAATTATTTATTGAAAAGAAGATTAAGACAATTGAAGTAAATATAAAACACCCACTATCACCAAAATAAAAATTATATTTTATATTAAAAGGCAGAAATAAAACCATGAAAATTAATAAGTTAATAAATATAAAATAGTCAATTTTAAAAATATCGAAATAATTAAAGATAAAAATAATTACAATAAACTGAAAAATATATGAACCAATATTTAAATTTAAACCATCTTGAAAATTTGTAGTATTTACGAGCAAAACAGAAATACCAATACAAATGAAAAAAATAATTAAATTGTTATCATTTAATTGAAAATAAAATAAACATCCCAATAATAATTGTATTAGTATTCTTATAATTGCAGACAGTTTATGTATATCATCGATAAAATAAATAAGTGATAATAAAATTAAACAACTATAAAATTTATAATTATTTGAATTTATAAATATTAGTTCTAAAAATAAAATTATTAAAAATATTCCTGTACCATTTTTAAAATTAGATTTAAGTTTCTTTATTGATAAAAAAGATATCAGAAAAAAAAATTGTATTTACTAAAAAAATCATTTTTGGTTTTTCGAGTATATATCGACAAAATTTTAAAAAACAATATAATAATATTTTTATAGAAGTAACTGTTATTAAATATATAACTGTATTATCAATTATTAACAAAACATGAAAAATATTGAGAGTAATATAAATAAAATAGTTTTAGACAACTTTGAAAATCATGAGTTGATTTTAAAAAAAGCTATATCTTCAAAATATTTCAAAGAAAGTATTCAAGAAATTATTTTACAAATTTTGAGATGTTTAAAATTAGGTGGCAAAATCATAATTTGTGGAAATGGTGGAAGCTTTGCAGACGCTTTACACTTCAACTCAGAATTAATAGGTAGATTTAAAAAAAACCGCAAACCGATACCTTCAATAGTCCTTGGCAGTAACCCATCATCTTTAACAGCAATTTCTAATGACTTTGGTTATACAAATTCTTTTGAAAGGGACTTTTTAGCGCTAGCAAATAATAATGATTTGTTTATAGCTATATCAACATCTGGTAAAAGTAAAAACGTTTTAAAAGTTATCAAAACGGCAATTAAATTAAAGATTGATACAGTGTTTTTTACAGGAAAAATTAAAAATAATATTAATTCAAAATATTTAAAAGTACTCAATGTACCTTCAAAAGATACCGGTAGAATACAAGAATTACATTATATAATTTTCCACATTATCTCAGAAATTGTTGAAAAAAATTTATAATAATAAAAATAATTATTTTTATTTCATAATTTTAATACTTATATATGCCTGCTATTTTTTTGTAATACCGCCATTTGAATTTCCAGACTTTGATACAAGAATTAATAGATTGAGTAGCAATTTGTTATTTAATTACAGCGAACAATTTAATTTAATTAATGAGTGTAGATATAAAATTTATGAGTATTTTAAGATAAAATATTTTAATTGTGTTAATTTAGAATTTTATCGAAATTATAAAATTTCATACTTATTTATTTACTTATTATATCAATTTTTAATTTTTTTTATTTTTTTAAATATCTTCTGTAAAGGAATTTCTAAAAGTAAGTATATTCTAAAATATTTACTCTTTATTTTTTTTCCTCCAATAGTTTTTTTAAGTTTTTCAATTCATGAGTCTTATCTTGTAATAATTTTATTTAGTATGATCTTTTTTTTTAATAATCCTAAAATTTGGATAATAATATTTATAAATATATTGTTTATTGACTATGAATACATTTTACCAATTGGAATTTTTTTATTTTCAAAATTTCTTATTAAGAACTTTTCTTTTAAAGAAATCGTTTTTATTTTGTTTATATTATTTTATTTTTTCCACAATGACTTTGGAATTTTTACAGTCTTTGAAGTTGAAAAGCTTAAGCCACAATTTATACATGAAGGATACATGGACCTTAATTTTGAAAGGTCATTAATTATAAAGTATATATATTCTCTTTATGAATTAGTGGGTAATCTTAATACTAGTGTAATGTTTTCATCGCATATCTTTGCTATATACATAATTTTAATTTTATATAATTCAAAAAAATTATCTTTTTTTAAAGATAAAAAAATACTTGAAATTTTATTATTCCTTATAATTTGGATCATTTGTTTTGATAATTATATTGACATAAGATTTTTTGTTTTCTGCATACCTATAATCATAGAAACTCTTATTAAATATGTAAAATATGTTAGAATATTATTAGGCCTTATATCTTATAATTTATTTCTCATATGCGAGATATTCTTTAAGATAATATAATTTATATGCTTATAGGTAATTTAAATATCGGTGATCAATACCCGCCACAAATAATAGTTGAAATTGGAATAAACCATAATGGAAATATTAAAACCGCTTTAAAGATGGTTGACTCTGCATTCAATGCAGGTGCTAAAATAATCAAACATCAAACTCATATCATTGAGAGTGAATATAGCAAGTATGCAAAAAAAATTGTTCCAGGTAATTCAAATAAATCAATTTATGAGATCATGAATAAATGTTCATTAAATGAACAAGATGAAAAAATACTTAAAGATTATGTTGAATTTAAAAAAATGATATTTATTAGTTCTGCTTTTTCTTTTGCAGCTGTAGAGAGATTAGAAAAATTTAATGTAGTTGCTTATAAAATAGGATCTGGGGAAATGAATAACTTACCTTTAATCGAAGAAGTAGCTAAATTAAAAAAACCTATGATAATTAGCACTGGAATGAACAAAATAAAGTCTATTAATGAAACAATAAAAATAGTCAAAAAATATAGAAATAGTTTTGCCTTATTACATTGCACGAATGTCTACCCTACACCTTTTAATATTGTAAGACTTAATTCAATAACAGAAATGAAAAAAAAATTTCAGAATATACCAATTGGTTATTCCGATCATACAATAAATAATGATTGCTGTATTGCAGCAATAGGGTTGGGAGCAAATTTAATTGAAAAACATTTCACTGATAAAAAGAGTAGAAAAGGACCTGACATAGTATGTTCCATGGATGAGAAAGATTTAAAAAGTCTACTGAGTAGCTGTAAAAATATTTTTGAGGCTAGAATAGGAAAAAAAGATGATGTGATTAAGGAAGAAAATGTTACGAAAAGATTTGCTTTTGCTAGTGTTATTGTAACCAAAAATCTAAAAAAAGGATCTTTGTTAAATGAAAAGAATTTGTCAGTAAAAAGACCTGGAACAGGCCCTATAAGCGCAAAATTATATTCCAAATATCTTGGAAAAAAAATAAATAGAAAAATATCTAAAGATAGTTATTTAAAACATACCGATATTTTAAAATAGATTGACAAACTGTAATATTATTTTAGTTGGCAGTCATTTTAGAACTTTACCTTGGTATTTTGGATTGAATAAAATTGGTAAAATATATTTTATATCTAGATATAAAGACGATAAATCAAATTTTAAAATAGCATCTAAAGAGGAAGATAAGTTTATAAACTGGGATGATAATTTTTTAGATAACCTTAAATTAAGTGATAGGAAAACAAAAAAGTTAATAATTAAGTTTGAAAAGGAATGTAGATATAAAGTAAGAGATCTTATACAAGCTGATAGAATTTTGAGCAATCTTGATAAAAGCATTTCTTACAATTACTGTGCGAAAATAATTGATTTGACATATAGTTTGTTTAAAGAGACAAATTTTAAAATATGTATTACTGAACCAACTTGGGCACATGAAAGAATTATATTAAGAATTGCAAAAAATTATAAATGTATTTCTATTCATCCTGCTACTGATAGATTTTTAAACAATGCATTCTTTTTTTTTAAAGAGGATAGATATAAAGAAATTATAATTAATAAATATAATAAGCCAGAAAATATAAATTCTTATATTAAACAGGTAAAAAAAAATATTTTATCAATAAAAAGAATTAATTTTTATTATCTCAATAAAAAAAGAAATAGTCTAAATTTGAATAAATTTAAAAATTTAATTTATCTTATTAATTTTAGTTTACAAAATAGAGGCAGTAGATTTATCCATTATTCTTTATATAGATTTTTGTTTATGAAAATAAAAAATATATTTAAAAATTTTTACCTTACAAAGTTTTCTTTTCAAAATATTGATTTAAAAGATATTTGTAATAAAGATGTGGTTTATGCTTTACAAGTTCAGCCAGAAATGTCAATTGATGTTGCAGGTTACGAATGGTCAAATCAAATTGATACGATAAAGTTTTTAAGAAAATATATACCAAAACAATACAGACTACTTATTAAGGAACATCCATCAGCAATAGGTATGAGACCTAGAAAATTTTATCATGAATTATCAAAAATAAAGAATATTAGTATTATTAATTATGATTTAGACTCTAAATATTTATTTAAAAAAATTAAGGCTGTTATTTCTATAACAGGCACAATATGCTTTGAGTCACATTTTTTTAAAATACCCTCATTAACTCTTTCAGAGACTTATTTTAAAAGATTTACTATTATGAAAAATAAAAAATACTCCAAAGAAAATATTATTAAGAGTCTTTATAATATTGAAAAATGGAATGTGAATACAAGTGATAAAATTGATAACATTGAGTTATATAATCTCTACAAAAATGTATATGTGGGAAATGTATTTGATGTCAAAAGATCAAAAGAAGCAATTTCAAAAAAAAATATCTTAAATTTACAAAAATCATTTCAAATAATGTACTCAAGTAATTTTAAATGATAAGTTTCTTCAATAATCTTTCTAAAACAAAAATAATATATAAAAATATTGGATTAAATATATTTATTTCATATGTATTATTTAATTTAATTAGTGGTTTAATTGAAATTTACACTTTAATTTATGCATTTTTATATTTTTCTGAACTAGCCGGTGAAGATAGTAGTAATAAATTTATTTTTATTAAGGGAATTTTATTTGGAGAAAATTTTAATTTAATAAATTTGATAATTTTATTATTTTCCACAACCTTATTGAGATTGATTAATTTGAAATTTGGAATAATTTTATCTTATAAAGCTGTAAAAAAATTTTCAAATGATATATATAAGATCGAATATGATAAATATTTAAAATTAAATTCAGATAAAAACACTTCCATCGATGAGTTACAAACACTAATTACCAGAAAATCAGATGAATTAGTTGCAAATATTATTATTCCATTCATTCATTTTATATCTAATTCTATAAATTTTTTATTCATATCAATATTTATTTTTTTTATAATTGATCTGACAATTTTAAGTTTAATTTTATTAATTTCTATTTCATACATATGTTTATTTCTAGCAAGTTCAAATACATTCAAAAAGAATGCAGTTATAATAACTAATAATTTAATAAAAATTAATTCACTAGTTAATACAAAATTTAGAAATTTGATAAATTACTCTTTAGCTAAAAATAAGATTGACTTAAATAGTCTCTTTTTGAAAAAAAATAATGATTTAAGAGATGCTCAAGCTAAAAATATGTTTATGACTCAATCTCCGAGATATTTTATTGAGATATTGCTTTATTTAATTGTATTTACTTTCATCTATGTATTTAAAGATAACTTATTTAATGATGGCGAAGATGTCGCTAAATTTTCATCATTAGCACTTACAGCAATTAGAGGGGTCCCCTTTTTTCAAAGAATATATTGGTCGATAACTACTTATTACAGTAGACAAAGAATTCTGATTGAATATTTTGAATTATCACAATTAATTCTTAATGGAGAAAATATAACAAAAAGGAAAAAAATACCTCAATCAAAATACATATCTAGTTTATTAGATATGTTAAGAGATGAGGGTTTCAAGTTTAATTCAAAAAAATTATATTTAAAAAATTCTATAATTATAAAAATTTCTGGCAAAAGTGGTTCTGGGAAATCAACATTAATAAGGGAGTTAATTGGATTTGGAAAAAATAAAAGCATATTAAGTAATGACTCAATTTTTATTGACTCTAATTCAATATTTCACACTAATACTATTTATAAAAACTATTTATATTTAGATAAAAATACAAAAAATAAAAACGAATTTGATAAAATTTTAGATATTACTGAATTTCCAAAAAATAAATTTATCGATGACGTTAAATTCAAAAACTTATCTATGGGAGAAAATCAAAGGTATGCTTTAGCCATAAATATTTTTGTTTCAAAAAAACATGGTATTTTATTTTTAGATGAGGCTTTGAATGGTGTAAATTCAAAACAAACTTTAAGAATACTTAAAAATTTAAAAGAAATTTGGAATGGTGCAATAATTATAGTCCATCATGATCTTAAAAATAATGGAATTTTTGATTTAGATATTAAACTTTAATTTTTTATAGAAAAAGTAAAATAACAAACTATTTAAAATAATTAAAAGTAAATAATTTGTTATATACTTATAATTTACATTTTTAATATGGAAAATATCTAGAGAATAATAATTCTTTAATTCTGAGATTAAGTTCCAATAATTTTTATACATAAAATCATCATAATATGATGCCTCAGACATATATAGAATATCTTTTTCAAATTCTTTTAATGAATAAGATTTTATAAATTTATTTATAACTTTTTCATGTTGATGTTTAAAATAATTATATAAAATTTGTAAATCAATTTTATTATTAGTTCTGATATAAATATTTGAATTACTATTATTTGTAAAATGATAAAATATTATGTTCTTATAATTTTTTTTTGCTAAAACATTCAGATCCTCCATTGAATTATCAATAAGTTTTCTAACCTCAGGTTGCAAATGGGCAATAAAAATTTGTTCAGGAATCAATGATAGATCATTAGAATTAATAGATATATTTAAATTAAATACATATACTTTATGTTTATCAAAGAAATTAATAATTAAGATGATATTGAATAATAAAAACAGAAAAAATAAAAATAAGTTTTTAGTTAATGAATTATTTATTACTTTTTCGATTGTATTTTTTAATGATAATCTAGACATTTTAAAAAGAAATATAAAATCAATTATAATAAATTTAAATGATTTAAAATTTAATTATAAAATTTATATCATCAACAATTCTTATAACTATATAAATTTACATAATCTCTTCAAATCAAAAAATATTGAAATAATAAATAATAAAAATATTGGATTTGGCCTTTCACATAACAAAATCTTAAATAAATTAGGTAAATATCACGTTATAGTAAATCCAGATTTAATATTTCATAAAAACTCAATTAAAAATGCAATCATATTTTTTGAGAGAAATATAAGAGTTGGTGCAATTTCGCCCTCCTTTTTTTGGGAGAACAAAAATAGACAATATCTAATAAAATCTTATCCTTCGTTATTAGTATTATTTTTAAGAGCAATTTATTCACTATACAAAATAAGGTTATTTAGTAGTTATTTAGATAAATATGAGATGAAGAATATGAATTATGAAATAAGAAATGATGATATCAAATTAATAAGTGGGGCTTGTATTTTTTTAAGAGGTAAAATTTTTAAAGAAATAAATGGATTTGATAAATCATATTTTTTGTACTTTGAAGATTTTGATTTGAGCATTCGATTAAGAAAAATCACTAACATATCTTATTTACCTTCAATAAAGATAACACATTATGGAGGGCACACTGCAAAAAAAGGCCTTAAGCATATAGTATATTTTTTTAAATCCATGATAATTTTTTTTAAAAAATATGGAATAAAGGTTTATTAATTTTGATTATTTTTAAATTAAAATTATACACAAAATATGTTTTGAGTATTTTTTTATCTATAATTATTATTTTGCTTCATAAGAAGAGTAAATTAAACATAAAATCACCAAATAATTTTATTTTTTTTTTATATGGCGGAATTGGAGACCACTTATTATTGGTTAATTTAATAAATGCTTTATCAAAAAAAAACAAGGTCACGGTTTTTTTAGATAATAGATTTAGCGATATAAAGACATTTTTACCTAGATCTAAAATATTAAACTACACAAAAAATAATTTAGTAAAGTTATATAAAGACATGAGAAATTTTGATAAAAAATCGATATTTATATCTCATTCTTCAAGTTTAGAATTACAATTATTATACTTAATTTCAAATTGTGAATATTTTTTTGGCTTCAACGGTAGTTATGATTATTTTTTCTTTAATTCAAATTACAAGAATAATATCAAAAATAAATATAAAATTTATCATGAATTATTTTTTAAGTTCTTAAAATTAAAAAATGATTTTAATATTTTAAATATTATACAGCCAGATATAGATGTTATTAAACACTTTAATATATCTAAAGAAAAATATTTAATTATAAATATAAATAAGACACATTATTGGGGTGATGTGTCAATACCAATAATTGAATGGTCTAATTATATTAATAATTCAAGGATACTTTTAGATTATTCAATAATTTTAGTTGGGAATGGTGAACAAGAAACTGAAAAGAATATCCAACTTTGTCGTTTAATAGATATTCAAACATACGATGTTGTTGATCTTACTAATAAAACAAGTTTGATTGATTTATTTTCATTAATTCACTTTGCATCTTTTGTTATTACCAATGATACTGGAATTATGCATTTATCAAATTTATTACAAAAGAAAAATATATCATTATTTACTTTTTCAGATCCAAAGATATTTGCTAATTATGAAAATTCTTTAGTAATACATAATTCTAAATATAATTGTCAACCGTGTGTAAATAAATCTCTAAGAGGAAATGAGAATTATCCTCCTATTTGCAAGCACAACTTTGTGTGTAATAAAACAATATCTTCAATAGATTTAGAGAAAATCACTAATTATTATTTAAATAATCTAAATAATTGAAAATTCCCTCCTTTAAACTAATAAAGTTTTTTTTGTAACCAGTTTTTCTAAGATTTGTCAAATCCGCTTTAGTATAAGATTGATATGAATTTTTAAGCTTTGATGGAAAATTTATATAATTAATTTTTCCCTTATTGTGATATTTTATTACAAATTTTGCTACTTTATTAAAAGAGGAGGATTTTGAAGTTCCAACATTATATATTCCTTTAATTCTCTTATTCATAAACCATAAATTCACATTTACACAATCATTGACATGAATAAAGTCCCTTTTTTGCTCACCATCTTTATAACCATCGTTACCTTTAAATAATTTTATATTGCCATCTTTCTTTATTTGATTATCGAACTTTAGAATTACACTTGACATATGATTTTTATGAAATTCATTATTACCGTATACGTTAAAATATCTCAGACCGACCACACAATTAGATATTTTATGTATGTGTAGACTGACATATTTATCAAAGATTAATTTACTAAAAGCATAAAAATTAATAGGATTTTCATTAATATTTTCTTTTGATAAATTTTTATTCAAACCATAAACGGCAGCAGAAGAGGCGTATAAAAATTTGATATTATTATTACTGCAGTAATGAAGTAATTCTTTTGAATATTCAAAATTATTACTCATGAGATAGTCATAATCCCAATTTGTTGTATCTGAACAAGCACCCTGATGAAAAATTTTTCTTATATTTTTAATCTTATTTTTTTTAATTTTTTCAACAAAATCTTTTTTATCAACTAACTCTTTAAATTTAAGAGGATATCTATATTGATTTTTAAATTTTTTTAAATTATCAACAATTATAATATCTTCTTCATTGAGATCATTTAATCTTCTAACTATATTTGATCCTATGAAACCAAGACCTCCTGTTACAATTATCATGATATTTTATTTATGATATTTGTTGATGAGTAGTTTTTTAATAATTTTACTAATTTTATATTACCTCCATATTTTTTTACAAATTTACCTCCCACAATATCATTGATTTTATAGTCATCACCTTTTACCAATATTTTAGGTTTGATTTTTTTTATTAGATTTATAGGTGTTTTTTCTTCAAAAATAATCAAAAGGTCTATATATGATATTTCTGATAAAAGGCTCAATCTTTCATCAAGATTATTAATTGGGCGGTCATTGCCTTTTAAAGATTTTATTGAATTGTCTGAGTTTAAGCCAACAATAAGCAAATCGCCAAAGCTTTTTGCTTTTTTTAGTAAATGAATATGACCTTTATGAAGAATGTCAAAACATCCATTTGTAAAAACAATTTTTTTATAAGTGCCTCTTATTAAGTCAATATTTTCAATATTTATAACTTTATTATTATTTATTAATCTATTTTCAATTAAATATTTTATAATTTCAGTTTTATTTACAGCTTTGGTTCCAAAATGTAAAACTGATAAGCCAGCACAAAGACTTGAAAATTCTAAAGAAGATTTTGTTTCATTAACTGATGTATCCGATGCAACAAAAGATGAGATTACTGTATCACCAGCACCTATAACATTGGCATTATTTATAGATAATGAGTCTTGAAAAAAAGATTGCAACTTATTAGTTAATAGAATCATTCCCTTATTTCCAAGGGTAACAAGTAAAAATTTAAAATTATATTTTTTTACGATACTAAAACCTACTTTTTTTATTTGGTTAAGATTAGTAAGTTTTTTTTTTGTTGCTTTTTCTAATTCATTTAAATTTGGTTTTACGAGATATGCACCACGATATTTTATAAAATCTTGACTTTTGGGATCAACATAAACATTAATTTTTAATTTATTAAAATAACTAATTAGATTTAAGCAATCCTTTAAATTTCCTTTGTCATAATCAGACAAAATAACTGAGTCAAATTTAAATTTTTTATTTATTTTTTTTATCTCTTTAAGAGAAATTGGCTCGTAATTCTCTTCAAAATCAATTCTAAAAATATTTATATTGTCAGAATAAACTCTTAATTTTTTTATAGTCTTTTTGTTTTTTTGAGAAAATAACTTATTATCTATCTTATTATTAAAAAGAATTTCATTTACTATTTTAGCATCTTTATCATTACCAACTGATGATATTAAAAAAGGTTTTAAATCAATTTTTTTTAAATTCATTGCGACATTTGCAGCACCGCCTAAATTATAATTTTTATCCTTAAATTTATAAACACCTATAGGGCTTTCCTGAGAAATTTTTTTTATTGGAGCTTCCCAATATTCATCAAGCATTATATCTCCAATAACAAGAATTCTTTTATTTTTAATTTTGTTAAGAATTTCAAGATAGTTCATATTTTAATGATTAGTTTTTTATTAAATTTTATAGTGTCATGAAAATATACTTACTTATATATATAATGCATTAAAATTTTAATTTTGTTTTAATTTTTTCTACAGTATTGACTAAATGTTATTTTTGAAAATATTTATAATAAAATTGAAAATATTTATTATTTATTTAGATTATCAACTTAATGAGGATTTTTATTACAGGAATGGCTGGTTTTTTAGGCAGTCACCTTGCTGATGAATTTTTGAGTCTTGGACATGAAGTAATTGGTGTTGACAATCTAATTGGGGGGGATTTAGATAACCTAAATCCAAATGCTTCTTTTTATAAAGTTGATTGTTTAGATCTTGAAAAATTAAATGAATTAATTAGTGGTGTAGATATTGTATACCATACTGCATGCACACCTCATGAGGGTCTTTCAGTTTTTTCTCCAGCAAAAATTGTTAACAACACATTCCAGATAACTGCAAATACACTTTCTGCATCAATTACAAATAAAGTCAAAAGATTTATTCAATGTTCTAGTATGGCCAGATATGGCAAACAAGATAAAATTCCTTTTGAAGAAAATATGGAATGTAAACCACAAGACCCCTATGGAATAGCAAAATATGCATCAGAATTATTGATAAAAAATCTTTGTAAAACTCATGGTATGGAGTATGTAATAACTGTTCCACATAATATCATTGGACCAAGACAAAAATTTGATGACCCATATAGAAATGTGGCATCAATAATGACTAATAGAATGTTACAAAATAAACCTGCATATATTTATGGTGATGGTGAGCAAAAGAGATGCTTTACATTTATTGAAGATGTAATTTCATGTTTAAGAGAAACAGGGATTAGAGAGGGGATATCAGGTGAAATTATAAATATTGGACCAGATAGTAATTTTATAACGATAAATAAACTATATGAAAAGCTATCGAATATACTTTTATTTAATAAAGAGCCAATATACGTAAAAGCAAGACCCCAAGAAGTAAAGTTTGCTTCATGCAGTGCTGATAAAGCAAAAAAATTATTAGGTTTTAAAGAAAAGATTAGTTTAGATGATGGTCTGAAAAATCTTGTAGAATATATTAAATCAAATGGTCCTAAGCCTTTCAAATATCATATAGATTTAGAAATAATAAATGAAAAAACCCCTAAAACTT
>MDSZ01248912.1_pt1 | contig 25917 bp, 28 predicted proteins | sample 811201 | NCBI WGS metagenome assembly MDSZ01 (sample SAMN05326647, study PRJNA326480) | marine metagenome | isolation source: seawater | place: Indian Ocean: North | collected 2010 | reverse complement strand
TTTTCATTACTCAGTCAATATATGATTTTTTTACTCTATTACCAACACTATTTAAAATTTCATAAGGTATGGTTCCGGCCCTTAAAGATACTTCCTCTAGAGAAATATTATTCCCAATAAGCTCAACCCAATCACCAACTTTTACTTCATTATCACTAAAACTAGAAATATCTACAATCGTATAGTCCATTGATATTGAACCAATTATTGGTAATTTTTTTTTTTTAAAAAAAGCACTTGAATTGTTACTTAGACTTCTTGGAAGTCCATCAGCATAACCTACACCTAAAATAGCGACTTTTTTTTTTTCGTAAGACTGAAATGTAGCATTATATCCGTAGCCTTGGTGATCTTTATGTAATATTCTTATCTGTAGCACTTTTCCAAAAAATTCAATTACATTTTTTATTTTTAAATGGTTTGTTGTTCCAAAAATACAGCCTCCTGATCTCACTAGACTGTAATTAAATTCTTTAAAATTTAAGATTGCATTAGAGTTAGCCAAGCTATGAAAAGAATTTGGAAAAAATTTAATAATATTTTCGAATCTTTTTTTTTGAATCATATTATACCTGCTATTAATTTCATCAGATGAAATAAGGTGTGACATTACACAAAATATATTTATTTTTTTTTTCTTGCAAAAGTCTATAACTTCTTTTTTTTCATGCCGACCTATTCCAATTCTGTTTATCCCAGTGTCGAAGTGAAGTGTAAGTTTATGATTAACATTAAACTTTTTAGAATATTTATAGAATTCTTTGAGTTCATTCAAAGAATTTATAACAGGAATAATTTTACTTTTAAAAATATTGTAAATCTCTTTTTCAGTTTGGCCAATTATTCCATTCAGTAAAATAACATTACCTTCTGATGTTATTTTTTTTAGGGTAGATGCTTCTTCAAAACTGGTCAAAAAAAAATCCTTGCAACCAAGATTTACAAGTTTTTTTGCAACTTTCTCAAGACCTAGTCCATAGCAATTAGATTTTAGTACAGATGCAACTCTTGATGGTTTAACAAACTTACTTAAGAAATTATAATTGTAGGAGAGATTTTTTAAGTTAATTTTTAATAAACCATTATTATTAATAATGTGTTTTAAAGTTTTCATTATTTTGATTATTCAGCAGATGGAGTATCAGCTAAATCTGAAAACTTAGTACTAGTTGCATTAAAGTGTAGTTTAACTCTCGAAATTGGACCATGTCTATGTTTAGCAACAATCGCTTCTGCAATGTTATGAACTTTTTCCATTTTACTTGTCCACATTGCATGTTTATCTGTACCTTCAGGTGGTTCTGTTCTTGCTAAATAATATTCTTCTCGGTATAAAAAAACTACTAGATCAGCGTCTTGCTCTATTGAACCTGATTCTCTTAAATCTGCTAGTTGGGGTCTTTTTTCCTCCCTTTCTTCTACTTTTCTGGATAGTTGAGATAAAGCTACAACAGGAATATTTAGTTCCTTAGCTATTGCTTTAAGTCCTCTGGTAATATCTGAGATCTCTTTTACTCTATTGTCATTAGAATTTCTTGATTCTCCATTTATCAATTGAAGATAATCAATTATTATCAAATCAAGTCCAAATTTTCTTTTTAACCTTCTTGATCTGGTTCTTATAGATGAAATTGTTAAAGCAGGTGAATCATCAATAAAAAGTGATAAATTTCTTAATTTTTCGCTAGCTTTTATTATTTTTTCAAAATCTGTTTTTGATAAATTCCCAGTTCTTATTCCCTCAGAAGAAATTTGCGATAGTTCAGATAACACCCTAGTAGCCAATTGTTCTGAGGACATTTCCAGTGAAAAAAATAAAACATTTTTTTTATTATCACTATCTTTTCTATTGCAAATGTTAGAGGCAATATTTGTTGCAAAAGCTGTCTTACCCATTGAAGGTCTTCCAGCAATAATTATTAAATCTGATTTATGAAGACCACCAATTTTTTTATCAAAATCATTGAGTCCCGTTTTTAAACCAACAACATCAGAACTTTTTTTATAAGCTTTTTCTGCATAATCAATTGTTAAAGCTAAAATATCATCAAATTGTTTGGGCCCTTTTTGACTATCTCCGTTACTGGTTAAATTGTAAAGATTTGATTCAGTGTTTTCAATAATTATATTAGAATCTTGATCCTCATAATTATCGTATGAGTCGTTGATTAGATCCGTCCCTAAGTCTATTAACTTTCTTCTTATAAATAAATCATATATTAGTTCACCATATTGCTTAGAATTAATAATACTAATTGAATTTTCAGAAATCTTTAATAAGTAAGAAATACCGCCATTAGAAATGAAATCTTGATCATTTTCTAGGAAAACTTTAAGCGTATTTAAATCTGCCACTTGATCATTTGATATTAACTTTTTTAATGTTTTAAAAATAAGACCATTAAATTTACTTGAAAAATGTTCTGGTTCTAAAAAGTTTTCGACTTTTTCTAAAGCTAAATTGTTTGAGATTATTGCACCTAGCAAAGCTTGTTCAGCCCCAATATTAATGGGCGCTTCTCTCGAAATTTTCGTTTTATCTTTTGATAATAAGTTTGTTAGGTTATTCGATTGATCTGAAGACATTTCTTATATTAACAAAATTAAATATCAAAGCACTAATTTTTTGACTGTGAATTAGGTGGAAAACGTGTAAAACTTTAAAAATTTGAACTATAAAGATTGTACAAGTAGGCTAAGTATAAAAAAATTAAGATATAAGAGTGATTTCTTTTAAATTTGAAATTGGTTATTAAAAAAAAGGAAAGCGATAGTGTACAGATAACTAAAAAGAGCACTTCTGATACTAGAAAGTTTTTGTTATAATTAAAATTTTTAAAAAGAGATGAGACCCCAAGAATTAGTAATAAATTGTAAATATTAGATCCTACTATGTTTCCAATTATAATATCTGATTTTTTTTTTTTGGCAGCTCTTATGGAGGTAACAATTTCGGGTAAAGATGTGCCTATTGCAATAATTGATAGTCCTAAAAAGGAGTCAGCTATATTCAAAATATCAGAAATTTTTAAAGCCGAGTTAACAGTAATCTGTGCACCAAATAGGGTAATAATAATTGAAAGAAAAATTATTGGGACACCAAATTTTAAAGGATTCCTGTATGATAGTTTAGAAAACTTATCTTGTTCTAATTCAATTTTAATATCTTTACCAGAAGAAGAGTTTCTAAAACTTCTAACTAAGTAAAATAAAAAAAGTACAATAAATGCTATCCCAAAAACTTTACTAAACGTGAAAAAAAAGAAAATTATAAAAAAAATTATGTGAATTAAGAGGTGAAAATAAATATCAAATTTTTTTAAATTTTTAAAATGTAAACTAGAGATAAACAAAGCAAACCCAAGGACTAAAACTATATTAGAAATATTTGAACCAATAATATTTCCGATTGATAGGTCAGGAGAGTTTTCTAAAACGGCTTTCAAGGATACTAGAAGTTCTGATAAAGAAGTTCCAAAACCTATAACGATTAGTCCTACAAAAAAATCTGAAACATTAATTTTTTTTCCAATTGAAATTGCACTTGACAATAAAACGTCAGCACCTTTTATAACTAAGATAAGACCTAAACATAGAATTAGAAACTGATTAGCGATGCTCAGACTCATAAAATTTTAATTTGATTAATCTTTTATTATTCTTTTTGTTCGCTTTTATCTTCAAGTTTTGTATCTTCTTTATTTTCTTCTAAACTTTCAGACTTTGTATTACCCTTAATCTTAGATTCTAATTTTTCTATATTTTTAGTTTTAATATCTTTACTATCTGAATTACTTTTTTCTCCAAGTTTTGCATCTTCCTTTTCAATTAAATCATCAGATTTTGTGTTAGTTTCAGTTTTTTTGTTTGATTTTTTTACAGTTTTAGTTTTAACATTTTCATTTTCTGAAACATTTTTTTTATCGTCCGAATGTTTTTTACTCTCTTCAACCACGACACTTTCATTAGGTTCATCTAATTTATTTAAATCAACTTTTTGAAGATTTGCATTTTCTGCAGATGTAGCAACATTTATCTTCAAGTCGCATGTAACCTCAGCGTGTAACTTAATATTTATATTGTAAATACCTACCTTCTTGATTGCAGTGTGTAAGTTGATATTAGATGGTTTGATGTCAATCTGTTTTTGGTTAAAGTAGTTGGAAATATCTTTCGGCGACACGGATCCATATAATTGTCCATTATCACTTGCATTTCTAATGAAGATAATTTCTTCGCCAGAAATTTTTTCTAAACTTTTTTTAGCTTCTTCTATGATTTTGTTGTTTTTTTCAATTAATTCTTTCTTAATTTTGGTAAAATGATCTTTATTATCTTTGTTCGCTCTTAAAGCTTTTTTTTGAGGTATAAGATAATTTCTAGCGAATCCATCTTTAACGTTAACTATATCACCAATTTTTCCTAATTTGTTAAAACTCTCAAGTAAGATGACTTCCATAAAAACCTCAGAAACTAAACAATCCTTTTGCTATTTTTTTTAAATTTAGAAAAAAACCTAACAAAAATAATATTAAGAATAAAACATAACCTAAAAAAATAAAAAGTAAAAAGATTATTATAATTTTTAAAAAATTATGGATTTCTAATTTTTTAAATGAATTAAAAAAGGAAACAAATCCTTCATAAAAAATTAAAAAACTAAGAGCTATTGTAAAATTTAAAAATAAATAATTAAAACTAACTGGTGATAAAGCACTTAAAATAAACAAAATATTGAATGCAAAGAAGATGATTTTAGGGATTTCAAACTCAAAAATATTAAAGTTGTATAGGTTACGAAAATTTAATTTATTAACAACTAATTTAGTTATATTAAAATTTATAAAAAAAATTAATAAAAATGAAAAAACGTTTATTGAAGGCATTACATTTACCACGGTCTCAATTAATAAAGATGTATCAATATCACTTGAAATATCTTTTAATTTAAAAAATTCGTCTGTAAATCTATTTAAATATTCACGAAGTTGATTTTGTTCATTTTCTGTAAAAAAAAAAAAAGACAATAATCCCATCACTAACATGGTGAAAAAAGTTGTATAGACTATTATTTTTTCGTTTTTAAATTTATTTTTAACGCTTTTATTTAACAAAATACTAAAAAAAAATACAATTATTGAAATTGTAAAAAAGTTTAAAAGTAGTTTAAAGGAAATCAAATCATTGTAAAAATTACTCACAAACAATAATAAAAAAAAAGCAGATGAAATTATCAAAGTATATAAAAAGAGATCAACCCTTAAAACTTGGCACAGAAAAAGTAATGGAAAGGTATTTACGATTGGGTACATTCTTGGTACCAATATTAGGAACAACAATTCTAGAGAAATTACAAGTATGGAGCCGTAAAATATGGAGATTAAGTTTGCTCTATCAAGACTTTGCATCAATTAGAAACATAAGGTAGAAGTGCTAGAAATCTAGCTCTTTTTACAGCCTGAGATAGTTCTTTTTGTTTTTTTGTTGAAACCTGCGTAACCCTACTAGGAAGTATTTTTCCTTTTTCAGTAGTATATTTTTTCAGAAGATTGATATTTTTATAATCCACTTTAGGAGCATCTTTTCCTGAAAGAGGGCAACTCTTATTTAGAAGCATTCTTGAAGTATTATCAAAAGCTTTATTTTTCATTAATCTTCTCCTTTGATCTACTTTCATCTAGAAAAGACAACTCCTTATCAACTTCTTTGATTTTAATATTTAGAAATCGAAGAAAATCATCATCTTGCTTTATTGTTTGATCAAATTTACTAAATGTTTCGGAACTGCTTTCTGTATTAATCATAAAGTAATAACCTTTAGAATTTTTCTTTATTTTATAGGCAAGTGATCTTAACCCCCAACTTTCTTTTTTTAGAATTTTGCCACCAGCTTTTTGTATTTGTTCAATCATCTCGTTAAACTTGTTTTCAGCAAGCTTTGGTGATAATTGGCCACTAAAAACAAACACACTTTCGTATAACATTTTAACTCCTTTTGGATAAATTTAATCTTTAAATTTAGCTAATTTTTTTAGCAAGGTTTATTTATTGGTCTTATAACATTATAAATGTATATTTTAAAGATACTTTATTAATAATTATGAAAAAAATAGCTTTAGTTTTTCCAGGTCAAGGATCCCAAAAAATCGGAATGGGAAAAGACTTGTACCTTAACCATAAAATTGGAAAAGAAGTTTTCAATGAGATTGATCATTCTTTAAGTGAAGATCTTTCTAAATTGATTTTTGATGGGAATGAGCAAGACCTACAACTAACTAGAAATACTCAACCTGCATTGTTAGCTGTAAGTATGGCAATAATAAAAATTATAGAATTTGAATTAAAAAAAAAAACTGAAGACTTTGTTGAAGTTGTGTTAGGCCATTCTCTTGGAGAATACTCGGCGCTTTGTAGTATTGGTTGTATTAGTTTGTCATCGGCAGCGAATATACTAAGAATAAGAGGAGATGCAATGCAAAATGCAGTAAAAAATATCGAAACTAGTATGGTTGCAGTAATAGGTATGGAGTTAGAAATAATTGAAAAAGAAATAGATCAGATAAATAAAACAACTAATGAAGTTTGTGAGATAGCTAATGATAATTGTCCTGGTCAAGTAATTTTATCTGGAACCAAAAGATTAGTTGATTTAATTTCACAAAAATTAAAATCGTTAGGTGCGAGGTCTATTATTGAACTGAATGTAAGTGCTCCCTTTCACTGCAGTTTAATGAAAAATGCCTCATTGACCATGCAAGATGCTTTAAATGAGGTTGTGATTAAGACACCGCGAATAAAATTTATTAACAATGTAAATGCAAAATTTGTTCATAACACCTCAGAAATCAAAAAGCTTCTTGTAAATCAAGTGCAATCACGTGTACGTTGGAGAGAGAGCATTTATGAAGCATCAACATTAAATTTAGATTTTTTAATAGAAATTGGACCAGGCAGAGTTTTAACTGGGTTAAATAAAAGAATGAACATTGACGCCGAATATTTTAATATATCAACATTAGAAGATATAAATAATTTTTTGCGAAACTACGGAGATGATTTATGAAAAAAAATGCTCTAATCACTGGTGCTACAGGGAGTATCGGAATGGCAACAGTTGATATATTGTCAAAAAAATTTAATTTAATTTTAGTTGCAAGAAATGAAAAAAAACTTGAAGAACTGTCATTAAAAAATAATTCTGTAATTAAATGCGTTAAATGTGATTTATCAAATCCTGATGAAATAAAGTTTTTAATAGAAAATATTAATAATGATAATTTGGATGTTGACGTTTTAGTTAACAATGCTGGAATAAACGATGATTCCCTTTTTTTGAGAATGAATTCAGAAAAATGGGAAAATGTTATTAATACAAATTTAACATCAAACTTTCATCTAACAAGTCACATTTCAAAATTAATGATAAAAAAAAGATGGGGTAGAATAATAAATATAACCTCGGTAGTTGGTCATACAGGAAATGTAGGTCAGGCAAACTATTGTGCTTCGAAAGCAGGTATAATAGGTATGTCTAAATCTGTGGCACTTGAGTTAGCAAAAAGAAACATTACCGTCAATTGTATTTCACCAGGTTTTATTGAAAGCAATATGACTGACTTATTAACAGATAATCAAAAAGAAACAATTCTAAAAAAAATACCACTTGAAATCATAGGATCTCCTTACGACGTAGCTTATTGTGTAAATTTTATAGCCTCTGATGAATCAAGATATATTACTGGTGAGACAATACATGTTAATGGAGGTTTAGCAATGTTATAATTATAGTTTGATTTAAAAAAAAAAATATTTATTAATATAAGCTTAAATATAAAATAAGGAAAATATTATGAGTGACATTGCTGAAAGAGTAAAAAAAATTGTAATTGAACACTTAGGTGTTGAAGAAGAAAAAGTTATCGATTCTGCAAGTTTTGTTGACGACTTAGGCGCTGACAGTTTAGATACTGTAGAATTAGTTATGGCTTTTGAAGAAGAATTTAGTATAGAAATCCCTGATGATGTGGCCGAAAAAATAACAACTATTAAAGACGCAATTGCACACATAGAGAAATCACAAAACTAATAAAATGAGAAGAGTGGTAGTTACGGGGATAGGGATGTGCAGTCCACTCGGTTATGGGGTAGAGCATTCATGGTCTCAACTAATAGATTCAAAGTCAGGAATTAGACAACTCACTGGCTTCGACATAACAGGTTTGACTTCCCAAGTAGGTGGACAAATTCCGGAGGAGGGAAACCAAGAGTTTTTTCCAGAAAAAGTAATAGAAATAAAAGAAGAAAAAAAAATGGAGCCTTTTATTAAGTTTGCACTTATTGCTGCTAAGGAGGCCATACAAGATTCAGGATGGAAACCTGCAAGAGAAATTGATTCTGAAAGAACTGGTGTTATGATTGGTTCTGGAATAGGAGGCTTAGATGGTATAAAAAAAAGCGCAGAAAATCTTGAGCGAAGTCCTAGAAAAATTTCTCCTTTTTTTATACCCTCCTGCTTAATAAACTTAGCAGCAGGACACATATCAATAAAACATAATTTTAAAGGACCTAATCACTCAGTAGTTACAGCTTGTGCCTCTGGCGCACATGCTATTGGTGATTCGTACAGAATGATATCCTACGGTGATGCTGATGTTATGGTTGCGGGTGGGACAGAATCTGCTTGCACAAGGTTTGGTATTGCCGGGTTTTGCGCGATGAGAGCACTATCTACAAAATTTAATGAAACACCCAACAAAGCATCAAGACCTTGGGATAAAGACAGAGACGGATTTGTTTTATCTGAGGGTTCTGGAATTCTTGTTTTAGAGGAGTATGAGCATGCGATTAAGAGATCCGCAAAGATCTATGCAGAAGTTGTTGGCTATGGCTTAACAGGAGACGCATTTCATCCCACTGCTCCCGCAGAGGATGGTAGTGGGGGATTCAGAGCAATGAAGATGGCTCTAGAAAACGCTAAAATTAATGCAGATTCGATTGATTATATTAATGCACATGGCACATCAACACCACTTGGTGATGAAATTGAATATAATGCAGTAAAAAAACTTTTTGAAAATAATTTGGATAAAATTTTCATGTCCTCTACTAAATCATCAACCGGACATCTACTGGGAGCATCGGGAGCAATAGAAGCAATTTTTTCGATAATTTCATTAAAAGATGGTGTTTTGCCTCCAACCCTAAATCTCGACACGCCATCAAATGATTGCTTGGATATTAATTTAATACCCCATCAAAGCATAGTTCACAAAAGTTCTTTTATCTTATCAAACTCTTTTGGATTCGGCGGAACAAATGTATCTCTTATATTTAAGAAAATTTAGATAGGTGACTAGAAGTTTTGGTTTTTTATTATTAGTTACCTTTTTTAATCTTTTCTATTATTTATTTTTTTCTTACGACAAAAAAATTAATAATAAAACAATTATAATACAGCAAGGTATGAAAATAAATGAAATATCTAGTATGCTATATTCAAAAAAAATTATTAAAAACAAATTTGCATTTAATTTGTGGATAAAGTTTAATTTTTTAGAAAAAAAAATTAAATTCGGTGAATTCCAAATTAGTGGAAAAAATTCAATTTATAATGTTACAAAAAAACTTCTAAAAGGAAAGTTTGTCTATAGAAAGTTTACTTTAGTTGAAGGCATGTATAAATACGAATTGTTAAGGTTTTTGAGGGAAATTGATCCCAACTCAACTATTAATATCACTGATATACCTGACAATATAATTGCTGATACATACAGTTATGTTGCTACAGATACTGCAGAGAGAATTTTAGAAAATATAATTAATTACAGTCAAAGATTTTCTGAGAGTATTTGGGAAAAAAGAGATAAAAATATTCCATTAAAAAATGTTGATGAGCTCTATATTTTAGCTTCTATTGTGGAGAAGGAAACTGCAAATAAGAGTGAAAAAGGAAAAATAGCAGGCGTATTTTATAATAGGATGAAGATTGGCATGAGACTTCAATCAGATCCAACTGTTGAGTTTTCGATAACAAAAGGAGAAAAAAAACTTGGGAGAAAACTTTTAAGGAAAGATTTAAAATTTGATTCTGAATATAACACTTACATGAATAAAGGTTTACCGCCCTCGATAATTTGTTTTCCCGGAAAGGAATCATTGATTGCAGTGTCTAGACCTTACAATAGCAATTACTTTTTTTTTGTTGCAAAAAATAAAAATGGACAACACTATTTTTCAGTAGATTACAAAGATCACTTAGAAAGAATAAGGTCAATAAAGAATGCGCAATAATCAGAGAAAAGGAATAATGCTTGTTTTATCTTCTCCTTCAGGTGCTGGTAAAACATCAATTTGCAAAAAAGTTTTAGAAACAGAAAAAAATTTAGTTATGTCAGTTTCCTACACAACTCGACCAAAAAGAAAAAGTGAGGAAGATGGTAAAGACTATATTTTTGTTAAAAAAAAAAAATTTGATGATTTGCAATCAAAAAAATTTTTTGTTGAAAGTGCCATTGTTTTTGATCATTTTTACGGAACTCCAAAAAACTTTATTGAAAAGAATATTAGTAAGGGAATAGACATATTATTTGATATTGACTGGCAAGGTGCTCAAAAATTAGTAGATTATTCAAAAAATGATGTTGTTTCTATATTTGTGTTACCACCTAGTAATAAGGTTTTGTTAGAGCGTTTAAAAAAAAGAAATGAAGATAGCGAAGAGATTGTGAAAAAAAGAATGAGCAAAGCTAAATCAGAAATTAGCCATTGGATTGAATATGATTATATAATAATAAATCATGATGTTAAAACTAGTGCTGAAGAGGTAAAAACTATTTTAAATTCTGAAAGGAAAAAAAGAATTAGGCAAAAATTTATTTTTGATTTTATCGATAAATTAACAAAATAGTATTTGACTAAGTTTTATGTAATCATTCGGAGTTAAATCCTGCGGTCTTGAAGATAAATTTATTCCGTTTTCTTGGATTTTTTTTGTATCAATATTCAAATTTTTTAAATTATTTTTCAGTATTTTTCTTCTATGAAGAAAAGAAATTTTTAAAATTTTATCAAGACTTTCATAATTAAAGTCTTTTTTGAAAGGTATGATTTCAATTACTGATGAATTTACTTTCGGTTTTGGAAAGAAATTATTCGCTGTTACCTCAAACTTTTCTTCTACAGTAGCATTTGCTTGAACAAGAACTGATGTCCTGCCGTAAAACTTAGTTCCAGCCTTTGCATATAACCTTTGGGCAACTTCTTTTTGAACCATTACAACTAAGGCTTTAAAAGTTTTATAATTTCTCATCCAATCAATTATCAGAGTAGTTGCTATGTTGTAGGGGAGGTTTCCAATCAAAATTATTTTTTTTTTTGTTAAGGTAGATATATCAAAAGTTAAGGCATCACTAAATATAAGATTAAAATTTTCGGGATACTTTTGTTTAAATTTGTTTAAAGTTGATTTTAAATCTTCATCTTTTTCAATTACAGTTAAAATTTTAGGATTTTCTCTTAATATAAATTCTGTTAGTGCACCACTTCCAGGACCTATTTCAATTACGTATTCATTTTTTAGTTTTTTTATTTTACTTATTTTTTCTAGAATTTTTTTATTACGAAGAAAGTTTTGACCAAGTGATTTTTTATGATAAAAGTTGGACATTAGCCATATTTCTCTAAAAACTTTATAGATGATATAACACTATTTATTTTTGCTGAATTTGACTTTGCTATGTCAAATGCAGGTCCATGATCTGGAGATACCCTAATTATAGGTAGCCCAGCTGTTACATTAATCGAATTGAAAAAATCGAGTGTTTTTATTGGCGATAGCCCTTGATCATGATAAAGACACAAAATTCCATCATACTTTTCTCTTATATTTTTAAAAAAACATGTATCACTACTTAGTGGACCAAACACATGGATCCCTTTCGTTTTTAATTTTGTAATTATTGGCACAATTATTTTTTTTTCCTCACTACCAATGAGTCCTTCCTCTCCTGCATGTGGGTTTAAACCAGTGATACCAATTCTTGGTTGTTTTATTTTCCAAATTTTTTTTAATGAATCTCTAAAAATTAGAAGTTTTTCTTCTATTTTTTTTTTTGTTAAAAAACTAAAAATATTTTTTAGTGGAATATGGGTTGTAACCAAGCCCACTATTAAATTTTTTCCTTTGTCCGCAGGTCTTGTAGTAGATAAAATCATGATTTCATCATTCTTATGACGAAATTTTCTCTTGGAAAGATCACCAATAAATTCAGTCTGTCCATTAAATTTAAATCCCGAAATTTTCAACGTTCTTTTACACACAGGTAAGGTCAACAATCCAAGTGCTTTTTTGTTTGACAAAAAATCAAAGGATTTTTTTATTGATTTGAGAATTATTTCTGAGTTTTTTTTATTTGGTTTACCGAGTTCAAATTCTATTTTTTCACCAATATTAATAATTGGAAGTTTATAATTAAAAAACTCATTTGTTTCACAAGGGTCATTTATCATCTGTGTTTCAATATTTAAACCTAGATAGTTAATCATCTTTTTTATTTTTTGTATATTGTCGACTATGAAAAATGGGTAAAGTTTATATTTGTGTCTCTGTTTCCATGATTTCAAAATTATCTCAGAGGATATCCCTGATGGCTCACCCATTGAAACAACTATTGGTTTTTTTTTCATTGCATATTTATTTATTGAAGAATTTTATATTTGCATTTTTTCTTAGATTTGCAATAAAAGTGCTAGCTAATTGATTAAATTTTTGCGCGTATAGCTTATTTTGAATATTATTTCTTTTTTGTACCTGATTTATTTCATTTTTTTTATCACATAACTTCAGGACACTGAATTGATTATCATAATCTATAACAGTCGAAAATTTACCAATCTCAAGTTTTTCAAGTCTTTCCAAATAAACATTTACCATTTCATTTGCAACAATGTCTTTTAATTTTATTGCAGAAATTTCATTGTTTATGTCGTATTCATTATCTGAACAGCTAATTGATGAAAACTTTGCAAAATCAAGATTTTCAATTTCAAAGGACGATATCTTAATAAAAGAATATTTAACCATTTCATATCCTACTATCCTTTTTTTATTTAATTTAATTATTTTATAACCATCATAGACTTTTATTTTCTTATAAATATCACCTTCTTTCATTTCAGTTATGATTTTTTTTACTTCTAAATCCAAATTATCCTCAATTATCCAATTTAATGAAGAATCTGCATTTTCTTTACTAAATCCATACTTTTCTGCAAGACTATCAAAGGAAATTCCTTGATCCAATAATGAAATAAACCTTTCTAATCTTTTTTCTGATTCTGACCAGTCATTGTTAGTTTTATTCTCAAAGAAAACCTCTGTAAAATTATATTCATATTTACCTTGTTTTTTTTTTTCATCTTTGAGTGTTTTTTCAATTTCTTGCTGACTAATAACAATTTTTGAAGAAAATTTTTTTTGTAATAATTTTTTCCACATAAGTTCCGCTGACAGTTGCTCCATTAAAATGTCAACATCAATATCATTTTCTTTTTTTATGAATAATTTAAACTCATCGAACTGATCTCTGGGAAAATTATAGAGCATTGAAGCGAAGTCAATTAGTTCATCTTCAGTGTGGTCAATATCTTCTTTTATAGCTTCTGATTTCTTAATTTTTTCAATTATTAACAATTCAAGTACTCTTTCTCGTACGCTATCCCTATTAGGAATATTATCTCTAAGATCTAATGCTTTTAAAGCAAGTTTTATTCTTTCTGAGAGATCATATGTCGTAAGGACATTTGAATTAACACTAACAATTAGTCCTTCAAATTTTTCAATAGACTTTACTTGAAAATCTAAAATAAAATTATGAAAGTAAAAGAAAATAAAAAAAATAAATTTCAAAAACATAATAATTTTTTATAAATCACTTTCCATTACTTCCTTTATACTGAATAAAAAGGTAAAATTATTTGATGTAGGATCCTCCGGGTTATGAGTGAATTGTCTTGTCCAAACAAAAGAAAGTCCAAAACACTCGTCTTCATATTTAAGTTTTGCTCCAAAGTTGTACATTTTTATTTTATTTTTTTTATCAAATGTTGTGAAGCTAGTAAAGTTCCAATAATTTGCTATTTGTTGATTATATTGCAGAGAAAATTGATTTTTTCCGTCTATTTCACTTTCACCATCTATATTAACGACTGGTGCAGATTTAATATTACTGATGGAGAGAAATGATTTTTTTTGATGAATTAGGAAATCTGAATATGCTGTTTTAATTGTAAAGTCATTTTTATCAATTTTTAAATATGAATTTAATTTTATATTTTCATGAGGAATTAGTCTTAAATTTATTACAACATCAGAAAATTTATCATTAATGCCGGAATTATTTTCTAGATACTTATTTCTATCGATTTGATAACTTTGTCCAACCTCGATATGTGTAATATTATTGTCTTGATAAATCTTCTTTTTTAAAAAAGATAAACCATAATCTACTCTGGTGGAGGCATCAAACCTATCGTTGCCAGAGAGGCGATTAACATTAAATAAATCAATGTAATCAAAATCAAAATTATTGATGTCACTTTCGTCTGGAATTTCTCTAAAAAAAGCATTTTTATTTGATTTAACTGCTAGGATTTTTGGAGTAATAATTGATATGTAATCTTTGTTTTTCTGATAATATGGCTTGCTTAATTCTACTGAGAATTGTGGAAAAAAATTGGATCTATATTTGTTAAATTCAAATTTATTATTTTTTGGATTCTGAAATTTTTCAATATTATAAATACCACCATTTAAATAAACACCTGGCTTAAAAAAAGTTCCGTCGCTAAAAATCTTTGGAAACTCAAATTTTTGTTGAAAAAATAATTTTTTTGTTTCGCTTCCACTTGTCCTAATAATATTTGAAAATTCAATGTTGGTGTTGTAATTGAGGCTATTATTTTTACTATCTGAATTTAATTCAATTAAAATTCTAGGTAAAACTTTAGGGGTATCTTTTCTATCAAATTGTTGCCTTAAATCCTGAAACAGGTAAGATTGAAAACTATAAAAATTATTCGACCTTAAGCTTTCAACTTTAATATTAGACTCTAAAGTATCTTTATAATTGTATTTGTAAGTATTAAGATAATTTCGATCAGTAGTTCTGTGAATTTGAAAATCAAGATAAGAATTTGTTGATAAGTCAAAAGAACCAGTTGACTTAATATGACCTCTTTTCTTATTTTCTTTTAGTTCATTTATTTCTTGATTTTCAATTGTGCCACTAAACTCATTTTTAATTTCTCCGTTAAAAAAATTTTTTCTATGTTCAAAAAACAAGGCAGGATTTTTTTTTTGTGAGAACTTTGGTGTAATTGTAATGTCATGATAATCGTTGATTGCGTAATAGTAAGGTATATCAGTTCCAAAACCAAAAAAGTGTGTTTGAAAGAAGCTAGGAGCTAAAAAACCTGATTTTCTTTTCACTAAAGGTGATGGATGAGAAAAATATGGAAGATAGAAAATACTTTTGCCATTGAAGTCAAAAAAAGCATCGTAATATTTTACATCTAGATTTTTTTTATCATGTATTATTTTTTTTGCTTTTAATTGAATTAAAGGGGGATTGTATTGTTTCTTTTTTTCATTGTAGCATAATTTACATGCAGTAAACTTTCCAAACTCCATTTTTTCCCAAGTTTTATTTCTTCTTTCTACCCTTTTTGCTGCAATTCTTAAAAAATTTTCTTCGTCATTAAATTTTTTACCCGGTATATATAAATAGTTATTTAAAATTAATGCATTATTTAAATTCTGGTCTGCAACGATTTTATCCGCTTTCAGCACCGTCCCATCAACATTAAAAACTTTAACATTTTCTCTTGCAGAAATTACTCTCGAGGAATTATTTACAAAAACCTTCTCAGCCAATAACTTAAATTCAGCATCTAAAATCTCAACATTTCCTGTAGCATAAATTCTTGTATTATCTTTGTCATAAGTAAATTGATCTGCATTTATTTCGATTTTATCATTTGAAAAGGAGGAGAAATTTATAAAAATTAAAACTATGAAAAAAAATTTAACCATCTTCAAGATGAATCAATGTACTAATTAGAACTAAGTTAAAAATTACGGGAATTGACCAAACTGAAAGAAAAATATTCAGTGATCCTGTCTGACCTAAAGTTTTAACTATATCAGAAAGAAAATGGAAAATAACTCCAATAATTATTCCATAAATAATTTTAATTACATTTTTTTTTACCCTATCTTTTTTAATTGATAAAATACAACCTAATAGAACCATTGAAATTAGAATGAGAGGATAAGAGTATAAATAATTTTTGTAAACTTCGTGTTTTTTTACTGAAAAACCTGAAGTTTCAAGATTTTTTATATAGTCATTTAGACTCCAAAAGCTGATTGTCTCAGGAGGTCTAAAATTTTTTTCAATTTTATTTGCGTCTAAATTTATTTCTAAAAATGTTTTTTGAAATGATTCTGGATTTTCATTGATTTTTAATCTAAAGCCATTTTCAAGTTTCCAAAGTTCATCGCTTTCCATTTTGACATTTTCAACATCTATTCTTTCAAGAAATTTATTATTTAAATCAAACTTAAAAATTTTTACATTTTTTAGAGTTTTATTATCAAATGAATAATGCTGAGAGTTAATTACATACTCAAAATTATCATTTTTTTCTCTAAGCCATAGACCTGTTTCAGAAATTGCAAACAAACCAGAGTTACCTTTAAAAAAAATGCTTTCATAGTTTTTAAACTTAATATTCATAAAAGCAAAAATTGGATTAAAAACTAGTAAATACAAAAAGCTAATAAGGACAACATTGAAAATCGCTGGTAATATTAAAGACCATATTGAAAAGCCCGATGCTCTTAAAACTGTTAATTCATTATTTTTGTTGAGCTTCATAAAAGTGTGCATTGAGCTTAATAAAAAAACTGTTGGGAGAATCAAAGGGAATAAAGTTGGAATATGAAAAACAGCCATTTTAAATAAAATTAAAAATTCTATTTCTTTACTGGAACTTCTCCGTATCAATTCAATTAAATCAATTGAAATGAACAACAAACAAGAAAAAGAAAAAATGATTAGAAAAGAAAAAATATTTTCTTTAACAAGGTATCTAAGAATAATTGTATTCTTAATCATAAATAAGTTTCCTTGACCTTAACAGAAAAAATATTGTGAAAATTATAGAAAAAATAGAAGGAAAGAAATTAATGTAATGCATATTCTCAAACTTAATCGAAATATTCGATGAAAGAATTGACAAAATTTGTAGAATAACAATTAAAGATAAAATTTTGATAGTCCTTGAAATATTTTCTACCCTATCGAATTTAAGATTCAAAATGAAACTTAAAAGAAAAATACTAAAAGATAGAACATTAATTGGCATTGCAAATCTTAATGTAATTTCAGCCTTAAATGCCTGAAGATTATTAATGTCATCTAAAGAACTTTTGTCAGGAAACATTAGCTCATCAAGAGTACGCTCGGATGGAGATTTCCACCTTGTTAGAAAATTAGTATTGTTTTCTTGATTAATATTAAGTAAATATTCATCAAAGTATAGAATAGACAGTTTTTTGTCTTGTGATTGAAATTGTTGTGAGCCTTGCCTTAAAAAAATTTTTGTTGCTAAGTCAGTGTTTATAATATTTCCTTTTTTTGCGATGAGTGTTGTTGGTTTTTTTTCATCTCTAGTATCATGTATAAAAATATTGTGAAGTCCGTCTTTATTATTTTGTTTTATAAAAATTGTAAAATCTTTTCCTATTGTATTAAACATTCCTTCTTGAAGTAGTGTTGATGAATAATCGTTTTTTATTGTGTACAACAAAATTTTAAAATTTTTATTCGAAAGCGGTGCTTGATAAATCGTAAAAAAAAAACTTAATAAAGTTAAAATTGTGCCAAATAATAAAACAGGCTTTACTAGCTCAATATTTGAAAAACCAGACGATTGTAGTATAACCATCTCCCGATCTGTTTGCATTCTTGAGTATACAAAAAAAACAGAAAGACCAGTGATTATTGGGAATAAAGTAGGTATGATTTGTGGTAGTGAATTATAAATCAATTTAAAAAAAACTGATGCAGGTAATCCTCGACTTACCATTAGTTCGATCAACTGAACACTTTTTCCAAGACAAAACACCGATGTGATAAGCACAAGTATCAAAAGAGAATTGTTTAAAAGTTGCTTAAAAATGTACTTATCAACTAAATTCATTGAATTTAAAAAAAAAACAGTTTAAATATACATTATTTATTACAAATTTAAATAAATATTGAAATCAAAATGAAAATTAGTTTTACAGAAAAAATTACAGATACCGATCATCCCGTATTTATTATTTCAGAAAAAACAAATGATTTAGTTTCTTCATCTTCATCATTTAAAAAGGAAATGACCGTTGTTTTGCAAGATTACCTTAAGGATAAGAAACACTCTGCATCTCAATTTAAAACTTTATCGTATCGTTATCAAAATAAAATTATGTATTTCACAATAGCAAGATTCAAAACAAAAATTGATTCATCCTCAAAGCTAATGTATTCGGGTCAATTATTTTCGTACCTTGAAAAACAAAAAATTGATAATGTTTTTATCTTCCTTTGTGAAGATGAACATCTTGGACTAAATGATTACATTAACGATTTAATTTGCGGCTTTTCTCTCAAAGACTATAGATTTGAAAAATATAAGACTGTGTCTAATAAAGACCATAAAATTTCTAGTTTGAAGATAGGAAATAAAATCAGTCCTCAACAAAAAAAAATTTTAGAGAATAAAATCCTTTCGTTGGATGGAGTTTTCCTTACTAGAGACCTTGTTTCAGAGCCAGCGAATGTACTTTATCCAGAAAAATTTGTTGAATACTGTAACAAATTAAAAAAGGCAGGAGTGAAGATTGAGGTTTTTGACGAGAAAAAATTAAAAACTATTGGCATGAATGCTTTACTTGGTGTTGCTCAAGGTTCTGTTAGACCAGCAAGAGTAATGATTTTTAAATGGACTGGAGATAAAGCTACAAAAAAAAAACCACTCGCTTTTATCGGTAAAGGAGTCACTTTTGATACTGGTGGAATTTCAATAAAACCCTCTGGTGGAATGGAAGATATGAAATGGGATATGGGAGGTGCAGGTGTCGTTGCAGGCTTAATGTATACGCTTGCTTTAAGAAAGGCTAAAGCTAATGTTATAGGAGCAGTTGGATTAGTTGAAAACATGCCCGATGGGAACGCACAAAGACCTGGCGATATCGTAAAATCTTTATCAGGCCAAACAATAGAGGTTCTAAATACTGATGCTGAAGGTAGGCTTGTTCTTGCAGATGTATTATGGTTCATAAAAGAAAAATACAAGCCTAGATTTATGATTGATTTAGCAACATTGACTGGTGCAATTATTGTTGCTCTTGGAGATAGATACGCAGGTTTATTTTCGAACGACGATGACTTAGCAGAAAAGCTATACACATCATCCAAAAAAACAAAGGAATTACTTTGGAGACTTCCCATTGATGAAGATTTTGACAAACTTTTAAATTGTCCAGTTGCTGATATGAAAAATATTACGGGAACAAGAGGAGCTGGAAGTATTACCGCGGCTCAATTTTTAAAAAGATTTGTAGGAGAAACTAGTTGGGCACACCTAGATATAGCAGGTGTTACATGGTCGAAGAAAGGTACAAGTTTTGCTAGGCCAGGCGGAACCGGATTTGGTGTAAGACTGTTAGATGAATTTATAAAAAATTATTATGAAACATAATTTCCAGACCAATTCAGAAGTTTTCTTGTATTTTATAAAATCAGATTTTAAAGAAATTTTATTAAGGTTATGCAACAAAATTTTAAATGAGAGTGAGAACTCTCTTATCAACTTACGAAATGATTCTGAATTGTTAGAAGTAGAGAAATATTTATGGACCAAAGATAAAGAGAATTTTTTACCACATTGTATTTTTAATGAGAACATAAGTGAACTAGATAATTTGATTTTGTTTAAAGGTTCTTATGAAAAAATGCAGAAACTTAGTAGGTTTAAAAAATTAATAATTTCTCCAAGTGTAAAAATATCAAACTTTAAAATTTTTGAAAAGTTCTTGTTGTTTTCAGAAAAACCCCTATCAAAAGAAACTTTAAAAACTCTCAGGAAAAAATTATCTAAAAATAAAATAAAACATAAGATATTTTATGAGTACGATAATTTTAAATGGAAATTAGTTAATTAAAAAAGGAGTGATAGATGGAACTCACATTATCAATTATTAAACCAGATGCGGTAAAGAGAAATGTAACAGGAGAAATTAATTCATTGATAGAGAAGAATGATATGAAAATAGTTGCTCAAAAAATGATTCACCTTTCTATAGAAGATGCTAAAAAATTTTATGGAGTTCACAAAGAAAGGGCTTTTTTTGATGATTTGTGTAAATATATGATTTCTTATCCAATAGTAGTTCAAGTTTTAATGGGTAAAGATATTGTTTCTAGATACAGGAAGTTAATGGGTGCAACAAATCCATCAAATGCCGATGATAATACAATTAGGAAGCTGTATGGGTTGAGTGTTGAAGAGAATTCAGTACATGGATCTGATAGTAAAGAAAATGCAGAAATAGAGATTAATTTTTTCTTTGCGAAAAGAGAGGTATATAATACCTAAATTATCTTATTAAAAAGAACCATAAAACAGCTAAAAGGATCGTTACTATAACGCAAGACCAAATAGTGAATTTGACAAATCTAGCAAAAAAATCTTCATGAGATTTAGAATTTGGTTTCTCCATTATAAATATTTCCTTTCTAGTTCTTTTATAACTTTTATATACAATACATGCTCTTTTTTCAATATTTTTTTTCCTAGAGTTTCTTCATTATCGTTATTTGAAACAAGTACCTTTTCTTGACCTATTATTTCACCTGTATCTATTCCCTCGTCGACGAAATGAACCGAACAACCTGAAGTTTTTACCTTTTTTTCTAAGGCCTGTTTGACTGCATTTTTACCTCTAAAATTAGGTAGCAAAGACGGATGAATATTTATTACTTTTTTATTCCATTGTTGCAAAAAATCTTTACTGAGTATGCTCATGAATCCTGCTAAACAAACAAGGTCAACTTCTTCACCTTTTAGAGCATGAATAAGAGCGGTTTCAAAGTCTTTTTTGGATTTATAATCTTTTTGGTTTATAACCTTTGTTTTTATATTTTTTCTTTTAGCTTCAGAAATTCCATTTGAGTTTTTATTATTTGAAATAACGACCTTAACTTTAGAATCAATTAGTCCAAGTTTAGATGCATTAACTATGTTAAGCATATTAGAACCTCTTCCCGATATCAAAATTCCTAAGTTAAATCCCATTTTCCAAATTTTTTTATTAAGATTGTTTTTTGTTTCTTTTTCTTTTTTGAAATTTTGCCAAGGATAAAGGAATTAATATTTTTTTTTTTCAAAAAATTTGTAACACATTGTGATTCCTTCGCTTTTACAACTAAGATTAATCCAATTCCACAATTAAAAGTTTTAAGCATTTCAACGGATTCAATTCCTCCTACTTTTTTTAACCACAAGAATTTTTCAGGAATACTAAACCCTTCAGTATTAATTTCTGCAAAAAAATTTCTAGGAACAATTCTTTCTAAATTTTCAAAAATTCCTCCACCTGTAATATGTGCAATAGCAGAAATCTTTTTTTTTTTTATGAGAGGCAAAACATACTTTATGTATATTTTTGTTGGCTCGATTAGATCGTCGCCCAAGTTGAGTTGAGAAGACTTATAAGGTGTTTTAATTTTTAATGAAATTTTTTGTTCTTTTATAATTTTTCTTATTAATGAATAACCATTTGAGTGAAACCCGTTAGATTCAAGTCCTATTAGAACAGAATTTTCTTTAATATTTTCCTTTTTTAAAATATTTTTTCTTTCAACTACACCAACAGAAAAACCTGCTAAGTCAAATTCATCTTTTTTATATAACCCTGGCATCTCAGCTGTTTCTCCTCCAACTAGAGAACAGCCAGCTTCTTTGCATGCTAGGTTAATACTGGTTATTAGATTTAGGAATTGATTTTTTTTTATTTTTGAGGAGGCAATATAGTCTAAGAAAAAAAGTGGTTCACCTCCGTGAGCTAGAAGATCATTTACGCACATAGCTACCAAATCAAAACCTAGAAAATTTAAATTTTTTAAATCAATTGCAAGTTTAAGTTTTGTACCAACACCATCTGTGCAACTTAGTAAAATTGGATCAATATAATTTAACTTTTTTAAGTCAAACATCGACGAAAAACCACCAGGGTTACTAATTATTTCTTTTCTAGTATTCTTTTTTGTAATTAATTCTAATTTCTTGACTAAAAATGAAGTTTTTTTAGTATCTACTCCTGATGATTTATAAGTTGAAATAACCGATCTCCATTTTGTTTGATGTTTTTTAAAAATTAATGATATAAACTTTTAGTGTAAATAAAAATAAAATAATACTTTGTTTAAATTTATAATAATAATACTCACCTTTTTTACCAATACTGTAAATTCTTTTGCAAGTGACGATATTTATTTTGTAGAAGATAACGAAATATATCTTGAAAATAACGGAAATGTTTTGGAATTGAGAGAAAATGCTAAAGAAATATCATTTCAAAATGCATTTAATACTTTATCAAGAAAAATACTAGATCCTAATGATTTTTTAAAATTTGAACAACTTCAAGACATTGAGATATCAAATTTAGTAAAAGATTATCAAATTCAATCTGAAAAAATTAATAATATTAAATATTATGCTAATATTTCAGTAAATTTTAATAAAAACAAAGTAAAAAATTTCTTTTCAAAAAATAATATCTTAATTAATGTTTTAATTTCTGAAGAATATCTTGTTTTTCCACTTTTTAAGAAGTTTAATACTGTATATCTATGGGAAAAAGATAATCTTTGGTATGATAATCTTGTTCAAGAATACGATAAGCAAAGTTTACTGAAACTTTTTTTTCCTGAAAAAAGTCACTTTAACAAATTTAGAATTACTCCAATTGACCTGCTTGATGAAAATAATTTGAAAGTTAAGCAATTTTTAGATTACTATAAAAAAAAAAAGGGTTTAATCCTTTTTCTTGAGGAAAAATTTGATGGTAATGCAAATAAATTTAATTCTAATTTTGTTGCTAAGTTATTTTTAAATTCTTCATTTAAAGAAATAGATTTACTAGAGAACGAAAATATTTATGAAAATTCTGACTTTTCTCCGTTGGAGTTAATTGCAAAAGAAGTTGTAATGGAGTTGGAGAATTGGTGGAAAAACAAGATTGACGATTTTGAAGTTGCAAAAGATAACCTATTCGAGTTTGATATTATTTTAAAAACTGATGATTTAAAGAAAGTTTTATACATTGAACGTATGTTAAAAGATATTTTAAGTGAAAATGATTTGAATATTAAAGAAATCAACAAAGAATTTGTTATTTATAATATTTTAAGTAGTTTCAGTGTTGAAAGATTAAATTTAGCTTTGGAATCAAAAAACTTGAAACTGACAAAAAGCAATGATGAAAATCTCTTTAGTATAAACTATTATTAATGAAGCAGAATGTCCTTAATTTCAAATTCTCGCAAAATAGAGATTTTTTTGTTTCACCAAAAAATGAAATTGCCTTTAATTTAATTCAAAAATGGCCATATTGGACATCTCAGTTAACTTATATTTACGGTCCAGAAAAATGCGGAAAAACATTAATAAGTAACCTTTGGAAAAAAAAATCTAAAGCAAATTTGTTGGATAATATAAAATTAGATGAATTTGTAATAAATGATATTGATATTGAAGATATTAAAAACAAAAATTGGATAATTGATGATATTGAATATTTTGTACAAAGAGGATACGATGAAAAAATACTAAATTTAATTAATATTATTCTATCAGTTAAAGACTCATTTGTTCTAATTACTTCAAAAACTCCACCTAAATTTCTGAATAGCAAAATTCCCGATCTTTTATCTAGATTGTCAAGTTCATTGGTTATAGAAGTTTTCCAACCTGACAATGAACTTTTAGCCAAAATAATTAAAAAATACTTGAATGAAAGATTCATTTCTATTAGCAAAAAAAGTCTGGATTACATTATATTAAGAATTGAACGTTCCTACGAAAAAGCTATAGAAATAGCAAAAAGGATTGATAAAAAGTCATTAGAAACAAAATCTAAAATTAATTATCGTTTTTTAAAAAAAATCATTGACTAAAATTTAAAATATTTATTAATTTTTTTTTTAAATAAATAAATTCAACATTTTCTAAAATTAATCTTTTATCCCCCTTTTTAACTTTTTTTCTGCATAGTAATTTTATATTTTGGTCAGTCATGACTTTCTTAACTGGTATATCTTTTTCTTTTGCTAATTCTTCCCTTAAAAAACAAACCTGTTTTAATTTTTCAATTTCATAATTTTTTATTTCATTAATTCTTAACTTTTCCCAAGCTCTTTCTGGTTTTTTTTTGTAAATTTCTTCATTGAGAAGTTTTTCATGACTTTCAATAATGTTAATATTTGTTCTGATGTTAACCTTTTCTGAAATTTTCAAAAATAAGTTAGGTAGATATTTTACATCATTAATTGCATAAATAATTTTTTCCTTCTCTAATGGTCTTTTTCTCCAATCAATAAATTGATTCTTTTTATTAATTTCAACATTTAATAAATTTTTACAAGCATCAGCATAACCAACAGATTCAGAAAATCCCATCTCAGAAAGACATAATTGAATATCGACTACATTTTTTGGAATTTTTCCAAATAAATTAAATAAAATTTCGATATCTTGATAAGCAGCATGAAACACCTTAAGGATATCTCTATTAAAAAATATTTTTCTAATTAAAGAATAATCAACTTTTCTATTAAATGGATCAATTATAACTGTACTATTTTTATTAGACATTTGTATTAAGCATAATTTTGGATAATATGTGCTAACTCTATAAAACTCTGTGTCTATTCCTATTATTTTATCCTTTTGACTTTTTAAAAAGAATTGTTTTAATTGATCATTATTATAAATTAACACTGTTAATAACTATCATTTAAATAATTTAACATCAATGTAATGAATTTATATAGATCTCATAATTGTGGTGAATTAAACATAAGCGATATCGATAAAGATGTTTATATTTCAGGTTGGGTAAATAAAAAGAGAGACCATGGAGGTCTTATGTTTGTTGATTTAAGAGATGAATATGGCATAACGCAATGTGTTATAAATGCAAACAATTCTAAGTTTAAAATAATAGAAAGCTTAAAGCTTGAAAGTGTAATTAAGATTACAGGCAAAGTCATTAAAAGATCAGATGAAACAATAAATAAAAGTTTGCCAACTGGTGAAATTGAAATTTTGTGTAAGGATTTCGAAATACTTAATGAGTCTGAACAAATACCTTTTCAGGTTGCTGTTGATGATGATTCTCCTGAAGATTTGAGGTTAAAATACAGATATCTTGATTTAAGAAGAGAAAAAAATCATAAAAATATAATTCTCAGGTCAAAAATAATAAATAGCATCAGGCAAAAAATGATAAATAGAGGTTTTCTTGAAATACAAACTCCAATATTAACGGCCTCGTCCCCTGAAGGGGCTAGAGATTTCTTAGTTCCAAGTCGACTACATAAAGGAAAGTTTTATGCATTACCTCAGGCACCACAAATTTTCAAACAATTACTAATGATCTCTAATTTTGATAAATATTTTCAAATAGCTCCTTGTTTTCGTGATGAGGATGCTAGAGCTGATAGATCACCTGGAGAGTTTTATCAGTTAGACTTTGAGATGGCTTTTGTTGAACAAAATGATATTTTTCAAACAATTGAACCTGTT
>MDSZ01159160.1_pt1 | contig 25919 bp, 19 predicted proteins | sample 811201 | NCBI WGS metagenome assembly MDSZ01 (sample SAMN05326647, study PRJNA326480) | marine metagenome | isolation source: seawater | place: Indian Ocean: North | collected 2010 | reverse complement strand
TCTCGCTGCGTTTGCCAGAAGTGCGTTTACGTGCGGCAAAAAAAGTGGGGAGCCGGTGAAACGAAATTCTCCCCTTTCTTTTTTCTTTAGAAAAATCCCCCCCAAAATTGTGTCATTTGTATTACAAAAAAGCGTGCAGACGTCAAAACATACCGTTCGACTTCGCGTATTCGGCACACCTTCTCCCGCTCATCAAGGCACCGTCAAACGTTGCCGCGTCTCGATGGTCTCCAGCTAAATAGACATTTTTCATCGCTCCACTCTCGCACGTTTGTTCGAACGCGTTTTTGCTACCTCCTTTTGCAGATGGCGTTTGGACCGGTTGCGCGAAGGGGATGCGATAGACTTTTAACAGCTCAAACGAACTCGTAATGGATTCGCCGAACCATTCGGAGAGTTCCGATTTGACTCGTTCTCCGATTTGTTCGTCCGAAAGTTCGCTTGGAACACCAATAATGGAGGCAGAACACAAGTGCTTCCCGTTTGGCGCGTACGTTGGAGAGACAACAGATGGGAAGCAACAGTTGTTGACGAGCGTTTTCTTCCCGCCTTTCGAGCCTTTGTACTTTTCGCCGTCCAAATACAACATCGGGTTTTTCGCGTCGTACGGTTTGTCGCACGAGAAGTACACGCACGTGGTCCCCACGCCCTTTTCTCTTTGTTTATCCTTCGTGCCGAGTAATCGATCGCACTCTGGTCCTTCCACGGCCAAAATGCATTTTTTACCTCTCTTAGTTGTTGTCGTTTTTTGGCCTTCTTTATTCACCATGTTCACGCGCACTTCAACAGCGCCGTCTTCTACGTTCTTTATCTCCTCCACTTTTGCATTCTTGTGCACACTATTCTCGTCTAATTTCCCGACCAATTGCTCTGCCATGGCCCCAATCCCTTTTGCGGGCAAACAATTCTCGCCCAGAGCCAACGACCGCATGACAAAATCGAATAATCTCGAATCTGTCGTCAACTCTGGATTGAAGAAAATGCCACCCAAAAACGGTCTAAAAAACCGATCCACCATCTCGTCGCTAAATCCAAACTCAGACAATCGTTCCTCGATAGTTTTCTCGCTCTCTCTTTGCAAAGGTTTCACTCTCAAGAACACCGTCTGCAATCTCACCAAACCGACTAACACTTTATCCAGCGGGGATCCAATCTTATGTTCAGGGAGTAGACTCGGCAAAGCATCCGCGGTGTGCCGAAACGGATCCGCCACTCGATAAAACCGATTCTCAAATCTCACGTCCGCGCCGGCGTAAAACCTTCTCAAATCTAAATCATCCAGGTCAAAAATCCGATTGCACTCTTCGTAGGACGAGAGATAAATCGCAAATCCTCGGTCTAACGTGTATCCATTCACCACATCCGTTCGCGCTCGGCCGCCGAAACCATCCGAAGATTCCAACAAAACGTACGGAATGTTGTCTTTCTGGAGTCGCGTCGCGGCGGCTAACCCAGCCAAGCCCCCACCGACGATAATCACGGACGTTGTTTCGTCGTCTGGATTATTAGGTGTCGATGATGATTGCACAATCCCTCGACTCCTCCTCCTCCTCCTCCTCCCGGTGTTCTCTGTGTTCGCGTCGTTCCAGCCCTTCTTCTTCGTCCTCGGAAAAGGAAAAGAAGGCGAACGCCATTTTTGCGTCGTCGTCGTCGTCGTCGTCGCCGTCGCCGCTCGAGGCAGAAGAGAGAACACCATCTCGCGGTGTATCTTTCTTTCTTTCTTTTTGTCTTTCTTTGTATCTTTCTTCGAGAGGGGTCGAAAAAAGTGCCGACTTTTTCTTCTTTCTTTTCCCAAAAGTGCACAAAAAGCAAAACACTTTGATCCGCGCATAGTATCATTTCTGTCTCTTTTCAATCGTCAGAGACATCGATCGTCATGCGCGCCGTCCGGGACCCCGCGATCTCGCTCGCAAGGCGACGACGCTTTGACGGGGTGCCACCCAGGGGAGCACAACGCAAAAGCGTGGAAAGGAAGGATCGGAGAAGAGGTGGGTGCCCACTTCGTGACGTCGCGCGCTCGAGACGACCACCGAAAGCGCGCGATCGAGGGGAAGAGAAGGGACGCGAGCCGCCGCCGCCGCCCTCGAGGATCGGAAGAGGTGATCGCGTCGTCGACGAGTTCGACCGCGACCAAGACGTATCGATCGATGACGCGTTCATCTCTGAAACGCGATTCGTACGAAATCAACACGAACGGAAAGAAAAAGAGGAAACCGAGCAAGCGACGAACTTACGCCGATCGGCGTCGCTGTTTTACGTCGTCAGCTCAATCCTGTTTGTGGTGCGACGTTTCGTCACGCCCAACACCGCGGATGGAAACGAGTTTTTAGTCGTTTTTGATACCGTGTACACGTTCGTTTGCTTGGCATTTTTCGCGTATAACGTTCAAGAGAAGGAACGGTTGTCGAGGTCGTCGGCGTTGTTGTTCGGCGACGCCGCGGTAGTCGCGGCGGCAAATTTTCTGATCGCCGCGGCGACAACGGACATACAGGAAATTGACATAGCATTGGCGAAAAACGCGCCCAAGTCGAAAATATTCCTTTGCGCGTTGCCGTCGATCGTATTGGTGGCGTTTCAAGTGATCAAAGAGTTGAGCCATTTTGACGACGGTTCGGCGGAGAAGAAAGCGACAATCGTTCGAGCGGAGGATTTTCAAGCGACGAAAGGGATAGATAAGAAAATATTAGGAATCAAGAAAGTAACGGTGGAGTTGAAGAATATTGTCCCGAATTGGATCACGGTCGGGAAGATTGCCTCAAGAAGCGTTCGACCTTTGCAATTAGTCGGCGCCATTCTCGTAAACATTGACATCATCGAGAGAACGAGTTTGATGATATCGACGGGTAGAAGCGATGAGTTCGTGTTGTTTCACGGATCCTGGTGGACGAAAGATTTGAGTTCAATTGGTTCATACGCTTTCGTTTTAGCTTCTGTGATGGTTTTCATCTAAACATCCGCTGAAATTCAGATTGAGAGAGCGAAGAAATTGTACGTGGACGAATTTGAGTCTTTAGAAACGCTCGAGGAGTTTAACAGAGACCCTTAATAGCAAAGCATGCACAAACAGACATTATTAGCACGAGATAAAGTTGATTTTTAGATAAGCGCGCGCGATACACTATATATATATAAATTAAATTACAATTGAACTTCTAGCGAGAACGACAAACATGCGCACACGAAAGGATCATCTGCTGATAGTCGTTTTTTCTGTCGCCAAAGAGACCTCGTGCACGGCTAACGCCAATCCGGGGAATAAATGCATCAAATACGCCGCCAACAAAGCCTTCCTTTCGGCTCTCGACGTGCGTTTCAAATTTGTTTTCTCCAAAAGTCCATCCGGCAACGAATCCGTCGACTCGCCGAAATTTCGAGCTTCGACTAAAACGTCAATCATAGCAATCATCTCTTTCTCGTTTGGCGGGTGTTCGTAGGCGTTTCGGCAGAATCGCAACAAATCGGCAAAGTTGTTCCCATAAGGTTTGACTCCGATAGCTTCGGTATGGACGGTTGCAGCGGGCGTAATCGTTGCTGAACTACCAATGTTGTTCGCAGGTTTCTTATTGTTCGGGTCACCATTGACGTTATTCTTCATCTTCTTGCGACTAGAGTTCGCGGCGTGGCTCAACACTCGCTCGAGAATTTTCGAATCGATTCTACGTTGCCAGTCCGTAGAGTCCATGTTCACTGCCATCAACAACGCTCCTCGGTCGCTACTGCCCGCTGAACTGCCCTGATTTAACATCGCTGACGTCGCGAGTTTATCTAAAACGCTCGTCAACGATTGGTTACCTAAGGACGCACCGCGTTCATGTAACGCGCGCACGCGAAGCATGGTTTGTTGGTTATTCCACAACAGAGGGTGTGCGCAAACTTCCGACGCAGTCGGACGAACTTTCGGGTTCGGGTCTAACATAGCTGCTAACAAGTGTCTCGATTCCACTTGGCGACGCGGGCTTAATCCGGGTATTCGCATGAGGATTTGTAAATTGCGCTTACCGGCGATAATATCTTCATCCGAAGGTTGTTTTTTTGGATCCGAGCCAAACGGAGAGGATAAACCAGTTAATACGAAAAAGAAGCACACGCCCATGGCCCATATATCTGCGGCGGGTGTTAATGGTTTCCGCTGTAAAATTTCTGGCGCTCTTCCAGCGAGTAAAATGGACACGCCATACTTGTTAAACGTGGACAAGGAATATTGATCCAGTTTCGATCCATTCCTCGATTCTTTCGATAACTTGACGCCTAAACCAACGTCCGCGATTTTCACCTCGCCATTTGCCGTCACCAACAAGTTCTCTGGTTTCAGATCGTTGTGCGTAATGCACCCTTGTGGCTTGGAGGCATCGTGGAGCCACTCGATGCCGCTGGCGACGCCTCTCAACAATCGGACGCGTTTGTCGATACTCAAAGTTGCGTTTTGTCGACTGACGTGTTCGCGTAAGGATTCTGGACACAACTCCAACGCGATGAATACGTTCGAGTTCGTAATTCCCCAACAGTGGAAGAATGGCACTTTTGGCGATTGGTTCAATGCAGTCATCAATTCGACTTCGCGTTCGACCAATCGGACTAATTCTCGTCCTTTCTTTCCTGGAGGTCGAGCGATGCGTTTGACTGCGACCGCGTGTCTCGCGCGAGACGTGTGTCTGACGTATCCTCTAAACACGTACGTGCCGGCAGAACCTACGCCGATGACCTCTTCTTCGTTGTAAATGATGGAATCGCCAACTTTACGCCACGTCGTTGCGGATGAATCTGTGCCACTCGTACTATTATTGTTGGTCTTTTCGTCGTTGAACTCGGACGAACCGGCTGCTTCTCCCGCACCGTCGTCATCCGGGATGGCAGAGGCCCACACTCGAATAGATTCTTCTTCCTCTTGCGTCATCTCTTCAAACATGCCCGAACTTCCAGCTTCGTCTTTGCTGTTACTTTCAAAAACTGGACCACGCACGCCAACACCCGCCATGGCGTCAAATCGGACGCGTTCCGTTTTTTGTCGCATAGAATTCAGTGTCGCGAAATCTTGGGCTTTCTTCTTGTTGCTTTCTTCCGCACCTAACGAGGAACTTGCATTCGCCATTCTTTGTACTTGTTCGTGCTCCGCCTCGGTGATTTCCAAAGACTCGCGTAGCGTCGCGAGCATTTGTGCGGATTCGGGAGTGACCGATCCGCTTTGCCACGCAACTTTTGAAGCCATAAAATACGCCTTCAAACGCTTATCGCCACCTTCCAACGCATCTTCGGCTTCGAGTTCTTCCAGAGCGATTTTTGCTCTTCGCAAATCAATCTTATCTTCCTCGGCGGTAAATTTCGCCTCAGCTTCTTCGATGGCGAGTTTGATATTTCGTTTTGATCTAGACGCGATCGCATCCTCGACTCTTCGCAACGATTGCCATTTTCCCAAAACAATCGTTTCCTTGACGACTTCTTCTTCTAACTTCCACGGCCACGCCGACGCTTTAGCTCTTCGAATCGCTTCCTCGAGTTTCATAACATCCAATTCGGCGACGCCTCCAGAGGCTAAATCGCCTCCGCGTAAGTTCAACTCCAACGCTTCCACGAGACCAGCTTTGACACCTTCCATTTCTTGCAGCGCCGTCGTTCTCGATTGAACTCTAGAAACCAACGCGTTCAACTTCGCCGCACCTTCTTGCGTTAAAGGTAAACCCGAGGAGGCTAAATTTGTCGCCCGAAGCAACAGATTTTCCAAAGTTGGGATCGAATCGTACGTTCGAGAGGCTTCATCGGCTAGGGTTTTTCGCATGTCGGATTCTAAAGCGATCGCTTCGAGCGCAAACTCGGCTAACTTAATCGCCGTGGCTAATTGCTCTCGTTCGGGCGAACCTTCCATGATCATCACACCATCTTGCTCTTTCGCGCTTGCTACAGACGAATTGTTACTCACAAATGGATCGGCGTCAAAGGACGACACCATCCCTTTTTCTTTTGCTCCTTCGTCTGCATCCTCATCGTCTTCATCGTCGGATTGATTGACATCCGCTGACAATGCGGCAGAGGAAGAAGATGATGTGATTTCCTCGTCTTCTTCGTCGATGGAAAATTCGACGTCGTCGTCGTCGACGCTACTAAATGGGTCCGCTCGACGTTCCTCTCTCCGCCTGTTCCTCAACATCTGTTTTCTATTTCTCTCTTTGATCATTTTTGACAGCTGCGCTTTTTCCATCTCTAACTCTAAACTTTGCCGTAAAATCTTTCTCGCGCGTTCCAACGTCGCGACTAACCTCTGTTCGTCCATCGGCACTGCTACGCACTGCGAATTTAAAGCATTCGCTAAACTCACCTCCTCCATTGCGAGTGCTTTCAAACGAACGTCACGCAACATCTGATCGCCGTCTTCGGCAACCGCTCCCACTGCTTTTGCCTCGCGAATGGATTCCTCTAACGCGACGAGAGATCTTCCCGTTGGGTCGTTCTTGGCCAACGCAAATGCGCGATCGACTTTCTTCTTCGCCTCGACGCGTTTGACCGATCGTCCGAGTAAAATGCGCGTTCGTTTTTCCATTCTTTGCTTCAAGTTTTCTTTCTCTTCTTTTTTCGGTTTGCCAGATTGCACGGCCTTAGCTAAAGAGTCGTCAAGCCAAATCGTTAATGCGACGAAAGGCACGTTCTTTTCCAATAACATCTCGGCGCATTTGACCATCTCTTCGCCGTCGGATTCCGAGGCCTTATCGTTTCCAGGCGCGGCGAAGTGCACCAACACGACCATTTTCTTCTCCCCTCGTTTGCGTTTGCTCAAAGCAGCTTTCGTACCTTGATTCATTTTCGCTGCAACAACTCCTCCTTCGTCTTCTTCATCATTCAGCGCATCCATATTGCCGTACCTCTCGAAATTAAACGGCGCGTCTGGCCATAATAAATCAAAACATTTTTTCAAATCGCTCCTGCCTAATCCTTCGCTCGGTAACAAAACTGTCATCGTCTCGCCTTCTCTCCTTCCTTTCCCACTCAGACCACTCGCAGCTCGTAAAGCGCTCGCGGACATCAGCGCGCCTCGCAACGCCAACGCCACGGTTGGTGCAGACCATTCTTGCCAACTCTCGAGCGCAACTCGTAAATTCGATAATAAAGGGTCATTGCTATCGTCAATATCTATTTCTCTCAAACTATTCCCAGTCATCATCTCTTTCTCCATGACCGCTTTTCTTCCCATCACTAACTCCTTCCTCCCTCGAAATTTTCTTTCGTGTGCTCGAATAAACGGTATCGGCAAATGCATCGCCACGGATGGACTTTGCCCTCTCACTAACTTGTTCGCCGGAAAACTCGTCACTTCGCTCACGATCGTATCCGAAACTTCCTGACTCGTCAACGTCGTCGACGTGGACGAGCCTAAATGCCATGCGAGAATAGCCTCGAGCGGGTCCATCGTCGAGTCCTTTGCGACGGGAGGCGGCGCAGACGACGTCGCGTCCGGGGCTAACATATCTTTCGCCTTTGACGCCAACTCGTTCAACGCGGAGAATCCGAACACGTTCTTCGGCCCTTCGATGAAATTCTGACTCACATTTTGGAGTCGCGAAGACGAAGACGAGGAAGACGACGACGACGCGCCAGAGCTTCCTCTTTCCCTCGTGTCCTCCCGTCCGGGGCCCTTCGTCGTCTCCTCGTCCTTCGCGCCGGCACCGACTGACATCGTGTCTCCTCTTCTTCCTCCCGCGCGTCCTCTTCCGACTGTGTTGTTGTTGGTGTTGTTGTTGTTCTCGTCGTCCTTGGTGTCAGCAGTATTCGACGCGCGACACGAGAGTCGCCGTCGTCGTCGTCCTCGCCGCATCGCGACACGGGGTGGGCAAAAAAGTGCCGTCGCTTTAGATGATGATGATGATGATGATGATGATGTCATTCTTTGAGACGACTTTGGAGAGGAGGTCGTCGTCTGAATCTGAATCTGAATCTGAATCGACATCCTCCTCCTCGTCTCAAAGCGGACCAAAAGGTGGTGGTGGTCGTCCACGCGGGCTCGGAGCACCAAAAGGCCGTGTGTGGTCGACTCTGACGGACAATTCTTCACCATTTTTTTTCCCTCTTCTCTTTTCGACTAAAACCCTAAATATAACAAAACCCTAAACACAAAATCTTCTTCTTTTTGAATGGTCTCTTCTCCTTTTTTTGGAAGGAAGACATCATCATCATCATCATCATTCATCGGGGAGAGAGAGAGAGAGAGAAGAGAGATTGTGCTGCGCGCGGGCAGCAGACTTCGAGAGAGAAAGAGAAAGAAAGAAAGAGCCACGTTTGCTGCGAACAACTCGCACGTCGTTGTTTCGATTTTTGTTTTTTTTTTGAGGAGGTTTGCGAGTTCCTGTGTGGTGCATGCTCAGAGGGCCGTCTCGGGACCTTCTCAAACGTCTTCTCATCATGGGCGGAACGGCGTCTAAAACGACGGCGGCGGCGGCGAGCAGCAGCACCCCGACGGTCGTCTTTGTCCTCGGCGGTCCAGGGGCTGGGAAAGGCACGCAGTGCGCGAACATCGTCCGCGACTACAAATTCACGCACTTATCGGCGGGCGATTTATTGCGCGCGCACATGAAATCCGGCACGGCAGATGGGAACATGGTGGCGCAAATGATTAAGGACGGGAAAATCGTCCCGAGTTCCGTGACGGTGAACCTTCTCTTGGCCGCGATGGAAAAGTCCGGATCGAACCGATTCTTAATCGACGGATTCCCACGAAACAAAGAAAACCGGGACGCGTGGGTGAAGGTGGCTGGATACGATTGCGAGTTCGTCTTGATGTACGACTGCACCGAGGACGTCATGCTCGAAAGACTGCTAGGAAGAAACGAAGGACGCACGGACGATAACGTGGAATCGATCAAGAAAAGGTTCGTGACGTTTAGAGAGAGTTCGATGCCGGTTGTTGAATTCTACGAAAAGTTAGGCAAAGTGAGAAAAGTAAACGCGGTCGATACGCCGGACAAGGTATACGAGAAGACCAGGGAAAGTTTCGAGCGGTTCGCTTGATAAGAGAGAAAGAGAGAAAGAGAGAGAGAGAGAGATGTCCCCCTTATGTGTGTAGGTATAGAAACAAATCATACGTATGCTCTCACGTGCTCGCGTTTCGTCCACTCTGGTGGCACTCTGTTGGTGCCGATGTTTTCGTACTCCGACGTCGTCGACGTTTCGTTTCCTTTGTTTGTCTTCCCCTTTTAAAGAAGTACATCCTCATTTTTCCCCACGCACTTTGTTGCGAGCTTTTCTCCGGCAGAGATGACGGACATCGAGAAAGGCGGCATGAAGAAGCAAGACGCGCTCGGATCGAAGAATTCCCTCAATGCGGACGCGGTTTTTCGGTGCGCACTTTTGTCGCTTCTTTCGTCCTGCGCGTTCGATTAATAATCCGGATTCGCGCTTTGCGTGTTGTGTTGTTATTTGGTGTGGCCTCGATGACGCGACGCGACCGCAATTTCAAAACATCGTCGTCGTCGTCGTCGGAGACGTTCGGAGACGCTCGGATACCAAAACGCCGTGAGTTTTGGACGTGGCATTCGCGTCGCGGAAGAGAAAAGAAAATCATCGCGTCGTGTTGAGAAGATGATGCGGGAAGATGAGAGTGCCTTGCGCGCGGACGACGACTGACATTTTTTTCTCCTACATCGATCGCGCACCACACAGATTCGAAGACATACGGTACCGAGTGAAAACGAAAGACAAAGGTGAAGTGGAAATATTACACGGTATCAATGGCTGCGTTCGTTCTGGCGAAGTGCTCGCTATCTTGGGTCCGTCCGGCGCCGGGAAAACGTGTTTGATAGACGCATTGACGATGGAGATGAAAGGCGGGGAGAACTATGGTAAGGTAACTTTGAACGGAGAAGATTTGACGAGAGAAGTGTTCACGAGAAACTGCGCGTCGATGACGCAGCAGGATAACCACTGGGCGTTTTTGACGTGCAGGGAGACACTCGATTACGCCGCAGATTTGTGCGTGAACGATACCATGGAAAAGAAGAGAGAGAGGATTGATGCTATTTTGACCACGGTTGGTTTGATGGATTGCGCGGACACGAAAGTTGGGAACCAGTTTTTGAAGGGCTTGTCTGGCGGGCAAAAAAGGCGTTTGTCCTTGGCGGTGAGTTTGTTAACCGATCCGAAGGTTTTGTTCTTGGACGAACCGACTTCTGGGTTGGACGCGGCGGCGGCGGCGGCGATCATGGCCTTTCTGAAAGAACTCGCGCAACAGACGAACATTGCAATTGTATGTACCATTCACCAACCTTCGACGGCGGTTTTTAATGGTTTCGATCGCGTCATGTTGTTATCGACCGGGAGAGTCGCGTATTTGGGTACCTCCAAAGATGTCTTGCCGTACTTCGACAAAATTGGACACAAGATGCCGGCGAATACGAACCCAGCGGAATTTATGCTCGATTTAGTCAACCGAGAGTTTACCGATCCGAAACAAGTCGATTACATTCTGGATAAATACGAAAAAGCGTACACTGGGTTACCGTGTGGAAACTACGAGGACGATTTGAAGGAAACCGGTGGGGTAGGCAAGAATGAACATTTGGGCAACTCGTTGTTCACGGAGACGATGGCTTTGTTTCGCAGACACGGTTTGTTGGTCTTCAGAGATCCGACTTTGTACGTCGCGAGAGCTTTCATGTTCTTGAACGCGTGCGTATTCTTTGGCATCATTTACATCAAATCTAGAGAGAGAGACCAAGACCAAATCTTTTCGAGAATGTGGCTCCTAGTTTGGCACATAGGCGTCCCAACCTCGTTGGGCGTCGTCGCCGTGTATAGTTACAACGAAGAGTTTTCCGCTATAAAACGAGAGATTAAGAATGGCATGTTAAGGCCCTTTTCCTATCTCTTCTCGAACGCATTGATTCAAATTCCATTGATGCTCTTTTTGGGCATGTGCGCGATTTCAGTTTCCGGTTACGGCATGGCCGATTGGTACGCACCGCATTACGTTCAAACCTTGTTGGTGTACGCGTTGATGTTGTGGGCGTACGAAGCTGCCGCGCAAGTCTTTTCCATTTGCTTCACGAATCCGTTGATTGGTATGCTTGTCTACATGAACTTGTGGTTCGGTGGTTTCCTTTTCAACGGTATCCTCATCGACGAGAAGGACGTCGTTTGGCCGTTCAGAGCGTTTACGTTCGTGAACATCATGAAGTGGGCATTGCGCGCGATCGTATACTTGGAATACGCCGACGCGACTTTCAAACCATGCACCGAGTCCGATTTGTTGTGCTTTTCCAACTCTGCCGAAACGGCGTTGGGCACGGGGGCGAAAGTTCCAGGGTCAGAAGTCTTGGATTCCATGGGCAAAACGTACCGATTGTACTCGAACGATGACACGGTTGCGTTTGACGCCGTGGTGACTTTAGCTCTCGGCTTGGGCTTTAAGTTGTGGTACTTCTACTTATTCTACACGAAAACGAGAAAAGTAAAGGAGATTAAGCCCCAAATTGGAAATGTTGCCGCGGGATCGGCGAGGTAAAGATAATTCTTTACTATTCACGTTCTTATTCGCAATGTGACAAGGACAAAACAATTTTTATACATTCTTTCGATTGGATATGTGCTAAATGCAATGTAAATAGTTTGAAATGACATTTCCTATCCCTTTCTCTCTCTCTCTCTCTCTCGCATGTACTACGCTTTCTTCTTTATACCACCTATAGATAAGAGAGGCGGGGCGCGTCAGTAAATATTTATCGTTGTACACATTGCTCACGCGCGCGCGCGAATAACTGCTTTTGTTGCTGCATTATTACTATTTCTCCATTATTGCGCATTGTGCGTCATAAAACTCGTCGCACTATTCGCCAAAACGTTCAAAGCGGTGTACCCGATCGTAAAATAGAAAGCCGGTCGAATTAACATGGACATGGCGTTTTGTGCATTCCCCGCTATACTATTCCCATCGATTACCTTGGCTTCTTTCTTATCGCACGCTCCTTCCACGTATTTCACCGACACTGAATTCACGCAGTGCCTTTCAGCGGTCGGGGTGAACCCTTCGTTTTCAAACACGTGGCCTAAATGTCCGTCGCATTTCGCGCAGACGATTTCGACTCTTCTCATTCCAAACGTGTTGTCTATGTTGGTATCGACAGCGCCTTCATAGCACTTATCGAACGCCGGCCATCCGCATCCGCTGTTGAATTTGGATTCCGCCGAGTACAAAGGATTTCCGCACCCAGCGCACACGAAGTGGCCTTCCGTTGGGTAGAATTTATCGTATTCTCCGGTTCGTGCCGGTTCGGTTCCTTTCAGTCTCAAGACTTGATATTGTTGAGAGGTCAGTTCGTTTTTCCATTCGGCGTCGGATTTCGTTATCTTTTCGGCACTCATGGCGGTGACTTTTACGGACGCCGATTTTGTTCTTTTGATAGATCTGAGCGCCCTTTGTGCTTTGCGAGTGATGAGAGAGACTTCAGAGGTCGATGCGGTACGCGCGCGCATCTTTTTCTTACCAAAAGCGGTCGAGGATTATATTAGAAGTGACGATGATGATGATGATGATGATGACGTTTTCGCGTATCTATTTTTGAAGCGAAAAAATCTGCGGGTGCTTTTGCGGTGCTACTACTTTCGTTTACATCTACGTTCTGCTAATTTCCTTTGTGCTCGCACCCGGGTACTCTGCACGCCCACTTACAATTATTGGTCATAAAACCTGGATTCTTCTCGCACTCTCCCGCGTTAGCCCAACCTTTACACCTCGGGTCTTTGTTTTCGCATCCCTCTCTCGGAGGTTTCGGACCGGGGATTTTATGATGAAAGGGTCTCGCGTGAATCCATTTGGTCATGTTCCATTTCTCGCCTTTAACAACTGGACACCCGGAGTGCATGCTCCTTTGATCGATGTCACCTTCCGGAGTAATAGAAAAGAAGAGTAATCCATCGCCGCGTTTCGGCTTAAAGGCGACCCCGTTTTCGGCGCACTTTGAGAATTTTTGCTGCGCGTATTCGCTCTCTGGTTCAATCCAATCGGAATCCGGAAATGCGGTTTCTCCTCCTTCTTCCGTATCTTCTAAATACAGCAAAACAGTCGCGACCCGATGTCCACCTTCCGCGCTCAACTGTGCCCCGGATTTAGTATTCTTCTCTCCCACATCGTGGTGCGCCGAATACTTCTCGCCGACGCCGTAGGAGAGAATCTGCATGTCTTCGCCGTTATACCAAGGTAACAGGGTAAATCTCTCTAATCTTTCCTCCACTTTCGTCACCACGGGATATTTCCCTCGTTGCAAAAAAGTCTGTCTCGACGTTCGAATTGGATCCACTTTGATTTCGCCGGTGACCGAATCGACCACCGTACTTCGTTTCATCAATGGCTTCGCGATGCGCAACACCTCCTCGCATTCTTCCTCGGACATGATGTCGTGCAGAACGAACGCTCTCGGTTCCCAGCTGATCGGTTCCACCCACGTGCCGAGTTTCGACTCTTTATGTATCGCCGGTCGGTGTTTTTCGCCCAGCCACCCCGGGAACCGGTTCGAATCTAACGCCTCGTGTTCGAATTCCAATTCACTTGGAGTCGTCGATGTCGTCTTCGGCACGTCTCGCGCGTGCGCCCAAAAAAACCAACCTCCTCCGACTCGTTTCATCGCAAAGAGGAGGACAACACGAACCGTCGCGAAAACAACGCGCCGATGCTGTTTTTTTGCCCGACGACTCGTATGCCCTTTTCTTCGCACTGCCTTTTGTTGGGCTGCTGCCATCGTCGTCGTCGTCGTCGTCGTCGTCGTCGTCGTATAATCTCGTTTGGTTTTTTGTGTCGAGAGAGAGATACATTTGGATGCGTCTCAGACCAGTTCTTTCAATTACCTAAATATAATACCCTAAATACTAGTACTAGTCTTTAGGGATGTTGTGTAGTTTAAGGTATCATATTGAGCGAATGTAAGAACAGGTCTCACGAGAGAGAGAGAAGGTCGAAGGTGCCTCTTTTCTTCCTCCAATTCTTTTTGTGTGTCGACGCGTATGGCCCTGATCCGGCACTCGGGAAAGGCGGCGCTCTCGAATTTGTTTTTTTCCTTTTCCTCTGGACGTCGCTCTTTTTTTGTATCGTCGTCGTCGGGGTCTCGAACGACTTTGACCACATCGCATCATCATCATCATCATCGAAGCGCATTTAAAAGAGCGTCGTCGTCGTCGTCGTCCAATACTACGACCACAACCATGTCGTCGTCCGAAAAATCGAACGAGAACACCAAAACCACTTTGACGAATAATAATAATAATACGAATGGAAAAACGTCGTGCTCGTCACCGGCTCGACCGGCCGCGTCGGGAAAGAGGTGCTTTCGTTACTTTCGACGCTCCCCTCGGAAAAATGGATTGTGAGAGCCGCCACGAGAGATAAAAGTGACTACGCGAAAAGGTTAGGGGCGAGCGAGACGGTGGCGTTCGATTTAACGGAGAAAGAGACGTGGCCAAAAGCCATGGAAAACGTGACGCACTTATTCTCCTCGACGCAAGACAAATACATCAAAGAACACATGGAATTTGCCAAGTTTTGCGCGCGAGACGAATCGATAAAAAAGAAGTTGCGACATATCGTTCGGATCTCGTGTTTCGGCGCGGATACGAACACGAACAAGTACGATAAGGATACGCACGCGTCTCGAGAGAACGCGCAGATTCCGCTGATGTTGCAACACTACTGGTGGAGTGAGGAATGTTTCATTGAAAATGGTTTTAAGGATATAATGACATCGATACGCGGGAACTTTTACATGAACCATTTGCTAAAGAACGAGTTAGATTCGATTCGAGAGAACGGCACGTTTACGAGTCCGTTAGGCGAGTGTAAAAATTCGTTTGTTTCCTGCAACGATATGGGAGAAGCCGCCTTCACGGTGTTAAAAGAAGGACCGGAAAGACACGGAAATAAATTTTACGACATCTGTGGAGCGGAATCGACGAGCATGCGCGACGTGGCTCGAATTTTAACCGAAGCGTTAAACTCGGACGTCGCGAAAGACTTGGACGTCGCCAAAGACGTTTTTGGTAAAACCATTTCGTACGTTCCTCAAGATCTAAAAAAATTCGAGGAAGATTTCGGATCGACTCGAGCAGAATTCTTTGAGTATTTACAAAATGGATTCTATACTCGGTGTTCGCCAGATTTTTACAACTTGACTGGCAAACGGCCGTTAACGTATTACGAATACCTTACCACGAGAGGCGCGGCGGGCGATACGGGCATCGAGGAATTATTCAGCGCACAAGGTGCCTTATTTACCAAAGGTGTCGACGAGTTTAAAGATTTGTCGAGCGTTCAAAAGTAAAAAAGCGGACGCGTAGGAATAATAATATATAATAATAATACGGTACCACGGTACTGGTACCGTACCATACCACTGGTACCACTGGTACTACGTTTGGTACCATACCAGTGGAACAGTAATAATACATGTTGTTGTAATATTATTCAAGTCGTTACTTCCACTGCAGATACAAGTAAAAAAAAGAATTACACCAAAGAGAGAAAACAACGGCATTCATTTGTGCACGTCTTTGTCCGTTGCGTGCACGCGTAACACGCCTCGCGTTGAAAGCAGATACGGATGACGTCCACTACTTCCTCCACGACGTGGCTCAACCATCCAATCTTGCGCCCATCGAAATCCGAGCGCGAGAAATCCTCTTCGTTAGCACCCCCAAAATCCCCTAGCAATAATTCTCGATTGAAAACCGGATTGAAAACTATCCTATTAATCGTACACGGACAGAAGATTAAGGCGAAAAAAGGGCGAAGAGAGCTACAAATCGTACGAGATGAAGCGAAGAAGTACTCTATTGAATGTTTAATCGAGAAAGAAACATCGTGTGAAGGGGATTGTATCAACATAGTGCGCGATTATGTATCCGGTGGTACCCCGACCAAACCAGATGCGATTTTCGTTCTCGGCGGCGACGGGACGTTGCGAGAAGCCGTGCAAGGATACGTCGAAGGGAGGAAAATAAAGCCGCTAATGGAAAACGAGAAACATGTACCGATAATGGCGTTACCGTGTGGAACTGGGAACAATTTCGCGAGAGATTTGAAATGTTTTAGTATTCAAGATTGCTTTCGATTGGCGTGCGAGAAAGGCGAGGCGAGAGATATGGACGCAGTGGAGATTGAGAGTCTAGATAAAGATAAAAAGAAGACGAAAACGACGATGAGTATAAACGTCGTCACGTGGGGCCTGATAAGAGACGCGGCCGAAACGGCAGAAAAATTGCGCTTTTTAGGCCCAATTCGGTACGATTTGGCTGGGTTTTATCAGATATTGAAAAACAAATCCAACGTCGCTTCGCTCACCGTCGAAACGCCTTCATCACAAATGAAAGGCTGGTGCACCAACGAAGAGTTCCTCATGCTCTGTGCCCAAAACACTCGCTGTTGTGGTCGAGGGTTCCACTTCACCCCACTCGCGAAACTCGACGATGGTCTCATTGATGTCGTCGTCGCCAAAAAATGTGGTTTGATGAAAACCGTTGCGCTTTTTGACGACTTAAAAGCGCCGAAAAATGGCGCACACGTAGAGAAAGATGATGTGTTTTACATCCAATGTAAAAGTTTAAAAATTGACACCGGGGACAGGGAAGGGTTGGTCGGAGTGGACGGAGAAGTGACGTTGACAACACCGGTTAAGTTGAACTGTTTACGAGGTGCATTTTGTACTTTCGTCTAGTCTAAAATACATACCTCATTTTTCAATACCTTTAAAAATCATGCGTTCGAAAGTTGTAGTAAATGACATTGAAAAGGGGGTCGTGCGACTCAATCGCCCAAAAGTCATCAAATGCATCCGTCCAAGACGTTCAAATCGTATCCCTAATTCTTCTAGCCAAGATTCAATCTACTTATTCGACGGAGATGAACACTTGTGTCCTTTAATCCAAACGAGAATTTCTTTAGATGATGATGATGATGATGATGATGATGATGATGATGATGATGATGATAAAAACGAGTCGAGTTATGCCCTCGATGTCGTCAAACCTCCATCAGTGGACGAATTATACGACTGGTACCGGAAATACGATGGAAGAGATACCGAGGCGGATCCCTCTTGGGCAGACATTTGGCCAACGGAGATGGAATTGATTTCGAAATTAGTTGAAAGCAAAGATTTGTCTCGTTCTTTCATCGAAGTCGGTGCCGGTTTATCTTTCGCGGGATTAATCCTAGCGAAACATTTTAGGAAGAAAGTGATGCTCTTAGACCGAGAACCGTTGAGTTTACACTGCGCGTTATCGACGGCGAAAGTGAATGGGGTGGAGGTTGTTTCGTGCGATATGTTTGAAGACGCGCAAGACGGGTCGGTTGCGGCCGCTGTCTTCGATTGGAGTAAAGAAGTAACGAGAGAGAATTTATATTTAAGGAACAGAGTTCAGATAATTATTGGAGCCGACGTTCTATACGACCCAGACACGTGTCGAGATTTGGCGTTCGCGTGTTCGATTTTAGGCGAGAAAGTGATTCTGTGCGAATTGAGAAGAGAACGCGCAATTGGTTTGCAATCGAAATTTTTCGACGAATGCAAGAAGTTGGGCGCGACAAAGTGCAAGATTGACGAGGAGATGAGTAACGAGGAGCACGTGTTTTTAGTTGTAGAGTTTTAGAGTAGCGCGTAGCGTTGTGTCATGTATTACACTCATATTTATTGCTTCTTGCAGCAAAAGAGCCATTTCTCATCTTCGTCTTCTTCATTTCCTTCCTCCTCCTCCTCCTCATCTTCGACGAATGGAATCATCCAGTACCCATCCTTCTCGTCTTCTTGTATGCACGTGGTAAACACCGCCGGTTCGTAAAACTCCACCTCGCCTTTCGTGACGCTAAACCTCACTTGGTGTCTCTCTTTCCATCGTCTCAACAAGTTTGGATCCGGAAGCATTTGAAACACGTGGTCGCGCATCTCGTCGTTGGAGATCAAAACGGCGTTCTCTCCGGCAACTAATGCGGCATAGAGCCAATACCAATCGTCGTTTGAACCGTGCGGAGTGACGAATATTTCTTTATTTTGTCGAAGTTTGGTTAATATTTTTTCTCCGAATTGGTGTTTCGCCGCTTGGTCTTGCGTGCGGCGTTGGTGGAGGAAGACGACTGGTCGTTGTTTCGATGCCTCGCTTGTACCATTTTCTTTATTCGAAGATGTCATACAGTATCTTCGTCGACACTCGTCCACGACGTTATCCAATTGACCGAAATGAAACTTTGCTCCGGCAAAATTCTGGTTCGCCATCCCCACGTTCGCCCCGTCGATGATGCATTGCACCTTTGCTTCTCTCTTCTTCAACCAATTGCAGAACTCGTCAAAGTTTGCTCCGGCTTCGCGTTCACGGGCGAGTTTTCCCACCGAGGCGATCAACTCCTTTGATTCTACCTCGTCTAATCCTACTGGTTTCAATTGAAACTCTTTTTTGTTATGTTCACCAGTACTAGTGGTTTCAAATCGTCCAGAGTTACTTTCCACATTTTCTATAGTTTCGCAACGCCACGCGTTCGGTTCCGCTTCGAAAAATCTCTTGATACTTTCAATCAACTCCTTCCCACATGTCCGCACTTTCGTCTTCATTTTCCGCAACATCTTTAATCCTTTCTCTTCGCACGTTTCCTTTTCTCTCCCGTATAAATCCATCATCGCCGTAAACTCAATCTCCGTGCATTCCAATCCTTCTTTCTCAATAGCCTCAAAGATATCTTCGGCTCGCGCAACATTACCGCTCTTAGCAAATCCGTGTAAAGAAGGCGTAAATGTCCTCAATTTTGGCGTCAACTTCTGTCCAGACTTTTTCCCATCCCCATTCTTACACAAATGAACCATTTCGAAACTTTTCTCGTTCTCATTCAATCTGGCGTATAATCTCGCCATCGCCGTAAAACTCATCTCTGTTTTTTTCACATCCGTTCGTTGTTCCAGCACTTCGTAAAAAATCTCTTCCGCTCTCTGCTTGTCGTTTTGATCCTCTAAACGTTCATTTACGTCATCGCCATCTTCATTCTGACCATCATCTTTGGTCTTGGACGACGAGCAGAGGTGCAACAAAACATTTAAAGTGTGTATTGGTAACACAATCGATCGATCGTTTTTGGCGGCGTCGTAGGCGGCAAATGCTTCCAAACGGTCGTTTTTTTGCGCGGCGTCGTCGATTTTTTTTCTCGTTTGGAAAGTGAGAGCTCGATTAAAAGATGGCTGATCGTCGTCGTTATCGGATTTGTGGCGCTTGGACGGAGGAGACATTTTGATGTGCTTTGAGGTTTATGATGTTTAACGCGATCGGTAATGCGCCTTTTTTATGAGCTCGTAAAAGGAACTATTTTAGAGACGATTTAGCTCAGAAGACCTCCAGATGATGATGATGATGATGATGAATACTTTCTTTCTTTGGTAATATTACAATCAGAATGATGTTCAATACTAAAATCGTTAGACTGTTTTTGTTGAATCTTCTCTCTCTCTCTCTCTCTTTCTTTTACTTCCTTTCTCTTGATATGTGTTCATTTAAAACGAATCGGCGTCTCGAGCGACTCGATTTTCTTCGCTCGGGACAAACCCGGGCGGCGGTTCGACAAAATTTTCCGGCAAGTGACTCTCGCCTTTCACAAATGGGTTCTTTTGCGTCGTACCCATGCTAGAAAATGTATGATTGACGTGTGCATGACTGGCTTCGTCCGCTCGGACGGCGAGCAACACGTCTCTTACGGTCGCCTCTTCGTCCATTTTCCAATACTCGATGGCCAATTTCGGTGCTCTTTCTTTCGCCCATTGCCTGGCATCCGTCCCTCCAGTGTCGATATCGCTCAGCGCGTGCGTGTACGTTCTCACTGCTTCTTCCTCTAAATATCCAACAAATCTGTGGCACGTTCTTGGCGAGAATAAATAACTAAAGAAAAATGCGTTAAAAAAAACCCCTTGCGCGGCCAACACGCCCGCTCTGAATAGAATCGACGGTTGTTTCATATTCAAAAACGTCATCAAGTGCATTCGCTCATTCTCCGCTTCTTCTAATAACGTGTGAATCCATCCGTTATCGTGTCTCAACAGCCTCAACGAGTGCATGTGTCTCAACATCCCCGCGACCATCCCGGGAATCCCCGCTACCGTCTCTAAAAATATAAACCGAAACAACCACTCGTCTTTCGTCATGCTCTTCTCGTGCGAGTAATTGGTGACGGCGTCGAATCCTTTCCTCGCCGACCACACGGCAAACATGCTCACGTAATCTCGCGCGCCTTGCGGCTGCCTGTGCCTCGGTCGAATCGATTCGATGTATCCAAAATCGTACACCGGGTGCGCTAACATGTACGTCTGCGCGACGGCGTCTTTTTTCTCCCTTTTTGTGTGCACCCCGTCACTCGTCTTCGGCACCTTTTCTTCTTGGGAGTCCGTAATAATCGTTTTTGATGCATCCGTTCCGTCCTTCTCCTCCTTCTCCTCGGTGCTTGCACTCCTCATCGCGTCGCTCGCGAACGAGCGGTGTTGTTGTTTTCCTCGTCGTTTTGGTGGGATCGTTTTCGTCGACGCGTTCTGCGTCCACCTCGGCTCGACCTCCTTTTTTCGCGCATCGATTGGAAACGTCGCGGAGCGATACACGTCGTTGTGCATCGTCGTCGACGACACAAAGCGCTCTGCCGTCGCGGAACGTCGCGCCGAAAAGGCGCACAAGCGGCGCGCGAGCGATCTGGTGGTACCATTGCGACACGCCATGAGTGCTGCGAGGTGTTGTTTTTCGCGAGCTCTTCTGCGGACGACGCGAGGACTCTCTCGCGCGCGCGATTTTATAGTGGCGTTTCCCGAGTGGTCTAAAAGTGCCTTCTTTTCAAAAAAACCCTAAACTAATGTAAAGACGCGATAAAAGGTTTGGAAGATAAAAAAAGCCAGGGTACAACGTCGAATTCGAGTCTCGTATGGTACTCCCGAGAACACACCAGCGCTGTGTGTTTTTCTGCCACGACGGTGTCTTTCTTTCGTCTCTCTCCGAAAAAGAGCGCGAGAGGGAGGATGCTATCTAGTAGTATGTGAAAATATCATCAAAAGAACGCGTTGGATCGAGTCGGCGCGGCGCCGTACTGATGCGCGGCTAACGCTGGGTTTTGCCGTTGTTGGTCCTGTCCTTGGTGCTGTCCGAATATACCGCCGGTGTGTTGGTGTTGGTGTTGCGATGGTTGCTGAGACGGATCGGACGTCGCGGTTGTGACCGGGGGTAAACCGTACGCTAAACACATTCTGGTTAAATCTTCTCTCATGGATTTGATGTTTCCAGCGAGGCGGTCGACGACGTCCTTGTGCGATGCGAGGTCTTCCAAGTCGGTTTTTGTGACTGTAGTGCGCTCCCGGTCGTATGGCTGGAGCAGGACTGGTGTGTTGGATTTCTTCGTATTCCTTCGTTGTCCGGAAGACGACGAAGGAGGAGATGTCGTCCTGTTATTATTCTCGTATCCACCGTTGGCAGTACCTGCTAATAAACTTCCACCTCCTCTCAATGGCGACGTCGCTAACTGTCTCGATAATTCTTGCGTTTTCACTCGCACGGTGGTGGTTAGCTGTTGCGCTTGTCTACTTAAACTTTCCTTCCCGGAACCGTCCAACGCTCTCTTTAAATTTTGCAAAACTTCAAACAATTCTCGTTCCTCTTTCGACACGAACGTGGATCCACCATTTACTACTCCTCGATTGTATGTACCACTACCTCCTCTTCTAGAAGATGTGCTCAGTTGCGGGTTCACTCTTCTGTGATAAGCCGCTCTGAAAGATTCTAATTTCCGCATGACTCTCAACACTCTGTGCGCGTGTTCTTCGCGTCGGCGTTCGCATTGCGTTCGCCTCACTTCGTACGAACCTTCTTTCCAGCTGTTGATTTGGCGTATACACTGGTTGTACGCGTTGACAAACGCTTCTTGCGATTTCAGCTCTTCTTCCTGACCTTGTTCTCGCTGATATAAACCGTCAAAACCGTCAACTCGACACGGCCACAATCCGTTTTCGTTTTCTTCGCCGCCGACTTTATCGAGCAACTCGTGCCACGTTCGTTCGTCAATGTTTTGAATTTTCACTTTCTGTCGAGGATCTTGTGCGATGTTGTAAAAGAACGCCTTAAATCTATAATCCGGATGTTGCGGATTATACGAGTTCATAACGTCTTGTAACTCTTTGACCGGTTCTAAAGTTGTTCCGTTTGCAGGAGGTTGGCTGGCTATGTGTCTTTGTTGTCGCGCTCTGAGCAACGCCTCCGACGGCGCCAAGTTGCCGCCAAATAAAGTCGGTCCACCTTGCGCTTGCGTCGTGATCGATTCCGGAACGTTATAGAAAGCGTTGTGTTGTTGCTGAACCTGTGTGAGTCCTTGTTGATTCTGTGGTTGCGTGCCGCCGAGAGGCAAAGGTCGATTGCCAAACAACGAGGATGTCGTTTGTTGTTGTTGTCCTCCTCCAAAGAGGCCGCTACCTTGATTTTGTTGTTGTTGTTGTTGTTGATTTCCACTGGCATTAGTGGTGGTGCCAAATAATCCACCACCAGCGCTTCCTCCTCCTCCGCCAAAGAGTCCTCCTCCTGACGTCGTCGTCTTTCCAGCTGGATTTCCGAACAAACCAGATCCTCCTCCTCCTCCTCCTCCTCCACCGAAGAGGCCTCCGCCTCCGCCCGCGGTAGTAGCGTTCGTTTGATTTTGTTGGGCACCGTTTCCAAACAATCCACCACCACCACTTGTTCCTCCTCCAAACAACCCTCCCCCTCCACTCGCTGGAGGTTTCGAAAACAACCCTCCTCCTTGCGTGCTCGTAGTATTCGCATTCGCATTGCCGAAAAGCCCGCCTTGTTGCGTCGCGTTCCCGTTCGACGTCGCCGCACCAAACAATCCACCACCACCACCACCACCAGAGGATGGCGCGGACGCGTTTCCGAACAATCCACCACCACCACCGCCTTGTTGTTGTTGTTGTTGTTGAGTGCCAGTCCCGAATGCTCCTGCGTTCGCGGTGTTCCCAAACAACCCTCCTCCTCCTCCTCCTTGATTTACCGATGCGTTTCCAAACAGTCCTCCTCCACTCGCGTTCCCCGATTGACTTCCATTCCCGGCGTTCCCGAACAGTCCTCCACCACCTCCTTGTTGTTGTTGTTGTTGTTGAGGCGTCCCGGCGTTGTTTTGATTCGCCAAAGGTGTCGTCCCGCCGAAGAGATTTTGCGTTTGATTCGTCGCAGAATTCGGAGCGCCAAACATCTCTTCTTCTTCTTCCTCTCGTGTCCGCGTCTCCCTTTTTCTCTCTCGCGTCTTTCTCTCGCCTCTTTCTTTGCGACGTGGACCGACCACGCACAGAAGAAAAGCGGCGTTGGTCGCCTTCGCTACTCTCTCGTGCAAAGAAATAAACGCGCGTGTTCTGCGTGTTTTGTGTGAAGCGAATCCGGATCAACGGGAAAAAAAAGGACGAAAAATGTCGCACTTTTTCTGCGCTTTTGTTTTTCGAGAGACACATAATGTCGACGACGCTCCGCGAGGACGACAGAAGCCGCCTCTCGTGCGCGTGGCGCGTCGACGTGACCGTCTCCTCCTCCCAGGCGAAGCGCGTGCTCCGCCCGACCGTGCTGATGACGCTGTCGAGAAATCGGGATCATCGATTGGAGGAAAAGACGTTCGAGATGTCGCTGGAAATGTTTCGAGAACTCCGCGTGACGGTGGCGAAAATGCTGACGGAAATGAAATGGACGAGGGAGGAAATGGAAAGAACGGAAGACGACTAACGACCGGCGGATCCCGTGGAGACCAAAGCGCGCGAGGGAAGAGGTCGCTCTCGTGCTACCTTCTTCTTGGCGCATTCGAGGACAAGCTGATGAGGATTTGAGAAGAAGAAGAGCGCGCAGCAAAGTCGTTCACCCGTCGTGTAGGAGAGCAAAGTAGGAATAGCTTTAGCATAGAGGATGCGTGTGCGTGGAGCAGCAGCGATGCGCTGTGTTGTGATAGAATAGTGTTAAAACGTGTATATCAGAAAGTAAGAACGGGAACAACAACTTTTATAAATGCTTTCGAGAAGGGGATTTATGCCGGAGTCATCGAACTACTTCCCAGCTTATACTTCTTTGACTCCTCTAAATACTCGTTCATTCCGACCGCATCTTTTAATTCCTCGAAAGTTGGCAACAACTCTTCGTCCGGGTACCCCTCGAACATGATTCCTTGCAAAGCAGTTTCCATCGCTTTCACGCTGACGGCTAACATCGACAACGGGTACGCGACGATTTTAAACCCCATGGCGTGTAACTCTCTCGGTTTACAAATCGGCGTCATGCCTCCACCTTCCAACATGTTGGCCATTTTTGGTGTGTCTGGGCACGCGTCACAAAAGCGTTGCATTTCCTCTTTCGATTGTAAGGCGTCGATGAACACGGCGTCCGCGCCAGCGTCCACATACGCTTTCACTCGCTCCAGAGCCTCGTCCAATCCCATGGAACTCCTCGCGTCGCTTCTCGCAAACACCACGATATCTTCTAAACTTTCATCTCTCGCGTCACACGCGGCTCTCACTCTCGCTATACTCGTCTCTCGATCGCACACCGGTCTCGGGCCGGTGTGACCGCACCGTTTCGGCGCCATTTGGTCTTCGATTAAAATTCCAGCGAATCCAGCTTTGATGTACCCTTCTACAGTTCGCTTTGCGCTCATGGCGTTGCCGTACCCATCATCCGCGTCGCCGATGACTGGGAAGTTTGGGGAGACGGCGTCACATATGCGTCCTCCAACGTCTTGCATTTCAGCGTATGAAATCAGGCCGACATCTGGTAACGCCAGATGCGACGCGGAGACGCAAAAGCCACTCATGAATGCCGCAGAGAAGCCCGCTCGTTCGATTAATCGAGCGGATAAGGCATCGTGCGCGCAGGGCGCTTGAACAATCGCCGGGCCATTCAAAAGTGTTCTCAAGACCTTCGCCGGTTCTTTCCGCTCTTTCGAAGAGGAGGTCGCGCGCGTTTCGACGGCGTGTGTGCGACACCGACGACTCAAACCATATCTAACAGTTGACACAATGGAGGAATTGGAACCTAACTGTCGCGCGTTGGTGTGCTGCGCGTCGCGACGTCGACCATCGCTTTTGATGACGATCCCACCGCGCATCGCGGCGCTCGAAACGAACGGCGACACCACCACCACCAACGACGACGACATCGCGTTTTGTTCTTCTTCCGTGCGGTCGCGGGTTGAGCAGAGACGCAAGCGCAAAGCGTGTTCAGACCGAGTTTAATAAGGAAAAAAAAGTGGGGAAATGCTGACTGGATTTTTTTTTTTTTAAAAGAACACGAGTCTTGTAAAAACGAGTACCTCTGTTCGTATTAAAAAAATACGCGCTGCTTCAACGCGCGTCGTCGCGGTGGTTCTCTCTTTACTCGTCTTCTTTTTCTTTCCCTCCTTTCCCTTCGAACAACCAAATGTCGTCGACGTGCATCCACGGTAATCTGCTTTTCGCGTTCTTTTCTTCCTCTCGTTCTTCTTCTTCTTCTTCTTCTTCTTCTTCTTCTTCTTCGTCGTCGTCCAGCATGAAAAAATCGCTCGATCTCTTCCCGTTCCGTTTCAGTCTCTCTCTTCGTTCCATCTCGTCGTAGTGGAGTAACGCGGTCAAAGGGCCGGGAGAAATGAAGCCGACTTTGTGAGAGATGGGAGAGAAGAGAAAGGAGGATGTTGGTGATGCTTTCAGAGCCGACGACGCGCGGCTGGAATTGTTTGCGTCGGTTTTTCTGAGTCTTTCAAACCCTTCTTCTCCGCGAGGCGGGATTTCTACCGAGAGTTTGCGCTTTTGCGGGAAGGTGAGATTTTGCACGTCCTCGTCGTCCTCATCGTTGTTGTTGTTGTTGTTGCTGCTGCTTCCGAGAAAGTACGAAAGCAATCCACCAGAGACAGAGGTCAAATTCATCATCGTCCTCGTTAAGCTGTTGTTGTTGTTGTTGTT
>MDSZ01150581.1_pt1 | contig 25922 bp, 26 predicted proteins | sample 811201 | NCBI WGS metagenome assembly MDSZ01 (sample SAMN05326647, study PRJNA326480) | marine metagenome | isolation source: seawater | place: Indian Ocean: North | collected 2010 | reverse complement strand
CTGACCCGGCTGCTACGAGAGCTGACCATCGCCAAGGGCGATGGCCAATACTCAAAGCTCCTGACCAGCCTGGCCAAGGTCGACGTGCTGATCCTGGATTTATGTGTAGTCGTTCTTTATGTGGAGAAGACCGGGCAGTGCTCCGGCTGATGCCAAACACACTGCCCGGGACTTCACATAATATATTTCACAACCGCTTCAACCAATCCACCAGATCTCCCGACGGGATTGCCAGATGGCCGATGGAAGGCGTCGGCAAAACCTCCGGGAATACCTGTGCCAAGGCTTGGCGCTTCAAGTCCAGATCCACGCGGGCGTAAACCATGGTTGTGTTCAGGTTGGTATGCCCCAGCCACTGACTGAGAGTGGCGAAGTCGACACCGGCATGCAGAAGAGCGATGGCCGTGGTATGGCGGATCGAGTGCGGATGCAGCCGCTTACCCCTGAGGCTGTCGATCACGGCAGTACTGGCGTGAACGTACTTGTCCAGTAAATAGCGCACACCAAACCGAGTCAGTTTGCCTCCCTGCCGATTCACAAACACGACCGCGTTGGGATCGTCTGGCACCGGTGAGTGCCGCTGCAAACCGACCAGCAGTTGGGCTGTCTGGGGCCAAATCGGGCAGACCCTGATTTTGCCGCCTTTGCCGTGGAGCCGGACTTGGCACGGCGGTTCGGTTCGCAGATCGCAGCGTCGAAGATCCAAAATTTCCTGTACTCGTGCCCCCGTATTGAACATCAGCGCAAAGAGTGCGTAATCGCGCTGTCCGAGTGCAGTGGATCGGTCGATTTGATCCAGGATCGCCTTGACCTCCGCAGGCTCCAGATAGTCGACGGGTGCTTGTCGTGCTCCTCGCTTGAAGGGCAGTCCCAGGATACGTTGAAATTCCGCAAGATGCTGCGGGTGGTCACAAGCCAGGAATCGAGCCAATGTATGCAGCGCTGCCAACCGGGCGTTGCGTGTGGCGATACTGTTATGCCGCTCCTGTTCCAGAAACATCAAAAAGCCGCTCACCTGCTCGGACGTGAAGACGTCGAGGGTCAGCTCTTCAATCCGCCTACCACCTTGGGTACAAAGAAAACGCAAAAACAGCACAATGGTGTCGCGATAGGCACGCAGTGTATGTTGGCTCATGCCGCGCGAGGAGGGTAAGTACTCCCGAAAGAAACGGGACAGTGACAAGCCGAGTTCGCTTGGGCCTTGGGGTTTCATAGCTTATCTCCCTGAATCAATGTGCCAAACTTGGCTTCGAACCGCTGGCTGGCGGCTTGCGCAAGCGCCGGGACCCACTGCAGGTAATAGGCGGTCGAGATGATTGAAACGTGTCCGAGATACATCGCCAACTTCGGCAAATTGGCTTGCACGTCGGCGCCCTGCTGGTACCAGCGCAGCATGGCCTGGACGGCAAAACTGTGACGAAAATCATGGATCCGCGGGTACTTGCCGTCCGCATTCTGGACCTCGGCCTCCCGCAGCAGGGTACGTAGACCGTTACCCAGTCCCGTACCGGTATAGCCGCGCAGGCTGCCGTTCCGGCCCGAGTAATGACAGAGCAACGGCGTGTCCGGGCCGGTGTCCAATGGAATGGCCCGTCGTTGTTTGAGATATTGCCGCAGTTCGCGCTGGGCGTCCGCCGAGAGCGGAACCAGGCGCGATTTATGGAACTTTGATTCTCGCACGCGGAGGACGCCGGCCTTGGCATCGACGTCGGCCAGGGTAAGTCGCAACAACTCACCGCGACGCAATCCTGCTGTATAGAGCAGCACGATCGCCAGACGCAAGACCGCTGGCCGTAGCGGTGACCTTATCGTCGCCGGGGTGTGTCGTGCCGCAACAAGCAGGCGTGCCACGTCAGTGGGTTCAAGGATAAACGGCGGACGATGCGGGGCGGTTCTGGCAAAGTGCTCGGGACTGGGTACAAAGCATTCCTGTTCATAGCGGCGTCGGTACAGGCACCATCGCCGCACGACCAACTGCCGGTGTCGAATGACCGAAGGGGTTAAGTGCGCGAACGTTCGACACCAATCGTCAAATCCGGTCTGATCCAAATCAGTGAGGCCCTGTGCCTCAAGATAGTGCCGCACGGAAAGTAGAACCCGCTCCTCTCCTGCATAGCGCCGACCAAGAGCGCGCTGACTCTGCACATAGCGCTCCATAAGTTGCTGTACCGACAAGTTCATAGCGACCTCCGGACTTCCTGGGGGAGTGGCAAGGCTACGTCTCGTAAAGCATCCACCTGCAGACGCAGGTAAACGCAGGTGCTTTCCAGCGAGCGATGACCCAAAAGGTCACCAATGGCCTTGATGCCGATGCCGCGTTCGAGGAGGCGCATGGCGAAAGCGTGGCGGAGGCTGTACGCGGAAGTGCCGGCCAACGGCAGTCCGCTCTGGCGGCTGCGCTTCTCGTAGACATCCCCCACGGCACAACGGCTGATCGCCCCGGCCGGTGAGCGATGACGTAAGAACAAGTGGCGGTGGCGGCTGCCGGAGCGCCCGTAACACAAATAATGCCTCAGGACCCGCAAAGCCTGGCAGGACAGTGGCAGGACCAGCGTCGAATGTGTCTTGCGCTGTTCTACCTGGAGAGTCTGTGCGACCCAATCAATCGAATCCAGGTTCAGTGCCGCAACCTCCGAAGGGCGTAAGCCATAGTAAGCCATCAGATAGAGCATGGCATGATCCCGGCATCCGGCGGGATCGGAGCGATCAATCGATCGCAACAGTGCCAAGACCAGCTTCCACTGGAGTGCACGGGGCGGCAACTCGCCCCGATAAACGCGGGGTGTATCAATCCGATCCAGCCGCTGCGCGAGTTCACCCTGTTCATGACAGAAACGGAGAAAGGCCCGCAGCCGGGCCACCACATGCTGCAGCGTCTGTCGTGTGACGCGATTACCGACGGTCGTGACAAAGGCCTCGACTGCCTCACGGGTCAGGCTGGCCAGCGGAGCATCGGCGGGCAGAGCTTGCTCCAGGAAAGCGGAAACCGTCACCACATGTTGGCTGATGGTGTTCGGACGAAATCCGTAGAGGTCGCGCAGTCGCCGCGTGTAGAGATCAAGCAATGCCTCGAAGCGTCCCGTTGGCGTCGGCTTGACCAGTTGTCCCTTGGCCTGTCTGGCGTCAACTATCTTGTCCGGTCCGCGACAACTATGATGGCCGGTTGGGTGGTCTTACTTTTTACTCTTTCCAGCCTGCTTAAGCTGTTGCTGTCGTCGGTAGCTTTCCCCCTCTAATTCGATAATCGTCGCGTGGTGTATGAGTCGGTCTACGGCCGCTACGGTCATCATGCTGTCCGGGAAGATCTGATCCCACTCGCTGAATGGCTGGTTGGCGGTGACAATCAAGCTGCCACTCTCATAGCGGTGGGCGATGAACTCGAACAGCACCTGGGTTTCCGCATCCGTCTTTTTTACGTAGCCGATGTCATCGATGATGATGACCCGGTATTTATCCAGGCGTGTCATGGCGGTCATCAAGTCGAGATCGCGCTTGGCCTGTTGTAAGTGCTGAACCAGCGCTATCGCTGGGAACAGTTTGCAGCGCACGCCCTGTTCGGTGAGTTGATGGCCCAGGGCATTGGCGATGTGGGTTTTGCCGGTGCCGCTGGGGCCGATCAACAGCACATTGTCGGCATGGTGTGCCCAGTCACTGTCTTGTTGCAGCTTGGCCAGTGCGGCGTTGCAGGGGCGGCTAAAGCCGCTCTGATCCAGCGCCGAGAAGGTTTTGTTGGCCGCAAGCTTTGCCTCTCGCAGCCACTTCTGAGTTCGACGCTGGTAGCGGTCCGAGAGCTCGTATTCACATAAGGCTGCTAGGTAATCCGTGTGTGACCAGTTCTTTTCAATGGCCGTTTCCCAGAGCGATTGATAGTGACGGTGGAAGGCCGGCAGACGCAGTTCTTTAAGCAGCAAGGCGACGGAGTCGGTCATATCGACGCCTCTTGGCTGCGGATCGAAGACAGCAAGTCGTCATAACTGACCAGGGTGTGTTGACTTGAAGCTGAGAATTCGAGATCGGGATTGCCGCGAAGGTAGCGTGACTGGATCTCGGTAATTGACGCGAACCGGCCGGCCCGGGCTTCTATCAACAGGTCTTCCCCCAGCGACTGTTCATCATCGTATTCGAAGGCCAGTCGAAGGGCGGTCACGATCCACTTGCAGGCTTCACGGGGTTCAAGATGCTCATCCGCGAGTTGCCAGAGTTCGCGGTAGTTGTCGTCCGGGAGCAGGTCATCACGCAGCTGAGAGTAACGGAAGGCCTGTGGCTTGGAGGATAGCGAGCAGATCACGTGCCGGTAATTGACGCTGCGGACGCGGTTATCGCCGGCCTTCGGATACACGCGAGGTAAGGTCAGTGCCGGCTGCTGCCCAACGAACAGTACCAGCTTGTCGTGGTGCAGGCGGATTTGCACCGACTCACCAATCAGTCGCGATGGCACGGTGTAGACAACGCGGCGGACTTCGATCGTTGAGCTGCGCGTCACCTTGAGATGGAGGGTCTGATACTCCGCCGCCGTAAACTCCGGCAGAGGCTGCAAGGCAGCCTGCTCTTCAAGGACACGGGTCCGGTTGCGCCGATTGAGTTTGTCAGCCGCACAATCGATAAACGCCTGGTACTGCTCGATACTCTCGAAGTCACTGTGGCCGCGCAGTAACAGCTGTTGTGCCAGCCTCTTCTTGAGCGAGCCGTTGGCGCACTCCACCACACCGTTCTCATGAGACTGCCCCAGATTATTCCGGGTGGGGGTCATGCGGTAATGCTGGCACAGCTCACTGTAAGCCTCTGTCCAAACGTTCTGACGGTTATTGCGTGCCGCACTTAAACTATCCGTGCGGTGCTCAACAGGGCTGCCACCAGCCTGCTGAAGGGCTCGCTGCAACCCCGTCGCCAGAGCTGCATAACTCTCACCGCCCTGAACCACGGTGACCGAGCGCCAGCCACTGTAGGCCAGTCGAAACTGATAGAGCAGGTGTGGAAAGGCCTTGAACTGAATCGTAATCGGGTTATCCGGGTGCGTGAAATCAGAGAACCCCTGCTGTGCCACAACGGCCTGCTGGCGAAAAATGACCTCACGCTCCGGCCCATGCAGTGCTCGCCATTGCTTCACCCGGCGTTGCAGTGTGCGCAAAATGGTCTGGTCGTAGTGCTCAGGATACTGCTCTTACAAATAATCCAGCAGGGTTGTTCCGGTCAAATCCGGCTTGGCTTTTAGCAGAGGGAGCAGCTCTGTCTCCCAAACGGCCTCCAGGGGATCTTCCCGTGTGCGCCACTGCCGCTCGGTGTTAACGCGGGGGTTTTGTGTTGATGTTTCGATGCGTCGCCCGGATCGAACGGAGATATCCGCCTTGGCGGCTGCCACTTCCTGGCTTGCGCCATTTTGTCGGTGCTGCATGTACAGCTCCTCTTGTCGGTTGGTTATGTGTTGGCCTGGCACCCTTTGCTCCACCATGGAAAACAAGGGGCCAATTGTTACACCCAACCGGCCAAGATAATTGTCGTTAACCGGTCATCCTAATTGTCGCCGAACAGGTGATCTACTTCCGCGTGGTTGATCCCGAGCGGGCAGTGATCCATGTGGAAAACTACCTTGAGGCCACCAGTCAGCTGTCGCAGACCACATTGAGATCGGTTTTGGGGCAGCATGAGCTGGATGAGATGCTGTCGGAACGCGATCAGCTCAACAGCGATATCCAGAAGATTCTCGACAAGCAGACCGATGCCTGGGGCATCAAGGTCGCCAACGTGGAGATCAAGCATGTGGATCTGGACGAGAGCATGATCCGCGCCATCGCCCGTCAGGCCGAGGCGGAACGTTCACGCCGTGCCAAGGTGATCCATGCGCTGGGCGAGCAGGAAGCCTCGGAACAGCTGCTCAAGGCAGCACAGACCCTCGCGCAGCAGCCGCAGGCGATCCAGCTGCGCTATATGCAAACGCTGACCGAGATCGCCGGCCAGCACAGCCATACCATTGTGTTCCCCTTGCCGGTGGATCTGTTCAACAATCTGAAGGAAATGGCCGGTCAAGGCAACGGCAAGGTGTGACCCGATGAATGGCAGGTTCACATCTACTGGTCATCATAATGAATGATCGACAGCAGCTGGATCGGAACCTCCAGCAACTCTTCAGGCCCGTGGGGAATCTCCGCGTCAAATGAGAGAGCATCCCCGGGCCCCATGTCATACAGATGGTTGCCGTGCCGGTAGCGGATCTGGCCCTGCAGCAGGTAGATGAACTCCTGACCGGGGTGAGAAAAGGTCGGGAACACCTCACTGGCATCATCCATGGTGATTAGAAACGGCTCGTAGCTTTTCTTCTTGCCGCGGTGGTAGCTGAGCAGCTGGTAAGTATGGCCTTTCTCGGTCCCGCGGCGCACCACCTCCATCCCTTCTCCTGCCTTGGTCAGCTGTGCCGTTCCCTCGGGACGGTCATAGTCCGTAAACAGCTGTGATATTGGCAGACCGATGGCGTCACACAGGCGGCTCAGGGTATCCAGGCTGGTAGACACCTGTGCATTCTCGATCTTGCTCACCATGCCCTGACTGAGTCCGGCGATGCGGGCGACGTCAATGATCTTCAGACCCTGTTCGGTACGCTTGCTTTTCACCCGCATGGCAATGTATTGCTCCAGGCGAAGTCTTGGGTTGTCTTCTTCTTTTTCTTTCATACTCCATGCTCCATTTTTGGGCAGTATGAGCACCTTTGGTGCGTGTTTGCGGGGCAAAAACACACTGGATTGGCACACGCCTGCTAACGGGCAAATATTCCTTTCAGGAAATATAGTTTCTCATCCATTGATTTTAGGGCCATTTCACCCGATTCGAATAATTTTTTTACACAAAATGCAAAGTTGGCAAAGCGATTGCTTTTATCTTGGTGAAATAAATTTTCCTTATGAGAAATATGGACCAAGGTTATGGCTATCGAAACCCAACATGCACGCAAATATCGCTTAACCGTCTCCTGCCCCGACAGGGTGGGTATTGTGGCCGCCGTTACTCAGTTCTTCGCTTCGCACAATGGCTGGATCAGCGAGGCACATCAGTTTGCCGACACCGAAAACTGTCAGTTCTTCATGCGTTATGAAGTACTGGCAGACTCACTTCCGTTCGAGCTTGACGAACTGAAAGCGAAATTCGCGCCACTTGGCGATGAATTCGGCATGCACTGGCAGATCACCGACTCGGCGGAGCGCAAGCGTGTTGTGCTCATGGTATCAAAAGAAGCCCACGCTTTGTCTGACTTGCTGTACCGCTGGCGCTCCGGGGAGATGAATATCGATATCCCCTGCGTCATTTCCAACCATGATGTTCTGCGTTCCTATGTGGAGTGGCACGGCATTCCCTTCGTGCATGTCCCGGTCGACATGAGCAACAAGGAGCCTCACTTCCAGGCGGTGCGCGAGCAGATCGCCGCTGCCGAAGCCGATGTGATCGTGCTGGCCAAGTACATGCAGATCATCCCCGAAGAGCTGTGCGAGCTCTACCCGGGACGCATCATCAACATTCACCACAGCTTCCTGCCCTCCTTTATCGGCGCGCGTCCCTACCATCAGGCGGCCGAACGTGGCGTGAAGCAGATCGGCGCCACCTGTCATTACGTGACCTCGGAGCTGGATGCCGGTCCGATCATCGAACAGGACGTTCATCGCGTGACTCACCACAATACCACCGCCGACATGGTGCGTCTGGGCAAGGATGTCGAGAAAGCGGTGCTGTCACGTGGTCTGCGCTACCACATCGAAGACCGTGTTCTGGTACACGGCAACAAAACCGTTGTTTTTGCCTAGGAGAATCCCATGCCCTGGCGCCTACTCAAACATGGCTTAACGTCCTCGCACAATGAGCCCCGCTTTTTTCCCGAGTCACGGCCACTCAAGCCGCACTACGATGTGGTAATCATTGGTGGTGGTGGGCACGGCATGGCCTGTGCCTATTACCTGGCCAAGGAGCACGGCATTACCAACGTGGCGGTGCTGGAACAGGGGTATATCGGTGGCGGCAATACCGGCCGCAACACGACCATCGTGCGCTCCAACTACCTTACTCCGGAGGGGGTCAAGTTCTACGACACCAGTCTGAAGCTGTTTGAAGATCTGGCCGATGACTTCGACCTCAACATTTTCTATTCCACCCGTGGTCACTTCACCCTGGCGCATACCGACAGTGCCCTGCGCACCATGCGCTGGCGCGCCGAGGTCAACAAGCATCACGGCATCGATTCCGAGGTAGTGGACCGGGACTTCATCGCGAAAGAAGTGCCCTACATGGATCTGGACTGTGCCGGTCACAGCGCGGTTATGGGGGCGCTTTATCACGCACCCGGGGCGGTCGCTCGTCATGACGCGGTCGCCTGGGGATATGCACGCGGTGCCTACAACCGTGGCGTGGAGATTCATCAGAAAACCCGCGTTAACGCCATTCGTACCCAGGGCGACCGGGTGACCGGTGTTGAAACCGATCGTGGCTTTGTCAGCTGCAACAAGGTGGTGTCCATGGTGGCGGGTTCAACGCCGCGCATCACCTCCATGCTGGGTCTTCAGACACCGATCGAAATCTATCCGCTGCAGGCCTGTGTCTCCGAACCGGTCAAGCCGTTCATGGACACTATCGTCGTGTCCGGCAGCCTGCATGTGTATGTCAGCCAGTCATCTCGCGGCGAGATGGTGATGGGTGCATCGGTGGATCCGTCCGTCCTGCACTCAACCCGTTCCAGCTTCGACTTTGTCGAGGGGCTGACCGACAAAATGATCGACCTGTTCCCGTTCATGAGCCGCATGAAAGTGATGCGCCAATGGGCCGGCATGAGTGATATCACCCCTGATTTTGCGCCGATCATGGGCAAAACCCCCATCGACGGCTTCTATCTGGACGCCGGTTGGGGAACCTGGGGCTTCAAGGCTACGCCGGTCAGCGGCAAGACCATGGCCTGGACCCTGGCCAACGACCGCAACCACGAACTGATTGAACCCTTCCGACTGTCCCGTTTCACCGATTTTGATCTGGTCGGTGAGAAGGGCGCTGCATCGGTCGGGCACTGAGGAGAGGGCGATGAAAGTATTTGATTGTCCCGTTATTGGCCGCCGGCCGATCAGCGAATTCGACTATGTCGGCGAGGTTCGAAAGCCCCCGATGGACGCTGATGAAACCACCTGGGCCGAGTATGTATTCAACCGCAATGGTGCACCGGGCCTGCTGCGTGAGTGGTGGTATCACCGTCCGACCGGGCGCTGGTACGTGATGGAGCGCGACACCCTGAAGGATGAAGTGCTGCGGTTTATCGACCTGGAGGAGGTGCGCTATGACATCCCGGCTTGATCAGCAACCGCTGGAGTGGATCGACCGCTCGGAATCCTGCGGTTTCGAGTTTGAAGGCCGCCACTACACCGGCTACCGCGGTGACAGCATTACCTCGGCCCTGCTTGCGGCCGGCCAGACGCTGCTGGGACGCAGCTTCAAGTATCACCGTCCACGCGGTGCCGTCACGCTGGCCAACCATGATGTGAACGCGCTGTTCCAGAGCAGTGAAGAGCCCAACATCCGGGGTGATGTGACCGCGCTGGAAGCGGGCATGGTACTCAGTGCCTGCAACGTGAACGGCAGCCTCGAAAAAGACAGGGATCAGATCATCGAAAAGCTGTCCCGCTTTTTGCCCGTGGGTTTCTACTACAAGGCGTTCCACAAGCCGAAGAAGCTTTTCCCCATGTGGGAGCGGCTGATCCGTGAAAAAGCGGGCCTTGGACGTATCGATACCGGCTGGGGAGTACGCCGCAAGGCCAAGACCTACGGTTTCTGCGACTTGCTGGTCATTGGCGCGGGTGCCTCCGGCATGCAGGCGGCTCTGACCGCCGCCGAGCAGGGGCTGGACGTGGTGTTGGCCGACGAGAATCCGCAGATCGGCGGCAGTCTGGACTATCAGTTGGTCCATGATGCAGAAGCCGCCCCGGTACGTCAGCGACTCAAGCAGGCAGTGCAGGCGCATGCCAACATTCGTGTGCTGCCCGGTCATCTTGCCTGCGGCTGGTACACCGATCACTACGTGCCCCTGTCAGGTCCTGACGGCATCATCAAGATGCGTGCTCGTGCCGTCGTGAACGCGACCGGCGTCATGGAGCAGCCGGCGGTTTTCCGCAATAACGATTTGCCGGGTGTGATGATGGCGTCAGGCGCCCAGCGACTGATCGCACGCTATGCCGTCAAACCCGGTCAGCGTGCGGTGGTACTGACGGCCAACAATGAGGGCTATCGTGCGGCGCTGGATCTGGTCAATGCCGGCATCACCGTATCGGCCGTGATCGACATGGGCAAGCCGGCCGACCGCGGTGCCTGGGCTGAGGAACTGAAAGCCCTGCAAGTACCGGTACTGGAACGCCACGTGGTTTACGAAGCGCAGGGCAAGGGACAGCTCAAGCGTGTCGTGGCGGCGCCTTTTGATGGCAAGGCCTGTGACGGTTCACATGCCCGTGAATTTGATGTGGACCTGCTGCTGATGAGTGTGGGCTGGGCCCCGGCGGCACAGTTGCTGTATCAGGCCGGCGGACGCTTGGCCTACGATTCGACCCTGGAGCAGCTCCTGCCACAGGAGCTGCCGAACGGGATCTTTGCCTGCGGTCGCCTGAATGGCGCGTTTACGCTGCAGCAGCGCCTGGCAGATGGTGAACGTGCCGGTACAGAGGCCGCCGCCTTTCTGCAGGGCAAGGCGGTGCCGGCTGCACTGGCGGCCCACCGTGACAGCGAGGCGCATTCCCATCCCTGGCCGATTGTTGAACATCCCAAGGGCAAGAACTTTGTCGACTTCGATGAAGACCTGCAGCTGAAGGACCTGATCAACGCCGCGAAGGAAGGCTTTGACAACATTGAGTTGATGAAGCGCTTCTCCACCGTTGGCATGGGGCCGAGTCAGGGCAAGCACGCCAACATGAACGGCATTCGTGTGCTGGCCGCCGTGACCGGTCGCAGCATCGACCAGACCGGCTCGACCACGGCCCGTCCCATGTTCCACCCGGTGCCGGTACAGGCACTGGCCGGTCGTCGCTTCCGTCCGGAACGCCTGACGGCGCTGCACCAGTGGCATTTGGACAATGGCGCTCAGATGATGGAAGCGGGTGTCTGGATGCGTCCCGAGTTCTATGGCCGCCCCGAGGAACGTGCTCAGGCGATTCTGCGCGAAGTGCAGGCGGTGCGCACGGCGCTGGGCCTGATCGATGTGTCCACTCTGGGCAAGATCGAGGTGATGGGGCCGGATGCCGGCAAGCTACTGGATGGCACCTACACCATGCGCATGTCCAACATCAAACTGGGCATGACCCGTTATGCCCTGATGGTGGATGACAGCGGCGTTATCGTGGATGACGGCATTGTGGGACGCATTGCCGAAGATCGCTTCTACGTCACGGCCACCACCAGTCATGCCGATGCCACCTTCCGTACTCTGTCGCGCCATATTGTCGAGTGGGGGCTGGATGTACGTCTGGTCAACCGTACCGGCACGCTGGCAGCGATGAACCTGGCCGGTCCTCATGCGCGCACACTGCTGGCGCCGCTGACCGATATCAACCTGAGTGAAGAGAACTTCCCCTACCTGGGTCTGCAGGAGGGCACCCTCTGTGGCGTGCCGGTACGGCTGATTCGCGTCGGCTTTGTGGGTGAGCTGGGTTACGAGATCCATCTGCCGGTTGATGCCGCCGAACAGCTGTGGAAGACCCTGATGGCAAAAGGTCTGGAGTACGGCATTCGCCCCTTCGGCGTCGAAGCACAGCGTGTTTTGCGACTGGAAAAGGGTCACATCATCGTCGGTCAGGACACCGATGGCCTGACAAACCCGTTCGAGGCCAACATGCCCTGGGCTGTACCGCTCAAGACCAAACCCTGGTTTACCGGCAAGCCGTCACTGGCTCTGCTGAAGGATCGCTGCAACCGCAATCTGAGGGGCTTCATGTTGCCCAAGGGGTACAGCGGCGAGCTGCCCAGGGAATGTCATCTGCTGATCGAGAACGGCGATATCGTCGGTCGCATCACCAGTATTGCCTACAGCCCGGCACTCGGTCGGCATATCGGTCTGGCCATGGTGGATATGCCGCTGGCAGCAACCGACAAGCCTTTCCAGGTGCGGGTCGACAGTGGCGCGCTGGTATCCCTGGAGTCCTGTGCAACTCCCTTCTATGACGCCGAAGGTGCGCGTCAGACCGTTGATCTGACGGAGGTGGCCTGATGAACACACTGCAAATGGAACAGCGTGAGCTGGCCTGTTACCTGCTGACGGGCCCCGACAGTGCGGCTGCACTGGCAAGCGCCGGTCTGCCGATACCCGATGCCGTGATGACAGCACAAGAGCGCCCGGGTGCTTTGGTGTCACGTACCGGCCGTGATGAATACATGGCGATGCTCAATGTCGGGCATCAGGCCCCTCAGGGCGAGTGGTGCTTCCGTCGTCACGACTGTGTGTTTGAGCTCAGGGATGGGGACTGGGTCGAGCTGATGACGCATCTGTGTCAGTACGACTTCCATCAGCTCCAGCCCGGTGACTGGCTGATGGCGTCAGTCGCCGGCATCAACAGCTGGCTGTATCACGAAATTGAGAGCGGGAGCCTGCTGATCGGGATCGATCCGGGATTCAGCCACTATCTCACCGATATTTTCAGCGCGGTCCTCGATGACCTCAGCGCAACCCGAAAAACGACAGGAGGTGCATCATGATGCCCGCAGAGATCGAACGCATTATCAGCCAGAACGATATCAAGTATGTGCTGGCGCAGTTTGTTGATATTCACGGTGTGGCCAAAACCAAGTCGGTCCCGGCCAACTGTCTGATGGACGTGGTGGAAAAGGGTGCGGGCTTCGCCGGATTTGCGGTATGGGGTCTGGGTATGGAGCCGCACGGACCCGACTTCTTGGCGCGAGGCGACATCAATACCTTCAGTGTGGTGCCCTGGCAGCCCGGTTATGCCCGCATTGCCTGTGACGGCTATGTGAGCAATGCACCCCACCCCTACTGCAGCCGTGTGGTGCTGAAACAGCAGCTGGCGCGCCTGGCTAACAGGGGCTGGACGCTGAATACCGGTGTGGAGCCTGAGTTCTCCCTGTTTACCCGCGACGAAAAGGGCGCGCTCAATCCGGTTGATGCCAGTGACGTGCTGGACAAGCCCTGCTACGACTACAAGGGTCTGTCCCGCTCCCGCGAGTTTCTGGAAAAGCTGGTCGAGTCGCTGCAACAGGTCGATTTCGATGTCTATCAGATCGATCACGAAGACGCCAACGGCCAGTTCGAGATCAACTACACCTACAGCGATGCGCTGACCTCTGCCGACCGCTTCACCTTCGTGCGCATGGCCGCCGGTGAGATCGCCAACGAGCTGGACATGGTCTGCTCCTTCATGCCCAAGCCTTCGTCCGAGCGTACCGGCAACGGCATGCACTTCCACCTGTCGATCACCGACAAGGATGGCCGCAACCTGTTCCACGACCCGGACGATATGAACGGCATGGGGCTGTCCAAAATGGCCTATCACTTCACGGCGGGCCTGCTGGCACACGCGCCGGCACTCTGTGCCTTCGCGGCACCGACGGTGAACTCCTACAAGCGTCTGGTGGTGGGCGGCAACGCCTCCGGTGCCACCTGGGCACCGGCCTACATCTGCTATGGCGACAACAACCGCTCCGCCATGGTGCGTATTCCCTATGGCCGCCTTGAGTTCCGTCTGCCGGACTCCGGCTGTAACCCCTATCTGGTCACCGCGGCGATCATCGCCGCAGGCATGGATGGCATCGAGCGCGAGCTGGACCCGGGTGAGCCGATGAACCTTAACCTGTACAGCCTGACGCTTGATCAGATCAAGGAGAAAGGCGTCGAGATCCTGCCACAGAACCTGAACGAGGCACTGGACGCGCTGGAAGCGGATACCGTTTTTACCGACGCGTTGGGACAGGAGATCGTGTCCGAGTTCCTCAAGGTCAAGCGGACCGAGTGGGTTGAATACAGCCGTCATGTATCGGACTGGGAAGTCAGTCATTACGCCGAATTTTTCTGATCCGGATTTGTTACGAGGAATGTGATTATGTGTGGAATTGTCGGGCTTTATCTTAAAAATCCTGAGTTGGAGAGCCGGATCGGTGAATTGTTCAAGCCGATGCTGATCGCAATGACCGATCGCGGCCCGGACAGCGCAGGCTTCGCCATCTACGGTGATGAAGTGGGCGAAGGCTGGGTCAAGCTGACCCTGCGTCACCCGGATGCAGACTATGACTGGGAGGCACTTGCCACCCGTCTGAAAACCGAACTCCAGCTGGAACTGAGCTGGTTCCAGAACGCCAGCGTGGCGGTGTTCAAGGTGCATGCCGAGGAAGCGACACTGCGCGAGTGGCTGTCTGAAGAAGCAGCGGATGTACTGATTCTGAGCGTTGGTCAGTCGATCGAGATCCTGAAGGAAGTGGGCCTGCCGGAGAAGATCGCCGAGACCTTTAACCTGGAAGGCATGAAAGGCAGTCACATCATCGGCCATACCCGTATGGCGACTGAATCCGCGGTCACCATGGAGGGCAGCCACCCGTTCTCAACCGGTATGGACCTGTGCCTTGTGCACAACGGCTCGCTGTCCAACCACAACCGCCTGCGTGAAAACCTCAAGCGCGAAGGCATCGCCTTTGAAACGCAGAATGACTCCGAAGTGGCCGCCGGCTACCTGACCTGGCGGCTGCAGGAAGGTGACAGCCTGAAAGAGGCGCTGGAGCATGCGCTGGAAGATCTGGACGGTTTCTTCACCTTCACCATCGGCACGCGCAACGGTTTTGCGGTCATGCGTGACCCGATTGCCTGCAAGCCAGCCGTATTGGCTGAAACCGATGACTACGTTGCCATGGCATCCGAGTATCAGGCCCTGACCACCCTGCCGGGCATCGAGAATGCCAGAGTATGGGAGCCGGAGCCGGCCACTTTCTATGTTTGGGAACGCAGCTAAGCGCCTGTTTGAGGAGTATTGAATATGAAAACGATTGATCTGGCTGAATCCAGCATCCGTGAATTGAATCAGGCGCTGCATGATCAGGCACAGGAGTGCCTGGAGCGTGAATTTGAAGTACTGAATCCCAAGGGCCAGCACAACATTGCCTGCGGCATAGATCAGAACCTGTCCGTGGATATTCGTGGCCATGCGGGCTACTTCTGTGCCGGCATGAACAAGAAGGCGCATGTGGTCATTCACGGCAATGCCGGCCAGGGCGTGGCGGAAAACATGATGTCCGGCACCGTCCGTGTGAAAGGCGATGCCTCTCAGGCGGCAGGTGCCACGGCACAGGGCGGACTGCTGGTAATCGAAGGCAACGCCGGTGCCCGCTGCGGCATCTCCATGAAAGGCGTCGATATCGTCGTCAAGGGCAGCGTTGGCCACATGAGCTGCTTCATGGGGCAATCCGGCTCGCTGGTCGTCTGCGGAGATGCTGGTGAAGCGCTGGGGGATTCCCTCTACGAGGTGCACATCTACGTCAAGGGCGAAGTGAAGTCCCTGGGTGCCGATTGCGTCGAGAAAGAGATGCGTTCCGAGCATATCGAAGAGCTGACGGATCTGCTCAACCGTGCCGGAGTGGACGAAGACCCGTCCAGCTTCAAGCGCTACGGGTCTGCCCGCCAGCTGTATAACTTCAAGGTGGACAACGCGTCCGCGTATTGATGATCAACAGGCCATCATGGCTGCCCCCAATATCCGAGACGGGCAGCCGTTGAATCCGATTTTTGAGGACTTGATTATGAGCAACGATATCAACGTCAATCCGGGCCTGCGTGAGTCCGCGACCTTTGACCGTACCACCATGGCCGAGATCCGTCGCGCGGCGGACACCGGTATCTATGACATTCGCGGCTTTGGCGCCAAGCGCAAGCTGCCACACTTTGATGATCTGCTGTTTTTGGGTGCGTCCATGTCGCGCTACCCGCTGGAAGGCTATCGCGAGAAGTGCAATACCCAGGTGACCCTGGGCACCCGCTTTGCCAAGAAGCCGATCGTGATTGAAACCCCGGTGACCATTGCCGGCATGAGCTTCGGTGCCCTGTCAGCCAACGCCAAAGAGGCGCTGGGGCGCGGTGCTTCCATCGTGGGCACTTCAACCACCACCGGTGATGGCGGTATGACCCCGGAAGAGCGCGGCCAGTCCAGCAAGCTGGTCTATCAGTACTTGCCGTCTCGCTACGGCATGAACCCGGATGACCTGCGCAAGGCGGACGCCATCGAGGTGGTGTTGGGCCAGGGTGCCAAACCCGGCGGTGGCGGCATGCTGCTGGGTCAGAAAATTACCGACCGTGTTGCCCAGATGCGTAACCTGCCCAAGGGCATCGACCAGCGCTCGGCTTGCCGTCACCCGGACTGGACTGGCCCGGACGATCTGGCGATCAAAATTCAGGAACTGCGTGAAATCACCGACTGGCAGGTGCCGATTTACATCAAGGTCGGTGCAACCCGTACCTATTATGACGTGAAGCTGGCGGTTAAGGCCGGTGCTGACGTGATTGTTGTGGACGGCATGCAGGGCGGTACCGCCGCGACTCAGGACGTGTTCATCGAACATGTCGGCATCCCCACAATGGCGGCCATTCCGCAGGCGGTACAGGCACTGCAGGAGATGGGCATGCATCGCAAGGTGCAGTTGATCGTATCCGGTGGTATCCGTAACGGTGCCGACGTGGCCAAGTGCATGGCGCTGGGGGCGGATGCGGTTGCCATCGGCACGGCTGCTCTGGTGGCACTGGGCTGCAACGACCCGAAATGGAGTGCAGAGTACGAGAAGATCGGCTCTGCGGCCGGCTTCTACGATGACTACCAGGAAGGCAAGGACCCGGCGGGCATTTCCACGCAGGACCCGAACCTGATGCAGCGACTGGATCCGGTCGAAGGTGGGCGTCGTCTGGCCAACTACCTGCGCGTCCTGACACTGGAGGCTCAGACGTTGGCCCGTGCCTGCGGCAAAAACGATCTGCGTAACCTGGAACCGGAAGATCTGGTCGCTCTGACCGTTGAATCCGCCGCCATGGCCCGTGTGCCGCTGGCGGGCACCAGCTGGATTCCCGGTCAGGGATTCTGAGCACCCATGGCCTGCTGACTCGCAAGCGAGTCCGCAGGCCACAGTAAGCCCTGCACCTGATGATAGGGTAGCGGGGGTATCGCCCTTTTAAAAACCCTGATTCAGGAGACGATCTTGGACACTCAACTGATCGATGGCAAAGCCGTAGCGGCCGGATTACGGATGGAGATTGCAGGCAAGGTTGCCGAGCGTGTATCCGCCAACAAGCCTCGGCCCGGACTTGCCGTGGTACTGGTCGGGCAGGACCCGGCGTCACAGGTCTATGTGCGCAGCAAAGTCAGAGCCTGCGAAGAAGTGGGCTTTCTGTCACGCAATCACAGCCTGCCGATGGATACAACGCAGGCACAGCTGCTTGAGTTGATTGATACTCTGAACGCCGATGATCAGATCCACGGTATTCTGGTACAGCTGCCACTGCCGAGGCAGATCGACGTGCAGGCGGTCATTGAGCGTATTCACCCCTCCAAGGATGTGGATGGATTCCACCCCTATAATCTGGGGCGTCTGGCGGGCAAGGCTCCAACCCTTCGCCCCTGCACACCCTATGGCTGCATGCGTCTGCTGGCGGCCTATGGCATCAACCCGGAAGGGAAAAAGGCCGTTGTGGTGGGAGCCTCCAACATCGTGGGCCGCCCGGTGGCGCTGGAGCTTTTGATGGCCCGAGCCACCGTCACGGTCTGTCACTCCAAAACCCAAGACCTCCCCGGTGAACTGGCCACGGCCGATATCGTGATAGCCGGCGTGGGCATTCCCGAGTTCATCAAGGGCGAGTGGCTCAAGCCCGGTGCCGTGGTGATCGATGTGGGCATCAACCGTCTGGACGATGGCCGTCTGGTCGGGGACGTTGAATTCGCCAGTGCATCTGAAAAGGCGTCTGCCATCACACCGGTACCCGGTGGCGTGGGTCCCATGACCATTGCCTGTCTGCTGCAGAACACGCTGGAAGCCTGTGAGGCGACGGAAGCGATCTGACCCCACCTGACGTGTTTCATGACAAGCCGTGCAGCTGTTTACAACACTGCGCGGCTTTTGCGTTTATGGGCCCTTTGCACCGTGATGGGCCCCGCGCACTTCAGGCTGCACGATTTTGGTTCCTGCCTCTTTAAACATGATAACCAACAGGGTCTTTAGCTCTTCCAAATCAGCATGTTGCAAACATGGCTCGGCTTTTGCTTATTCATATCAGGAAACTAAATATCCTTTTGGTAAAGACCGGTCGGTGCCCCTTGGCCCAACCGGATACCGAACAAGAGACCTTAGGAGAGTGCTAATGGAAAGTATGGTGCTGGAACTGGGCTATGCCCTCGACACCTTCTATTTCTTGATGTGTACCGCACTGGTGATGTGGATGGCGGCCGGTTTTGCCATGCTCGAAGCCGGTCTGGTACGTGCCAAGAATACGGTGGAAATCCTCAACAAGAACGCGCTGCTGTATGGCGTGGCCTGTATTGTTTATCTGGCTGTGGGCTACAACGTCATGTACCCAGCCAATCCGATCAGCTCGGTGATTCCGGGCATCGACTTCCTGCTGGGCGCTGACAACAGCACCGAGTCTGTCATTGCCGGTGGCGATGATGCGCCCTATTACTCCAGCATGGCCGACTTCATTTTCCAGGCCGTGTTTGCGGCCGCGACCATGTCGATTGTGTCCGGTGCCGTGGCAGAGCGCATGAAGCTGTGGCCCTTCCTGATCTTCGCCGTGTTCATGGTGGCGGTGATCTATCCGGTTGAAGGCTACTGGAAATGGGGTGGCGGCTTCCTGGATCAGCTGGGCTTCCAGGACTTCGCTGGCTCTGTCGTCGTACACATGGCAGGTGCCGCAGCGGCACTGGCAGCGGTCATCCTAGTGGGTCCACGCAAGGGCAAGTATGGCAAGAACGGTGAAGTACGTGCGATCCCGGGTGCCAACCTGCCGATGGCAACACTGGGCATGTTCATCCTGTGGATGGGCTGGTTCGGTTTCAACGGCGGCTCCGAGCTGAAGATCGCCAATGTGGAAGAAGCCAACGCGGTGGCCAAGATCTTCGTCAACACCAACGCGGCAGCCGCGGCCGGCATGGTTGTGGCCGCCCTGTTTGCCCGCTTCCTGTTTGGCAAGACTGACCTGACCATGACCATCAACGGTGCACTGGCCGGTCTCGTTGCCATCACCGCTGAACCGCTGCAGCCCTCTGCCGGTCTCGCAAGCCTGATCGGTGCCGTAGGCGGCCTGGTTGTGGTGGCGTCGGTTCTCGCACTGGACAAGCTCAAGCTGGATGACCCGGTCGGCGCCATCTCCGTTCACGGTTCGGCCGGTATCTGGGGCATCTTCGCCGTACTGCTCAGCAACGATGATGCGACCTTCACCGGACAGCTGATCGGTACCGTGGCGACCTTCGCCTGGATGTTTGCGGCCAGCATGGTGGTACTGCTGGTGATCAAGGCGATCATGGGGCTGCGCGTCAGTGAAGAAGAAGAGCTGGAAGGCATGGATGTGCACGAATGCGGCATGCAGGCATATCCGGAATTTGGACCGGCACACTCCTCCATGGGTCTGGGCAACGGACCGGGCAAGGCCGACATGGAATCACAGGGTCAAGGCGCGATGGCATTTAAGCAGAGTGCCGCCTCTACCAAATAAACAGTCTCCTCCAGAACCAAAAGGCCCTTCGGGGCCTTTTTTTGGGCTCGGCAAACCCTGTTGAATCAGGCTTGCCGACTATCACCCATCAGCAGCAGGTCGTCTGCATGCGTGGATCGGTTGTCGAAAGGACGGTGACGGGCCATCAGGAGGAAGCAGGCCGGTACAAAATAGAACGAGAGCAGGGTTGTCAGCAGGGAGCCTCCGGCGATGGCAACCGCGAAGGGAGGCCAGAACCCCCCACCCGCCAGAATCAGCGGCATAAAGCCTCCGATGGTGGTGATGGTGGTTGAACTGATGTGGCGGGTACAGCTCTGAACCGCCTGGGTGATGGCGTGAACATCCCCCCTGGCCGCGTCCGGGTCAGCCTTGAGTTCGGCCAGAATGACGATGGCCGCGTTGATGGCCAGCCCCATTAAGCCCAACAGGGCGATGATGACGGTAAAGCCGAACGGGTAGCCGAACAGCCAAACGGTCAGCAACCCCAGCCCAGCCGCCCGAAGTGCCGTCGCAAAGATCAGGCCGCTGATACGGAAGGAGTTGAATGAGAGCACCACCACCGCGATCAGCAGCACAATAATGATGCCCACATTGGCCATCAGGTTGCCGACCGCACGGTCACGCTCGGACGCTTCACCGCCGATCTCCAGCCGATAGCCTGCGGGGAGCTGGAACCCGGCCTCATCCAGTGCCTGTTTGTATGTCTGCAGGACGTTACCGGGCAGAACGCCAAAACTGAGATACCCCTCGATAACGTTCACGCGCTCTCCATTGCGGCGAGGAATGGCGCCCAGACTCGGCTGCAGGCTGATCGACGCCAGTGCACTGAGCGGGATGTTCCCCGCGGTCGGGGTGCTGATGTGCAGCATGGTTTTACCGATACCAGCATGGAAATGGTGGCGCAGCAGGCAGGCGTGTCCAAGCAGACGGTGTACAGTCACTTTGGCTGTAAGGATGATCTTTTTACGGCTGCCATTCGGTGCAAGTGCGATCGCTATAACCTGGTTGATCTGCTGGTGCGTGAAGATGGCTCTTTGCGGGAGCGGTTGCTCGACATCGATCGTCACTTCATTCAGTTAATACTGTCTGAAGAAGCGCGCTGCGTGCACCGAACCTGTGTGGCCCAAGTCGATACTCAACCGCAAGCGGCAGCACTTTTTTTGCCGCCGGGCCTCAGGTCATGATTCAGGGGTTCACCGAGATGCTGGGGCGTGAAGCCGAGTTGGGCCGGGTTGTCATGGAGCAGCCACGCCATGCCGCCATTCAGTTCCTGATGATGGTGATGGGGGAGGCCAAGCTACGCTCCGAGCTGGGTATTACTCCTCAGCTGAGTGATGAAGAGATTGATCGTTACATTGTGAGTTGTGTTGACCTGTTTCTGCGCGGCTATGGCTATACTGAGGGGCAGTGACCGCTGCAGCTACGTGTGATGATCCAACCGAAAAGGGCTGTTTATGGAAACAGGCCCCCCTCGGTGTGTCAGGCCTGATCAGCCCTTTGCAGTGCGCTTTATTTTCTCGGGATCATCAAATGGCAGGGTATGGGCGATGGCCGATACCTCAAGGCTACCTTTGACCTGAAGCGGGGTGCCCTGCTCGGCGTAGGGCACTTCAAGACGAGCGATTGCCATTGATCTGTCGGTCAGGCGTGAATACATGGCGCAGGTGATAACCCCCACCTTTTTGCCATCGGCCCAGAGTTCATCACCCTCGGAAGCGGCCTCTTTTCCTTCCAGCAAAACACCGAAAATCTTGAATCGCTCTTTGCCCTGCAGGCGGAAGTGCTCGTAAGCACCGCAGAACTCTGTCTTGTCCTTGGACACTGTGAAGTCCAGACCCAGCTCCCAAAGCGTATCGCCGGCCGGTTCGTTTTCGAACGGGTACATCTCGGAGTTATCGAACGGATAGAACAGCAGGTAACTTTCGGTACGCAGCCAGTCGAGCGCGGTGAAAGAGCAGGGAATAATGCCGAACGCTTTGCCGTGCTCCAGAATGCCGTCCCAAATGGTAGTGGCGTCGGCCGCCTTACAGAAGATCTCGTAACCGCGCTCGCCGGTATAACCGGTGCGTGAAATGGTGATCGGGCAACCGAACAGGCGTGCGTGTGTGTGGTGGAAGTAGGCCAAATCCCGGATTCCGGGGATATGCTCAGCGAGGAAATCCACTGCAGTGGGGCCTTGCAGCGAAAGATCGTGCATATCGTCATCAAACAGCACGGCAACCTGTTTGCCCAGTGCCGCCTGAGTCAGGCGTTCATAGCCGGCGCCGGTGCCATGTACAACCATGAAAGCGTTGGGGCCCATGCGGTATATAACACAGTCATCAATAAACTTGCCGGCTTCATTCAGCATGGTCGCGTAGACCGCCTTGCCCGGATACAGCTTGGAGATGTCACGCGTGGTGGCCCACTCCAGCAGGCTCTCGGCATGTGGACCCACGTAGTGCACCTTCTTCAAGCCTGATACATCCATCAAGCCTGCCTTGGTACGGATTGCTTCGTGCTCATCGGCCAGAGTGTAACCGCTTTTGCTGTAGGTCCATGCCGTAGGCAGGCCGTTCCAGTCTTCAAGGTTTGAGCCCAGGGCACGATGTCTTTCAGCCAGTGCGGCGATACGCCATGAATTAGCCATTTTTCTCTCCATTGGTAACAGATCATAATTAATTCCCGAAGAGGAACTATTATTCCTGATAGGAAAGCAAGTTCCGGGCCATTAAGACTCAACGTCATGATTTATAGAGTGAAAAAATAATCCCAATCAAAACTGGCTCGGGCCTTGGCCAATATTTGGGTATGGGTAGCTGAAGTGCGACCCGTTTTGGGTCAACCGGGGTACTTTTGCACCGTAATGATCATCTGCCCTGTGCTGAGTCATCCGGATACGGAAATGCACTGTTGCTGTGCCCTTATAGAGGAGATGTTTTGGATTGATAATCCTAAGGTATTGAAATTTATCTGGTTTCATATTTTGGCAGAAAAATTGCTTTTCCTAAGGAGAAATAAATTACACCACTAATAAATTTTGGGTAACCCAAAAGGAGTAGTGATGCAGATCGATCCATCCATCAAGAGTCGTCCGACCTATACGCCACCCGAGCTGGTCGCGACAGCAGGACTACAGTTGTTTGTCAGTGAGTCAGACGCAGAGCACCTGCTGGAACCGCTGTACCGTCAGTGTGCTGAATCAGGTGCACAATGGCTGGTGGCGGAACCGGGCAATGCCCCGGGCACGCTGGCGGATTCCCTGTCGGGCTACCTGCAACACATTCTGAATGATGCGCCGGTGACCACCCGGCTGTACGTGGCCGGAAGTGAAGGCTTTCTGTGGGACATACGCAATCAAGCGTTGTCGGCCGGGCTGGTCGATGAGCAGATTCAATTGGCGCCTCCGATCAGTTCTGCCCGCCGGTTATTCTGTACCCATTGCTACACCCTTATGGAAGGGGTGACAGCCAGTCCTCACACCTGCACAGGGTGTGGTCGTTTGTTGTTGGTACGAGATCATTTTGCCCGTCTGCATGGTGCCTACGTAGGGGTGCAGATCAATGCTGAAGATCCTGATGAACAGCCGGAACAGGAGGTGTTGCAGTAATGAGTATCGACAGCATACCGGTGCGTGTGATGGCCATCGAGCAGGTGGCACCGATGATTCGAGAGTTCAAACTGGAAGCGATTGAAGGCCGGCTGCCGGCATTCTCGCCCGGCAGTCATGTTCAGGTGATCATGCCGGGAGCATCCCGCGAGATCCGTAATGCCTATTCGCTGTGTGGCGACCCTGCCACACCGCGGCGTTACAGCATCGCCGTGCGGTTGCAGGATGCCTCCCGTGGCGGTTCTTCTTTCATGCATGGACAGGTGAACGTAGGGGACCAGCTGGCGATCACACCACCGGCCAACCTCTTTGCTCCCGTGATGACTGCCCGCAAACACCTGCTGATTGCCGGTGGCGTTGGCATCACCCCCTTCATGTCGTATATCCCGGAACTCAAACGGAAGGGTGCTGAGTTCGAGTTGCACTATCTGTATCGAAGTAGTCAAACCGGCGCCTATCTGGATCAACTGCAGCAGCAACTTGGATCGGCTCTCCATCGCTATGACTCTGTGCAGGGTAATAAATGTGACCTGACTGCCGTGTTGAGCGGTCAGGGGCCGGGGACCCATGTCTATATCTGTGGCCCTGAATCGTTGATTGATGGTGTTCGCAGCACGGCAGCCGCTTTGGGCTGGCCAGACAGCCTGATCCATTTCGAAGCCTTTGCCGCACCCGAGCCGGGCGAGCCGTTCAAGGCGCAGCTGACCCACAGCGGAAAAACGGTGGACGTAGCGGCCGATGAAAGCCTGCTTGAAGCGCTGGAGCGTGAAGGCGTCAAGGTTCCCAATCTGTGCCGTGCAGGCGTCTGTGGCCAATGTCGCACGGCTGTTCTTGAGGGCGATGTTGAACATCGAGATGACTTCCTGTCCAACGACGAGCGCTCCAGCGGCAGCTGCATTATGCCCTGTGTCTCCCGTGCCGCCGGCAAACACCTGACTTTGGACCTATAGGAGCGACAGCTATGCGCATGTCACCCAAACCCGTACAAACCTTTCGTGATGACTTTACCTACAGCAACAGCCCCGGTGCCGTTGCACGTTTTCCGTTCCCGTTTCCAGAGGACGAGTATCGCTACTCGGTCAACATTGAGCCCCACGTGACGCCGGGGCCGGAAGGGTCAGTGTTTGAGTTTCTGCTGGATATCGACGAACACTATCTGTCGGAGATGGCCGAGCGTGCCACCGTGCTGGAAGAAAATCCCAAACGCTGTCTGGCGATGCCGCATATGGATCTCGCGTGCTGGGATATGATCGAGCGATGCATGACATCACTGGCAGCGGATTACCCCGAACATTTCAGCCTGCAGGTTGATGGTGACCAGTGGACCTGGGAAAACCGGCTGCTCAATATCAAGGATGGCTTCACCTTTGGTGACAGCAGCACCTTGCCGTTGCCACCGATGGAGTACATGGGCCGTCAGGTACAGGGCGACTTCGCACTGTTGGACCAGCGTGATGGTGACCTGTTCCTGGATGCGGGCATCGTGACCTGCCCAGCCGACTGGTCGCTGGCGTTCGATGCCGGCATGAGCTTTTCCGAGTGGCACGGCCCGGTCCCGCTGGCCCACGAAATGGGCGTGTTTGATCGTGCCCTGAAGTATCTGACCGCCATTCCGGTCGGGCGTCCAGTGCGTCGCCTGAACTGGACCCTGACTGTCAACGCACGCATGGATACCTCGCCGGAAACCTATCCGAACTGGGGCACCGACCGGGCCAGCGTTACTGCTGATAACGTGGGTGAGAAAGTACACCTTCGAGTGGAACTGCAGGTGCTGGATCGCATGCCACGCAGCAATGCACTGATGTTCAGCATTCGTACTTTCCTGATCAGCTTTGACGATCTGGTGACCAACCCGGACTGGGCGCGCCGCATGCACCGTGTGCTCAAGACCCTGCCGCCGGAGCTGATCGAATACAAGGGACTGGGGCGGTATCACGACCTGGCCGTCGAATGGCTGTCGCGCTTCGATCCCGCCAACTGAAACGGAGCGTTGAATGGGCTGGATCTATCTGCTGATCGCCGGGGTGCTGGAATGCCTCTGGGCGATCGGCCTCAAATACAGTGACGGCTTCACCCGGCTTTGGCCCTCGCTGATTACGGCTGCATTGATTGTGGTCAGCCTGGGGCTGTTGTCACTGGCGATGCGCACCATTCCAGTGGGAACAGCCTATGCGGTCTGGTCAGGGATCGGCGCGTCGGCACTGGCGGTTGTCGGTATCCTGTTCATGCAGGAACCGGGCGACCTGATCCGGATGGGCTGTATCGGCATGATCATCGCCGGTGTGGTGGGGCTCAAACTGTTTGGCGAGGGGGCGGTCTAACCGCCCGCTTGATTTAACGGCTTACACGTCCCTACAGTCGATAGCGATCGATCGGGGATTTGTAGAAATCATCAATCAGTACGAAAAACACACACAAACGCATCAGCGACAGACAGATCCGCCAACAAACAACTCTTCTTGTGGATTTCGAGGTTGTCCAGCCCAAGTGCCTTCTTAAAAAGGACCGATACCAGCCAGGGTACTAACGAAACCTCATACCCCACTATTTTTAGATCAGGATGCTGATTGTTGTATCGGTTAATCAAAAAGCCAGTGCCCCGCTGTGAGACATATTTTGGGATAGGGGTCTGTCACCTTTTCCAGATTG